>ENA-UPXM01004054-UPXM01004054.1-activated-sludge-metagenome-genome-assembly--contig:-NODE-4054-length-15280-cov-5.040263_pt1 | contig 15280 bp, 9 predicted proteins | sample MGYA00238178_ERZ772708 | MGnify/ENA primary metagenome ERZ772708 (study PRJEB29002, sample SAMN05720212) | activated sludge metagenome | isolation source: anaerobic digester from wastewater... | reverse complement strand
CGGATCTCATTCAGCCAGCAATAGACCTTGCACGAAATGGTTTCATAGTCGATGAAACATTTGCTCAGACAACTTCCGACAAATACGAACTGGTACTCGAAAACGGCTTCGATTTCTTGAACGAGGGCTTTGTCTGGGAAGTTGGATCTACATTCACAAATCCTCAGCTGGCAGAGACTCTTGAAAGGATAAAAGAAGAAGGCATCGATACATTCTACACGGGAAGTCTCGCAGATGAGATCGAAGAATTCATGATCGAGAACGGCGGTTTTATGAGGAAGTCGGATCTCGAGATGTACAGGGCTATCGTTAGAGAGCCGCTTCACGGGACTTACAGGGGATACGATTTCTATGTTCCGCACCCGCCGGTTTCCGGTCCGCAGATGATTGCGGTTCTCAACACTCTCGAAAACTACAATCTTCCCGCTATGACCTGGGACGATCCTCTGGCAGTCCATATTATTCAGCAGGCACTGGTCCTCGGAGATGTGGATAGAAGAGCTTACATAAGCGATCCGGAGTTCTACGATCTCCCTTACGAGGCCTTTATGAGCAAAGAATATGCCAAAACCAGATTCATGGCGATCGATCTGTCACAGGCTTTCGATCCAGCTTCCTACTATGACTATCAGGGAGACGCCTATCCGTTTGCAGATGGATCAACTTATGAAGAGGTTCTTCTGGGTGCCTTAGAGTCGGTGGCAGCTAACGAAAGCGGAGTGGAAGAGTCTCCATCAACGACTCACTTCTCGATTGTGGACAAAGAAGGAAATGCCGTAGCCTGGACCCAGACGATCTCAAGCTTCTTCGGTACAAGTGTTTACTTCAAAGGCTTTTTCTTCAACAATGAAATGGCCAACTTCGCTTCGTCTTACAGAGATTGGGATGTAATAAACCTTACAGGTGGAATGAGACCCAGGACGACTATCTGCCCGACAGTAATTCAGAAGGATGGAAAAGTTCGCTGGGTAATCGGCACACCTGGAGGCGGAAGAATAATCTCCACCATGGTTCAGCTCGCGGTCGATCTTATAGACTTCAACATGCCTGTCGATCAGGCGATAAGAACACCCAAATTCGTAGGATACACAACCTATAAGGATCTCAGAATTGAAGAAGGCTATCCGCAGACTACACTTGATTTCCTCGAAAAGGTTCTTGGACATAAGCTGAATGTATATTCATACCCCGATCTTTTCTTTGGCGGCCCAAATCTTATTTCTGTAGAAGAAAACGGTCTTATGATTGGAGCCGGCTCCATCAGAAGAGGCGGATCTGCTTCGGCACCGGAATTTTGATTTTATTGAAAGGATGATGTGATTTGAAAAGGTTTCTAGTTTCTTTGCTGATTATTACTTGCGTGGCGTTTGTCGGATTTGCGGTTAACGAAACTGAAGAGGGACTGATTCTCAAAGAACCGGTAGCGGTTACGTCCGCAGGGCAGTCTCCCGGCGCACTTCAATTTACTGTCGTTGCAAAGATGATTAAACTCGAATACACTTTTGAAAAGCTTCTCAGCGTTGACTCTATCGACATTTCTCAATTCAAGACCCTTGTGTTGGTTGTTGGAGCAAGCGGCAAGGGTCTCGGCGCAGCCAATATCGACATTGAGGCCGAGATTCTGAGAGTGAAGTCTCTTGCTGAAGCGGCTAAAGAAAACGGCCTCAAAGTAGTCGTCTGTAATCTTGAAGGTGAATCTAGAAGGGGTCCGTCCTCCGACAGAATAGTCACCGAACTCGCACCTTTTGCAGACGCATACTTTGTAAAATCAGACGCTGATCAGGACGGTTTCTTCACGGCTCTGAGCGAGGAGGCCGAAGTTCCTATGGCAACTTTCGAAAAGACAGTTGATCTGAAAGACGTATTGGCCAAATACTTCGGCAAATAGAAATATGAATGGAAGGGGCGCGAGCCTGCGCCCCTTATTTTTAATCGGAGGAAGACTAATGAAAATCAAAGCAATTTTCTTCATCGTTCTTTTATTTACTTCTGCTGCATTTGGAAGTTTTTTGAGGCCCGATATCCGTCCAGGTTACGGGGTAACTGATATCGGCTGGTTGTCGGATTATTTTTCTCCCATAAGAAACACAAACATGGACACCCCGGTTTATTTCATGGACAGCGGAGTGGAGGGCCCTACGTTTGTTCTCATGGGTGGTACTCATGCCAGGGAGATTTCGGGAACAACTGCAGCAATAGTTTTCATAGAAAATGTGATCGTCACGAAGGGTAAGGTGATAGTGATCCCGTTTTCAAATTTGAGCGCTGCCTCCATAAAAGATGAGACAGGGCACGCACCCCATTTCATAGCTATAGAAGGTAAATCCGGTCCTCGATTTCTTGTGTACGGAGACAGAAGAACTGATCCTTTGGATCAGGGAGTACCCGATCCAGAAATCTTCAAGCATGCACAATCCGATTTCACTCTTGAAGATGGAGCAGAGGCGAGAAATCTGAACAGGCAGTATCCGGGAGTAGCAGATGGTAATCCCACGCAGCAGCTTGCTTACGCAATTATCCAGCTGATAGACACTGAGAATGTAGACTTCAATCTAGATATGCATGAAAGCGGGACACCTGACAGTTATATAGACAGCGAGGGGAATGAACGATCCGGTAGCAGTTTGGCCTATACGCTGGTCTGTCATCCCGATGCTCTGGAAATAGGTGCAGTGGCGATCATGGAAATCGAGGCTTACTATGGAGTATCTATGAAACTCGAAGAATCGAACAGAGCTTTTAGAGGCCTAAGTCACCTTGAGATCCGTGACGCAACAGGTTCGCTTTCATTCCTTTCAGAGACTCCAAATCCCGGGCAGGATAACTGGAGAGACAAGTACGATGTTATTGATGATCCCGATTACCCATTGACTCACAGAGTCGGTCTTCAGCTTCAGATAATCAAATCCTTGTTCAGTGCATATGAAATGATGATTGGCGAAACGGTAGAGGTCGAAAACCTACCTACCTATGAAGAAGTAATGCAAAACGGAATATTCTCATTTTTGAACTGAATGACCGGGGGTGACAGCCATTTATACACCTGAAGTCTGGTATTTTTTGGTAATGCTTGCAACTTTCGTGGGTCTGGCAATAATAAAAATCCCAATATCAGTTTCATTAATGTTTTCAGCACTTGCGGGTTCAATCGCTTTCGGCGAGTTCTTTCCTCTGAGGCATCTCGTTGAAGGAGGATTCGGTTACATCGACACGATACTTGTGATTGGCTCGGCAATGATTTTCATGGAATCAATCAAGGTGTCGGGACTCCTGGACACGATTGCAGGCAACATGACGATTGCCTTTCACAAGAAACCGACTTTTCTTCTCGTGCTAATGACTTTCTTCATAATGATAGCTGGCATGATTACTGGATCATCAACAGCTACGGTTCTTACAACGGGTGCTATCGCCTTCCCGGTTCTGAAGACCCTGGGGCTTAGCAAAAGGAGAGCGGGATCGATAATCGCAATGAGCGGTATATATGGAATGATCGCCCCGCCAATAAATCTACCTGCAATGATAATCGGTCAGGGTGTCGACATGCCATATATCGGTTTCACTAACCCTCTTCTGCTGATGACATTTCCGCTGGCAATTGTCACTTCTCTGATTATTGGAGTTAGACAGGTTAAACCCGTCGATCTCCAAGAGTTCGTGAGAACAAGAGAAAGGGAGCCAATAAAGGGCTTTGCGGTGTATCTTCCGTTAATAATAATGGTGATACTCATGGTACTTGAAAACGTGAGTTGGGGCTTTTCGCTTGGTCTTCCCTTGATCTTCATGATATCGGCAATTGTTGCATCATTGACTGGAGCAAGGGGAAATCTTTTCAAGATCTCACTTTCAGCGGTTCAGAACTCTCTCGGTATACTCTCGATTCTCATTGGAGTCGGGATGTTTATTCAGATTATGACTCTGAACGGCGTGAGGGGTTTAATTGTGGGATTTCTCAACGGTCTTCCTCAAGGCGCGCTTTTGGTTGGTATTGCACTTGGCATCCCTGCTTTCGGTGCAGTGTCTTCCTATGGTTCTGCCTCAGTGCTGGGAGTTCCGTTCTTGCTTGCATTTCTCGGGAATAACGACATCGTTGTCTGTTCGGCGCTCTCCCTCCTCGCGGGGCTCGGTGACATGGTACCCCCAACTGCGCTTGCCGGGATATTTGCGGCCCATGTCGTCGGAGAGAAGAATTACTTCAAGATCTGGCTCAGTTCAATGCCTGCCTTTTTCATTACAATGATTTTCGCCACATTAACCATAATATTCTCAAACGAGGTAGGTAGGTTCGCCAACAGCTGGCTCTTCTATCCCTTCTTCATTGCTGGACTTGTAATCGTTTCTGTTGCTCTTCTCTTAGTAGACAAGAGAAAGGAGATGTCAGTAACTTGACCTACTTGTATATTGCGATAGCAGTCTATTTATCTTCTGTGCTTATTTATAACGCGTACAAGAGTGCAAAGAAGTGGGAGTGGGTCATGAGCGCAATGATACTTATCCCTCTAATCTTAAGAATATTCCTGATAAAGTGAAATCACCGGACCCGGGGAGTTTTCTTGGAGTATAATTTCTCTATTGAACTCTTCGGGAGGGATTTCAATTGGAAGTAAAACGGGACGGGCAGTTCTATAGATTCGCAGCTTACGGTTTCCTAAAGAATCTTCGCTTTTTCGACCCTTTTCTTATTCTGTTCTTCAGAGAAATGGGACTTTCCTTCCTTCAAATCGGTACTCTTGTCTCCGTGCGAGAAGTAGCGACTAACTTCCTAGAACTCCCGACTGGCATATTCGCTGATCTGTTTGGAAGAAGATTGTCCATGGTTTTTTCGATGATCTCCTATCTTTCTTCTTTTTTAGTCTTTTACTTCTTTCCGAACTTCTACGTATATATGGTTGCAATGATAGCTTTCGCCTTTGGGGAAGCCTTCCGTACCGGAACGCACAAAGCAATGATACTTGAGTACCTGAGAATCAATCATATGACCGATATTAAGGTTCACTACTATGGTGCAACGCGAGCCGCATCGCAACTAGGTTCAGCAATAAACGCCTTGATAGCTGCCTTCCTTGTATTTTACACAGGTAGCTACAAGATAGTCTTTCTCGCCTCAGTATTGCCCTACGCCGTAAACCTCGTGAATTTGATGATGTACCCCAAGGAACTTGACGGTGAACTGAAATCCGGGGAGAAAAGAGAAACATTGAAAGCCTTCCTGGGGATTTTCAGAAGTGCCAGTGCACTCAAAGGAGTTCTCAACTCGTCATTGTATGATGCTTTCTTCAAAGTCATCAAGGAGTATCTGCAGCCAATTCTAAAGGCTCTCGCCCTTGGTCTTCCGATAATGCTTGCTTTCAGTCCGGAGCAGAGAACCTCCGTAATCGTAGGAGTCGTATATTTCGTGATCTTCATCGCCACAAGCTATGCGTCGAAGAATGCCGGAACGTTGAGCAAAAAACTGGGAAACGAGGCGAAATCGCTGAATTACTCTTATATATTCGGGGCGATACTAGTCATACTGAGCGGGTTATTTCAAATAGTATCTCTTCAAGTAATCGCGGTGATAGTATTCTTCCTGCTCTACATTCTGGAGAATTTCAGAAGACCAATCAATATAAGCTACATAAGCGACAACATAGACCACAAAACGATGGCATCAGGTCTATCTGTCGAATCTCAGTTGAAGACTCTTCTGGTGGCAATAATAGCGCCCATAGTTGGATTCCTTGCAGACAGACTCGGAGTAGGTATGGCATTGGCTGTTGCTGGAATGATGATGCTCGTACTCTTTTTTATCGTCAAACTGAATCCCCCAGAAAATACCAAAAACATCGAAGAGAAGAGTTCACAGACGGCTGATTGACTACTACAGATGTAATATTCATGGACTCCTCGCATATGCATTATGTCTAGCAGTACGTTCTTTTTCCCTGCTTCGTGAGGGGAGAATCTAGAACTTACAGAAGTGTTAAGAATTAGCCGCACTGATTAGGGAAAGAAATCGGTATCTGAAAATCTTCCTTAAGTGCCGATCTATAATCCCACATGATGTAAGACAGAAGATAATTGCTTCATTTAACAGAGATCCTGCGAAAAGAAGCTCTGATGAATGAAATTAATGTAATCTTTCATTGAAGATGATATGTACCGATAAATTCCCATACTCTGAATTGGAAGGGTACCCAAGAAATCAAGTGATTGCGTACTATGAAAAAGCCGGAGTTGCGGGGGAGAGCGTCGTCTATATTCCATTTTTAGCGGCTATTTCAACCGCCGCGATTTTTAGATCTCGAAACCTCTTCCTACAGAGGTTAATCAAGAGGTGTCTTCTTCCATTTAAGGCTTTTGACGATTAAAAGAGGAGTTTGTTTTTCTGACGAACTTTGTCTTGATGACTTGTTCTACTTCGCCTTCGATGACAATTTATTTGAGATTTGATTCAAAGAGGCTAAATGATCTGCATACATTCTCAAAATTAACTATCTTTACAACGAAAGAATTCGTGGATTTCCTCGGGGCTTCGTGGGTGCCCAGGTGTAGGTTTTTCCGTAGAAATCATCAGCGATTTTCCACATCACTCAGCGGATGATAGAATCGAATTTGTGGGAGGAGTAAGATGAAGATTACGCTATTCATAGGTCCTTTAGCCTCAGCAAAGACTGAGCGGTTGCTTCGAGAACTCGAGACCGTCCATTGGAGAGATCCGTTCTCCTACTTCTTCGTGGGACCTTCAGGCGACCACGTAAGATACTTTAGAGAGAATTTCATATCGCGAGTGGGTACTATCCCGGCTTCGAGATTCCTCGCAATGGACCAATTTGCCGTAGAGGTTTTCCGTAGACTGAATCCGAATTCTATACACGTTGGGAATCATTTGATGAGGTTGGAGATCGGTGACATTCTGGATCAAATGGGAAAGGGCGAACTCGCCGACTCGCCCGTATTCGTCGAATACCTTCTTGAAATGATTCACGATGTAAAAGAGAATAGAGGGTTCGACAGGATATTCTCTACGGAAGACGAGGCAGCCTCCGTTCTAGAGTCAATTTACAACGAGCTTGACAGTAGATTCTCCAGGAGAAACATCTTTGACACATTCGACGCATATACGAGGATTGAAGAGCACAAGGATGAATTGATTAACGAGGAATTCGGGGACACTCTTTTCCTCGACGGGTTTCATGATTTCAGTCCGGCCCTGAAGATCTTTTTCAAGACCGTCATTCCAACATACAGGGAAGTTTTTATTACCATTACTCAAGAACCTGACAAGGAAAGTCTCTTTTCAAACATAGATTCGATACTTGAGACGATCGATGAGATAGCCGAAAACAGCACAGATCTCGAAATCAAAAGGATATTCTTTGAGAAAAGTCCTTCTTCAAGCAGTTTGAACGGCTTCAAAGAAGCCCTGTTTTCTCCAGGTAAAGTAGAGCGGAACTGTGATTCGGTGAGTGTTGTGGTCTATCCTGACATCTTCGCCGAGGTCGAAGGCGTATCGAGATTTGTGAAGGAATCTCTTATTTCCGCCTGCGAACCAGGTGACATTTCGATTGTCTCTTCCGACTTCAATCTTTACAGCAAATTGCTTTCCGATAAGCTGAATGAATACGGTGTTCCACACAGAATAGAAGGCGACGAAGAGCTTCACTCATCTCTCTCGATAAGACGGTTAATCTTGCCACTTGAAACGGCGGTTCTGGGATTCCCACCGGAGAAGATAATCGCTATGGCTGACAGCGGCTACGGGGGAGAAGTTGATTCAAGTTTTATTGAATCCGTCGCTGCTATGTCAAGAATTATCTACGAGAGACCAAATCTGTGGCTCTCCTTGGAAAAGAGACGGAGTTCCTGGGAAGAGCGGCTTACAAGACTCGTTGACCTCATGAAAGAAAGAAGAAATGCAATAATTTCCCTTGCCGACGATGAGCTCGAAATGAGCGCGGCTGAGGAGCTTGATGAGACGATCGAAAGAATTGACAGCGAAGTAGTTCCGGCTGTTCAAAGAATCTTCAGACTCCTCGACTCTTTTCGAAGTCTGCGTAAGCGAGATATCGGTAATTATCGGAAAATGTTCATTACTTGGGAAAAAGAGCTTTCTCTGATCCAAAGTTTAACCGGGTATGAGAGTGAAGTTAAAGACAGAGAGATGGATGCAATAGAGAGGTTTTTCGAACATACCCTACCTTCCCTGGAGAGACTTCTGTATTTCATGGGGAAGTCCTCTGTTTCCCCAAAAGAATACTACAGATATCTAATGCTTCTGCTTAAGCATGACAAGTTTCCTCTTTCGAGGAACAAGGCAAACAGGGTTGAGATACAGTCACTCATCAATTCGCGCTTCTCGAAGAAAAGAATGAAGGTCTTCGTTGGGTTCGTTGACGGTGCTTATCCGCACGTAGAAATGAATCCTTTGTACAGTTTCACACAGTTTGGAGATTCGAGACCCAGGGACCTTCTTCTTGATGAGGAAACGCACGAAAGGCTCAACCTGTATCTGTCGATTTCTACTGCTGAGGAATCAGTGAGGTTCTCTCTGCCTGAATCGACGATCGACGGTGAACCAATTCTACCTTCTCCATACCTGAAGAATGTGGCGGAGAGTTCGGGATGTAAGACCACTAGAGAAGGAAGAAAGGTGGGAAGAAGATCTGGATACATTCCGGAACTCCGGGCATCTATGAGCCAATCCGAGTTGAAGATCTCCGCAGCTAAGTTCTTCTTAAACGAAAAGTGGGATCTTCTGAAGAGCTTTCCCCCTTTGAACAATCTAGATACCATCCTCTCGAACTTCAGAAGAGATTTCAGTTGGTCAGTCCAGAACAGAAGACGTTTAGAGGAAGTTGTCGGCAACGTCTTCTCCTTCTCACGACTGAAGTCTTACCATGACTGTCCGTTTTCCTTCTTCCTTTCTTATGTTGTTGGTCTGGATATTTCCCCTGAATACGTCTTTGAATTGACGCCTCTTGATGAAGGCAACATCTTTCATTCAGTGTTGAAGGACTTCTTTTCGGGCAAGAATAGAGACTGGCAGGATTCGCTTGCCGAGAACATCAAGAGACACCTGATGCATGATAGCAATATCGTGTTCAGATTCGAATTTGAACGCCTGAGCGAAATACTTCACGAGTACATAACAGTCAGGGAAGGAAAGAGACCAAATTTCATGGGAGACAATTTCATTCCATACGCCTTCGAGAAGGCCTTCGGAATAGGTGAAACTGAGCCAGTGAAGCTACTCGAAAACCTTTACTTGAGGGGAAAGATCGACAGAGTCGATATCGACAGATCCAGTTCCTCTGTCTATCTAATAGACTACAAGCGCGGTGATAGCGGCGATGAAAGACAGCTGCTCCTCTATTCGCTTGTTGCAGAAAAACTTCTCGAAGATGAAAGCCTTGATGTTGCGGGAGGAGTATTCAAGACTTTGACCGGAAAAACCGTGAACAAAGCTGCCTTCAGAACCATTTCTTCAGAAGGAGGCAAGGTCTGGGAATTCGCGGGTAAGAAAAAGGACAACAGGATTGTGAAGGAGTCTGATCTTCTCAAATGGCTAAAGGAAGTACACGAGGGAATCTATTCTGGCGAGTTCACTCCCTCATTCACAGTGTCTGCAAGTAAGTGCTACAACTGCAGGTTCTCCGAGATAAAGAGGTCCATAACCTGGAGAGAAGGCGGAAAAGACTATGAATAAAGACATGTTTGTCACCGCTTCTGCCGGCACTGGAAAGACGTTTTCACTGGTTAAGGAGTACGTCGCGGTCTTCGATAGGTCATTCAGAATCGGAGAGCGGCTTGATGTTCACAATGTTGTAGCGATTACTTTCACTAATAAGGCGGCACGGGAAATGAAGGATCGAGTAATAACGGAAATCGATCACAGAATAGCCTCCGGGCATCCCGGAAGCTGGAAACCCTTAAGAAACAAAATGTCGTATGCGTGGATTTCCACCATCCATTCCTTCTGCGAAAGGATATTGAGGGAGTCTGCCCTTTTTGCTGGAATAGATCCGGGCTTCCAGATTTTAAGCGGAATGAGAAGAGCGACGCTTGAAGAAAAGGTTGTACGAACATATTTCGAAGATAACCTCGAAAGCCTGGAACCTTTGATTCAGCTTACGGGTTTAGACAAGGCTTTTAGAATTGTGAAAGAAGCTATATCAAGTAAACGACATTCTTTGGCACTGAATCCATCTCCTGTCGGAAGTCTCTTAGGTGACTCAATCATAAGTGACGATGAAATCATCGAGGGTTCGAAGTCCTTTGCGGCAGCCTATAGCGAAATCCTTTCCGATTACAGAGACAGGACTGTAAGATCGGGGTTCCTTGATTTCGATCAGTTGCTCACAGAAACGAGGGATCTGCTTCTCAAGATGCCCGAAGTCCAGGAGAAATATAGAGACCGCTTCAAATTTATATTCGTAGATGAATTCCAGGACACCGATGAGCTTCAGAGCGAGATCATTCGACTCCTTCGGGAAGAGACTAAGAATAGAGTCTTTTTTGTTGGAGATTCGAAGCAGTCTATCTATCGTTTCCGCGGTGCGGACGTATCGGTATTCAACAAGACAATGAAAAGCTTTCAAAATAACGGGGGCGAATTAAGAAACCTACGAATCAACAGGCGTTCACATCCCGATCTTGTTACCTTTCAGAATAAGCTTTTTGGGAAGATAATGAAGAGGGATTTCGAAAACGAGTTTTTTCGTTCGATTTACGATGAAGACATAGAGTCTCTACCATATCAAAGAGATATTGAGTCTTCGAGAGTGAGGATAATTCGAACGGAATCATCTGACGATTCGAGAGAGGTCGCAAGATCCGTAAGGGCCCTAATTGAAGAGGAGCTTGTTTTCAAAACAAAGACCGGTGAATACGAGAAACGGCGAATAGTCCCCGGTGATATCGCCATTCTTCTTAGGACCTTTTCAAAGATCTCTAGCTACGAGAATGCACTGGAAAAATTGAATATTCCCTTCTACACCGTTGGAAGCAGAAACTTCTACGAACGGCCCGAGGTCTCCGGACCTCTGTCATGGCTCGATCTCCTAGTAGATCCCTTAGACAACAACAATCTTGTATCATTCTTGCTTTCGCCGGCTTTCGGGGCTTCTCTTGATGAAGTCCTATCACTAAGGTCGAAAAGAGATCTCAGACGTTTGCCACTGTACTTTGCCCTCATGGAAAGCAAAGAGGACAGATTTGCGCACTTAATTGATCTGCTCAAGAAATTCGGAAAACTTAAGTACATTCTGTCACCGAGTGAAATCCTCGAGAAGTTCGTTGAAGAAACAGATTACTTGCCTAAGCTGGCCACACTGAAATCCGGAGAGAGAATGATCGCCAATGTCAAAAAGCTTCTTGAGCTTGCGAAGGATCTGGATAGAATGGGTAGCTCGCTTCGCGAGCTCTCCTCGAACATCAAGGCTTTTATAGATTCCAGCGATGAATCGGAAGCCGCTCTTGAAACAGAGGAATCAGACAGTGTGAAGATTCTCACCGTTCACAAATCAAAGGGACTGGAGTTTCCAATCGTGATTGTAGGTGACACTTTCTGGAAAAAGAAGAACTCTGACAGGCGACTTTTCTTCCATGATGGAGGCTTTCTCATAAGTAAAAGTAAACCTGACAGAGAAGAAGGCCTTATCGGAAGTTTGGCATCGCTAGAAGAGGAGAAGGAGTTTGAAGAAGAAAAGCGCACTCTTTATGTCGCTCTTTCAAGAGCACGTGAGATGATAATTATCAGTCTAAATGGTAGGAGTGATTCCTCCCGACCATGGTCGAAGATGATATGCAGTTCTTTGCTTCAACCGGAAAGCGATAAGGTTGAAGCTTCCTTTGAAGGGATAGTAAAACACTTCTATCCAATCGATCTTCCATCCATTCAAGAGACTGTTTACATTGAAGAACCTTTGTTACCTGAAGTCACTTCGGTACTGCCTCTGACAGACTCTTCGTACATAAAGTACCTCTCTCCAACTTCGATAACTGCAGACGACGAATTTGAACTGGAATCGGAATCATACGCCGGAAGCCCCGGCCTTGTAAAGAATGCCGCAGATATTGGCCTTCTTGCTCATTACTTGCTTGAACCGGTGGGAGTCATCAGTAAGCGCGGCTCGGTCACGACTCTCGAATCAATTCTTAACGGGGGTAGGCCAGTCTCAGTTGACAGGATTAACTTCAACGAATATGATCTGTCTGAAGTGAAAAAAGTTCTTTCCACTCTGGTAGCTCATCCGCTGATAAAAGAAATAGAGGGGGCGGAAAGAGTCTTCAGCGAATTTCACTTCCAGCATGGATTCGGAAAGTACGTTTTAATGGGAATTGTTGATAAACTATATTTGAAGGATGGAAAATGGAGGATAGTAGATTTCAAGTTTGCCAGTCTGAACAAGAGATTCATAAATAAGTATCGTTTTCAAATGAACCTGTACCTGTATATTCTTAAAGATCTCTTGTCACCCATTGAAGCTACTCTTCTCTTTCTCAGAGATGGGAAAACCGAAAAGATAATGCTGGAAGACTCTGACAGCTTCGAGAAAGAGCTCCTTCAAATGATCTCAAAAGCCGGAGGCGGTAAAAATGGATCTTAAACCAACGCGTCGCTCTTTCATGATCAGATACTTCATTTACCCTTACTACTTCGTACTGGGAATCGTTTTCTATCTCAATTTTGATCTCTCTGGAATTGATGGAAACAACTGGCTGTTCTTAATAGTGAGCTGGATTGCCTTGACCGTGATTCCAGGCATTTTGCTTGCGTTTTCGCGAAAAAAATTCGGTTGGTTCTTCTGGCCGGCAATCTTGAACGCTTCTGGATGGCTCGTTAGGTACTTATTCCCGGAAGAAACTTACAATGATTTGAAGCCCCTATTTGATAACGGTCCGGTTCTGCTCTTCATCGTAGCAGGGCTTCTTGGCATAGTATTTGTGGAGATCTATAGAACTACCTTCAAGTACAATCTCAGCGATGCGGGAGTAGAGGTAACTTATGGAATGTTCAGAGCGAATTCCCATATGATCGTAGCCAGACACATCACAAACGTGATGCTTAAAAGGAATTTCTTCGAACTTATATTGGGAGTAGGTCATGTGATACCTGTAACATCGTCTGGAATGGGTTCGGGAGACAGGGGCGTATTGGGAGGCTTTAGTGCCGACACTGGTACTCAGAACGTTCGAGGTGGAGCGTTTATCGGAAGTGTGAGTACCGAAAAAGAATTCGTCGCTAACCCAAAGAACTGCATTTACGGCATTTCAAAGCCCAAGGAAATTATGGAGAGACTGAAAGAAATGGTTCTATAGAAAGGATTAATGGCGTGCCCGGGGCGATTTGAACGCCCGGCCTCCAGATCCGCAGTCTAGCGCTCTATCCAGCTGAGCTACGGGCACCCATAATAATAGAATGGCGGAGAGAGAGGGATTCGAACCCTCGGAGGGTTAAACACCCTCACGTGCTTAGCAGGCACGCGCCTTCGGCCTCTCGGCCATCTCTCCACCCTACAGAGTTCATTCTATCATGGTGCGCTGGTCGTGTCAATACAAGCTAGATGGCTCAAGCCTCTTCAAATAAGGCTGATTAAGCCTTTTACGATCATTTAGATTTGCTCTTACTTCTTAAAAGATCTCGACCCCGGATAAGAGTTAGTTCAGGTTTTTTGGCTTGAGAGAAGGCCCGATTAGTGGGCAGTGAAGAAAGGAGTATCCGTAAGAAATCTCTTTTTCAAGATATTTGATTCACAATCATCGGATAGAAGTTTGCTGGAAAAGAATCCCGGATTCTCCGTTCTTCAAGATCTGCACAGTGCTTGCTCTTGACTTTAGATGATGAAATGGATTCTCCACATAAGGATTAACTGAATGTTTGTGCAGTATCGTCTGTGGAATAATGGGCTTGACATGGAATGTGAAAGGGCGTGATCTGAATGATCATAAGAGAGATTAGAGAGAATGATGCTCCCGGTCTACACGAGGTATTAGTTGATATCGGATGGTTCAAAACCAAGAATGTTGAAGAAGAGATTTATCTGAAAAGTGTGAAGGAAATGATCAGATGGAGTGTTGAAAGAGATGATCACCTAATTCTCATTTCGGAAGAAGGCGGCGAGTTAACCGGGTACACGAGCGTCCATTTCTTGCCTTACCTTTTCATGGGTAAGCCGGAAGGGTACGTTGGCGAGCTTTTTGTGAAGACTGCCTGGCGAGGAAAGGGATTTGGCAGTGAACTTCTAAGAAGAGCCATAAATGAAGCGAGGGAAAGAGGTTGCTGTCGTATCAGACTGATAAACATTAGAGACAGAGAATCATATAGACGTGGCTTTTATGCGAAACAGGGGTGGCAAGAGAGAACCGATGCAGCCGACTTCATGATGAAACTTGATTGAGATAACCCGCAGATTCGAAATGAACGAAGCAGTGACAATATTCATTGTCAAGCAGGGAAACTTGAACCACCGAAGTTGAAAGGACGATAACGCTGACTCTACCAGAAAGAAAACGGGGGAAACCCGTGGGCGATGAAATCAAGTGGCGGACTTTCTCTGATTGTTTCATGATCCCACCCCAACAATCAATCTATCCTGCGCTCTTCTCAAGAGCGATTCCTTCGGCAAAACCCTTTCATTTTGCCTCAAAGAAATAGTTTATAATTTATGAGGAAGGTGATCGTGTGATAAGTCCGGAGGCTTTTGAGAAACTCCTGGCGAAAGTGGGCTTGTTGTGCCTGGCGATTGCTTTGCTCCTATTCATTTTCCGGAAGGCAGGTCTCAGTCTGGGAAGGCTTCCGGGGGATATTCATGTAAGCCGAGATGGTTTTGAGTTCTGGTTTCCAATCACTTCGGGGTTTATTGTCAGTGTATGTATTACGGGAATGTTGTGGCTCTGGAAATTCATCAGCAAGTTCTTTTGAATCACGGAGGATGAATGAATACAGTTTATTTGAGAGTAAATTCAGAGGAACCGGATGAGTTCAGACTGAAAAAAGCAGCGAGATTTATCAGGGAAGGTGAGTTGGTTGTCTTCCCAACGGAGACGGTATACGGGTTGGGCGCCAACGCCCTAGATGAATCTGCAATTTCGAAAATCTACCATGCAAAGGGAAGACCGCAGGACAATCCGCTGATTGTTCATGTTTCCAGTCGTGAAATGGTCGCCGATCTTGTTTTGCAGAATCTCAGCGAGTACTCAGCTTTGATGGACACTGTTTGGCCAGGCCCAGTAACTCTCATTTTCAGGAAGAGAAAAAGAATCACTGACTCGGTAACGGCTGGGCTTGACACGGTCG
>ENA-UPXM01004051-UPXM01004051.1-activated-sludge-metagenome-genome-assembly--contig:-NODE-4051-length-15295-cov-10.176050_pt1 | contig 15295 bp, 11 predicted proteins | sample MGYA00238178_ERZ772708 | MGnify/ENA primary metagenome ERZ772708 (study PRJEB29002, sample SAMN05720212) | activated sludge metagenome | isolation source: anaerobic digester from wastewater... | reverse complement strand
TTTGTATGAGAGATATATTTATCAAGCTCTTTTAATCCTTTATCAATTGTTTTATTAAATCTGTCTTCTTCTTTTTTTAATTCATTTAATATGTAGTTTCTTTGTTTATCAAGTTGAGGATATATCTGTTTAAACTGGTCTATACATACATCTCCAATTACCGAAGTAAAACCATTTTCAATACCAACTATTCTTGCATGCCTCATTGCTCTTCTTATTAGCCTTCTTAAGACATATCCTTGCATAGTATTTGATGGTGTTATTCCATCCATTATTACAATTACTGCTGCCTTTATATGATCAGCTATTATTCTTTGTGAGTGCAAGTTATCTATTTTTGAGAGTTCTTTTACTTTATTTAGTACAGGTTTGTATATATCTGTTTCATAGAAGGAGCCTGCATTTTGACTTATCATTGTAACTCTTTCAAGGCCTCCACCAAAATCCACATTATGTCTTCCAAGAGCTAGATACTCTCCATTTTCAAAGAGATATTCCATAAACACATTATTTCCTATCTCAATATATTTCCCGCAATTACAATTAACATTACAGTTGTTATTACATGGTTGTTTGCCTGTGTCATAAAAGATTTCTGAATCAGGTCCACATGGTCCTCCTGTAGTCAGTCCCCACCAATTATTTTTCTTTCCAAACTCTTGAATTCTTTCATTATTTCCGACACTAGCATCAATACCATATTTTGAAAATACACTTTTCCATATTTCAATAGAGATTGTATCTTTTGGAATGTTATCTTCTCCTTTAAATACTGAAACATATATTCTATTTATATCCATTTGCAGTACATCAATGAAGAATTCCATTGTCATCTCTATTGCTTCTTTCTTGAAATAGTCATTTAAAGACCAATTTCCTAACATCTCAAAAGTAGTACAGTGATACTCATCTCCAACCTCATCTATATCACCTGTTCTTAAACATCTTTGAGAGTTTACAAGTCTGTTTCCTAGTGGGTGTTTTTCTCCTTTTAGAAATGGAACAAGGGGAAACATTCCAGCATTTACAAAAAGGACTGAAGGATCATCTTCTGGGACAAGTGGAGCATTAGGTATTTCAATATGACCTTTGTTTTTGAAAAAGTCTATATATTCATTTCGCAATTGTGCATATGTAAGTTTTCTCATTTGATAATTATATCAGAAAGGATTTACTCTGTAGAGTTATTGGGTGTTTCTTTTGTTTGAGTCTCTTCCTCTAGTTTCTTTATCTCCTCATAGAGCAATGAAAGATCTTCTTGTGGTTCAGGGGCTGTAAATGTAGCTTGGGGTTCCTGTGGTTGGGCAGTACTTTGTGTCGGTTGGGGGCTAGGTTGAGGCATTTGTGGTATTTCAGGCTCAGGTGCTTGAAATACTTGTTCAGACTCTTGTGGTTGGGCAGTACTTTGTGTCGGTTGGGGACTAGGTTGAGGCATCTCGGTTGGAGGAGTAGGTGGTATTGATTCTGGAAGTGCCATGTTTTCCGCTGATGCTTGTTTAGAATCTTCTTTCCATAAAGAGGAAATGATAGAAGGTATAAATATCGCAAGAAGTATTAGTGTTATTCCTCCCAGTATTATGTATGTAGTTCTTTTAGGTATTTCAAGACCAAATATGTTAAAAGTATCACCCTGCTGTGTTCCTGATATTGTAAATGTCCACTCTTTAGTTATATCTTCTCCACTAGAATCTTTAAATGATACAGATACTTTATGTAAACCTTCAGCAAGGGGTGTTTCAGGAATATATATTAATGTATGCTCAGAATCTGATATTTTGTTTATTTTTAATTCTTCTGTCTTGTCAATATCATCTATCTTAAAGACAATACTATCCTCTACTATTGTATTATTTTGAGTTGCGATAAGAGAGGCCTTTATAGTCGGTGAGGTATTACTTATTTCATCAGTACTTGTAGGAGATACATTAATTACTTGTGGTTGTGGAAGTTCTACTTTATCATCAGGTCCTTCTTCTTCCTCTTTTGCCATAATTATCTCTTTTGAGACATCGATTCCTACTCCTGCTGGGTCTTGGTCATCTATTGCTCTTACTATCACTCTGTAAGCACCATTTTCTAATCCTGACAAATCAATAGTATATGAGTTTTGAGTTGGTGGAATATTTGTATCTATTGTTTTCCATGCTGATTCATTTGCAGGGTTAGAAGTAATATATATTTCATACTTTAATATTTGATTACTATCAATTACTTCCCAAGTTACTGTAAGTTTAGTATCTTGTGTAATTCTCATATCTGAAACTGGGTCTATTATTGTAACTACAGGATTATCATTTCCTTCTGGGCTTACACTTATAACCCAGGATTGAGAGGAAAGATGCATACTGTATCCATCATGTATGAAGACATTTGCTAGATAGCTTCCTGCTCTTTTAGGTGTTCCCCTAAACTTTATACTTAGCTTTCCCTTTCCTCCATCATTAATTACTGTTGCCTTTAGCCATGTTTCTCCTTTTGTAAATGAAAAAGCATAATTTATTGTATCTTTATCTGTATCTTGTGCTTCAAGTGAATATTCATATGTTTCTCCTACTTTAATACTTTGTGAGGGTTTAGATGCTTGCGGGGTAGTTATAAACTCAGGTTTGGAGTTAGATGTAATTGCTTTTACTGCCTTTTCATCAGCCATTTTATACGGACTACTTATTACACATGCAAAGCTTTTTCCTGTCATATCAACCAATGTACCTGTGAGATTGTATGCTCCTTCAAATTTAGGTGTATATGCAAAAGACTCTGTTACCCTTGTGTTAATTGTAGAATCATATTCCTTGTTAAACAGTGTTTCTCCTCTTTCATCTTTTATTGTTATTTCCTTAATTGAAGAGCTATCAGATATTGCATCTACCTGAATTCTTACAGTTTTATTTACTTCAAGTGTATATGGATTAACATTAGGAAAGGTAATAATACAGGGATTAAGTTTACTAAGCATAATTTCCTCAAAGGCTTTATTTCTTGTATCAAAACTCCTGTTTTCTATAATACTAAATACAAAAACAGGGAGTGTAAGCAACAGTAGGAGTGTAAGGAATAGCTCCTTGTTTTTTCTTTTTGTTGGGTTAATTCTGTTACTCATCTAATATATATTATTCTTTATTTATTGCTTACTGCAAGTCTAGCATTAATTTCATTTTGAATAGCTTGTAGTGTAGAGTTACTGGATCTTCCATTTTCTGCTACAGCAGTTATTGCTTGTCTAAGTTTTTCTTCAACAAATGCCTGCTCTCCTACTTGGAATGATTTCATATATGGAGCCATGTATGCGAGTGCCTGTGTATACTTGTTTTCAGCTAATTCAGCATTCATAGATACTCTTGAATACGGTTCACCAAATGCTCTTGTCTTAGCAGCATTTTGATAGAGTCTTCGTAACTGTTCTGGCTCACTTAAAAACTTTACAAATTTCCATGCTTCTAAGGTATCTTTACTTGTTTTACTTACAGTAGTTCCCCAATATGTAGCATAGTAGACCTCATCATTGTTTGTAAGACGTGGCAATGGAGCGAGTCCAAACTCTATATTTTCTGTATATTCCAGTATTTCAAGTGCTCTCCAGCTTGTTCCAAACATCATTGCAACCTTTCCATCAACGAAATATGTAAGATCATTAGGGAGATATGATGCCCAAGTAGGGTTTTTCTCTTTTACAAATGAGGTGTATTTATCAAATGCAGCAAGTGCCCTGGGGGATGTAAGATTCATCATTGTTTTATCTTCGCTAAGTATTTGAGCGAGATTTTGAAGATAGAAGTAGAAAAGTATATCTGTTGAGTGGGTAATATTTCTTGATGTACCAATTGCTAAACCAGATTGTATAATTTTTCCATTTGCATCTCTTTTTGTAAGATTCTGTGCTGCTTCCATAAATGAATCCCAGTCAGTCGGAGGCACATTATATCCAGCTTCTCTAAGGAGTTCTTTGTTGTATATAATCATAAGGCCATCAATTTGAAGAGGAATTGCATATATTTTTCCATCATTCCCAGTAAAATCTTCTATTGCTGTTGGGTAAAATTCTTTACTGTATTCATCTGCACTCATTACAGATGAAGGGAGGGGTGACAGATATTTTCTAAATTTTGGCACCCAGCTGTTATGTATCATTGCTATATCAGGTGCAGGCTCATTTGACACTTCTGCTTGTTCAAGTCTTGTATACAGCAAAGACTCATAATTCTTTAATGGTTGAATTGCATATGTTATCTTTACACCAGGATTTTCAGCTTCATATTTTTCAATTAAAGGATGCATTACCTCTTCTTCTTCCCAGAAGCCCCAGAAAGTTAGTTCAACTTGTTTTGGTTTACTACTGCTTAGTACAGCCATTAAAATTGAAAGCACTATTACAAAGCCAACTACTATTGCAAGGATCTTTAATATTTTTTTCTTTTTTTCGTCCATACATATATATTACACAAATTAAATCCTTTCAGCTACTACCACTAGTCTTTTTATACCAGCACCTAGTGGCCAGCATGTCATTAATGTAACTGTTTCTTTATCTGTTTGTGTTTGAAGTATTGAAAGATCATCTGCAGAAACAATCTTTTTGTTTCTCACAACATATTTTAAAACTTGGTCATCTCTGTATATCTCTACTGTATCTCCAATATCTACATTCTCTAATCTTGTGAATATTGTTTCAGGAAGATTCGAGTGAGACTTAAAAAAACTTTCTACTGCACTATGACCATATATGAAAGAGTTTCCTCCATCACCTGGGAGTGGTGTTCCTTTAAAATGGGCAAGACCATATTTTAGATATTGGTCATATACTTTTTCTTCGGAGCTTTCTACATTAGGAGTTAATCTTACTTTATCTATTCCTACCTCTGGAATTGAAAGGTACATATTTTTTTTGTATTCTTTGTTTACGACAATTTCTTTTGTTGTTTTTGTTGTTGGGTCATATGAGAAAAGTCCCTGATACTGAAGTCCTTCTGCTGTTTTAGATAAATTCTCAAAGTAGCTTTTTCCTGGGTCATAATATGCAAATTCATCTTGTATATACTGTTTGTAAGACTGTGGAAGCGGGTCTTTCATTGAATTTTGTTTTGAGAGCTGTATTTGCCCTTGTATGTATGATACTAAAAGAGGAATAGCTTGACTTAATATAATTAGTATACCAATTACTCCTAATATCCAAGAGATTGTTTTCTTTGTTTCTGATATCTTTTTCTCACTTACTTTTTTAATTCGAATGTCTTCATCCATATGTAGAATATATTACCAATTAAGTGTTTCAATGTCACATATGTGGTACTTAATTCATTTGTCTGCTAGAATATTGTCCGTATGACAAAGAGAGATTACTATGAAGTCCTTGGTGTAAGCAAGGATGCTAAAAAAGAAGATATAAAGAGGGCATATAGAAGGCTTGTGAAGAAGTATCATCCTGATGTAAACAAAGAAGCGGATGCTGAAGAGAAGTTTAAAGAGATACAGGAGGCATATGAGGTTCTTTCAGATGATGCAAAGAGACAGGCATATGACCAGTATGGTCATGCCGGTACACAAGGTTTTGATCCCAGAAGTGGAAATGGAGGAGGATTTGACTATACATATGGAGGTGCTCCATTTGATATGGGGGATATATTTAATACATTCTTTGGTGGAAGTGATTTTGGGTTTGATTTTGGATTTGGACAGCAGACAGCAAGAAGGCAGAGAGTCTCTAGGGGTGAAGATATTAGGTATAGGATGAGATTTACATTTGAAGAAGCAATGAAGGGTGGTGAGTTTAATGTAAGGATAAAGAGGAAAGTTAAGTGCTCTGAGTGTAATGGAACAGGAAGTTCTACTGGTAAAAGAAAGACATGTGATGTTTGTAAAGGTACTGGGAGAGAGAGAAGGCTTCAAAATAGCTTCTTAGGACAAATCTCTGTTATGACAGAGTGTTCAAAGTGTGGAGGCTTAGGAACTATTCCAGAGTCTGTTTGTAGTAAGTGTGGTGGTACAGGCCTTGAATCAAAAACAGAAGATATGAAAATTAAAATTCCTGCAGGAGCATATGATGGTATGGTACTAAGATTTAGAGAAGGTGGAAATGCCGCATTAGATGGAGAATATGGAGATTTGTATATTGAATTAGAAGTTGAGCCTTCAGAGAAGTTTGATAGACGTGGTAATGATTTGTACTCTGTTGAAAGTATTCCTATACATACAGCAGTACTGGGTGGTACTGTTGAAGTGGAGACAATAGATGGGAGGGTTAAATTAAAAATACCTGCTGGTACTCAACCAGGAACAATCTTTAAAATTAAAGGGAAGGGTGCTCCAATTCTTAGAAAAGAGAATGCAAGAGGAGATTTGTATGTAAAAGTTAATGTGGATATTCCTAAGAGACTTAAAAAAGAAGAAAAGAAATTGTGGGAAGAGTTAAGTGAGCTTTAATGCATTTGGGATTTTGTAATAGATGTGGTATACTTTCATGGTAGTTGTATTTTAGGGATGGTGAGGTATTTCTCACCTTTTTTTTAGTATGAACAATTTAAATTTTTAAGAATATATATTATGGCAATGACATCAGAGCTTGTTGCAGCGATAAATCAGATATCTGCAGAAAGAGGAATTGATAAAGAGGAGGTTTTTAAAGCTTTAGAATCTGCAATACTTAGTGCTGTTAGAAAAGAAAAATATGGGAGAGTAGAGAATGAGGATGATGAGGAAGAGAAAGCAGGGAGTAACTTGGTTGTAGAGGTAAACAGAGAAACAGGCGAGTTTAAGCTTTTTGCACTTAAGGAAGTTGTTAAAAGAGTTAAGAATCCTGAAAAAGAAATTGCACTGAGTGAAGCAGAGTTGATATCACCTAATGTAGAAGTGGGTGATTCTATTCAGATAGAGATGCCATCAGAGGATTTAGGAAGAATTGCAACACAAACTGCTAAACAGGTACTTTTGCAAAAGATAAGGGAATCTGAAAAAGAGTCTGTGTTAAGTGAATTTAGTGATAAAGTTGGACAGGTATTTACTGCATTAATGCAGAGGATGCAGAAAGGTACTGCAGTTATGGAGATAGGGAAAGCAGTAGCATATATGCCTCCTGAAGAGCAGATTGCAAATGAGTTTTATAGGGTTGGGGAGAGATATAAAGTGCTTCTTAAAAGTATTGAAGATTCTGACATGATTGTTTCAAGGTCTGATCCTAATTTTTTAATTGAGCTCTTTAAACTTGAGGTTCCAGAGATTGAATCTGGAATTGTAGAAATTAAGGCTGTAGCAAGAGAAGCAGGTTCAAGGAGCAAGATTGCAGTTGTATCCCATCAAGAAGGAATTGACCCTATTGGTTCTTGTGTTGGTCAAAGAGGAATGCGTATTGCAAATGTTATGAATGAGCTTGGTGAAGAGAAAATTGATATAATTGAATGGGATGAGGATTTAGAAAGATTTGTAGCTAATGCATTAAGTCCTGCAAAGGTTGAGTCTGTTGAAATACTTGGTGATACTGCAACTGTTGTTTCTCCATCTGACCAGCTATCCTTAGCAATTGGAAGAGATGGACAAAATGTAAGACTTGCATGTAAGCTAACGGGGGTAAAGATAGATATAGTTGGTGCACAGGGAGAGGAGACAGATGCTGTAGAAAAGTATGCAGAGGATACTCAAGAAGAAGTTGTAGATAAAAAAGAAGAGTAAGAATTTTAAAATGAGAAACTGTAGTTTAAAATGGTTAAAAGAACGGATAAAGATAAAAGAAGTGTTCAAAGCAGAATCCCAATTGTTGCAATATTGGGTCATGTTGACCATGGAAAAACTACAATACTTGATTATATAAGGAAGACAAATGTACAAAGCTGTGAAGCAGGTGGTATAACTCAAAAGATTTCTGTATTTACTGTTGCAATAGATAATGATCCTTCTAAAAGAATTACCTTTATAGATACTCCTGGTCATGAAGCATTTGATTTAATGAGAGTTAGAGGTGGTAGTATTGCAGATATTGTTCTTTTAGTTGTAGCTGCAAATGATGGGGTAAAACCTCAAACAGTTGAGTCTATAGATATAATTAAACATTCATCTGCTAAACCAATAGTTGTCATCAATAAGGTAGATCTACCTGATGTTGATATAGCAAAGGTAAAAAGAGATATTGTCAATGAAGGACTTTTACTTGAAGGTATGGGTGGAGATATTCCTGTTGTAGAAGTATCTGGAAAGACTGGGAAAGGAATTTCTGAACTTTTAGATTTAATTACTCTTGTAGCTGAAGTGGAAGGTCTACAAGATAGAGGAGAACTGCCTAAGGGTGTTGTGGCAAAAGCATTTGTATTGGAGTCTGTAAGAGATAAGACTAGGGGGAATATATCTTCAATTGTACTGGTAACTGGTAATCTATGTAAGGGCTCTTGGCTTGGATACTCTAAAGATGGAAAAGTTATTGTTGAAAGAATAAAAGGGGTTATTTCAGAGGATGGGGAAAATATTTGTGATTTACAGTGCGGTTGTGGAGGAAAAATCATTGGTATTTCTAATTTAATACCTGTTGGTTCTGAAGTATATATTCTTGAAGAAAATCAGCCTAAGTTAATTGAACCATTGCTTAAATCAAAAAATATAGAAAGTGAGACTGCTATTACAGAAGATGATATATTCAATTCAATTTTTGATGATCAGCAAGATAATAAAGATACACAACTAAATGTTGTAATTAAGTGTTCTTCACAAGGGTCTCTTGAAGCTCTTAGGCATTCATTAGAAAAGATAAAAAAAGATGAATACAAAGTTAATATTGTCTCTGATGGTGTCGGGGATATATCAAATAAAGATATTGAAATGGCCAAACTCTCTAAGGCAATAGTACTTGGTTTTGATGTGGGAATGGACAAAAGCACTGAAGAGTTTGCAAAAAAGAATGGTGTTCTTGTAAGAACATATCAAATAATATACAAACTTCTTGAAGAAGTTGAAGATGCATTAGATATGCTTTCAACACCAAAGCAAGTCGAAGAGGAGATAGGGAATGGGGTAATAAAAATGATGTTTATACTTTCAGATGGTTCAAAAGTTTTAGGATGCAGAGTTAAGGAAGGGATACTAAAAAGGGACTGTAAATGTTATGTTGTTCGAAATGATGAGATTATTGGTGAAGGGAGAATACAATCTGTTAGGATAGGGAAAGAAAAAGTAAATGAAGCAAAACAAGGAGAAGATTGTGGAATTATACTTGATACTGACATTGATTGTATGGAGGGTGATGAAGTGTATTGCTACAAGCTTTCTAAGTAATAAATAATTGACATTAAACCTATAATAATATACAATAGGGTATATATTGTATCTGCCTATTGTCAAAATAAATATATAATGATAATCTAGAATACATGGCACTATCTAAAGATGAAAAACAAAAGATAATCAATAAATTTGCACTTCACGAAGGTGATACGGGTTCTCCAGAAGTCCAAATTGCTATACTAACAGAAGAAATTCAGAGATTAAGCGAGCATCTTAAAGTTCATAAAAAGGATAATCATTCAAGAAGAGGTCTGTTGCAAAAGGTTGGAAAGAGAAGAAGGTTAATAGAGTATCTTTCAGAAAATGAACCAGAGAGATATGCTATCTTTTCTAAGAAGTTAAAGATATAAAGAGAATATTTTAGGTCTTTCTTTTTTCCTGCTATCTTGATATAACTACACAGTTATATTTCTGATATTTAATATTTAATAATATATATTTATGCTATTTAATCCTAAGATTTATGAATTTGAAATAGATGGAAGAAAATGTTCATTTGAAACTGGGAAACTTGCTTTAAAATCTCAAAGTGCAATTATTGCAAGAATGGGAGATACAGTTGTAGAGGTTAATGTTAATACAGCACCTGCAAACCCTGATAGTGATTTTTTCCCTATGTCTGTTGAATATATTGAGAGGTTTTATGCTTCTGGAAAAATTAGTGGATCTAGATTTGTTAAAATAGAGAGATTTCCTAGTGATGATGCTGTGCTTAAGGCAAGAATGATTGATAGAGCACTTCGTTGTAGGTTTCCTCATGATTACAGGGATGAATTAAGTCTCATTGTTACTGTTATGTCATATGATGAAGAGAATGATCCCGTGATACTAGCAATTAATGCTGCTTCTGTAGCACTGCTAAATTCAAAAGCACCTTTTGATGGTCCTGTTGCTGGTGTAAGAATTGGTATGGAAGATGGTGTTATGAAAGCTATATATAGGAATATGGAGGATGTTGATAAACAAAATCAGCTTAACTATGTTCTTGGTGGTGATGGTAAAGAGTTTACTATGATTGATGCAGGTTGTTTTGAGGTTGAGGAAAGTGAAGTATTTAAAGCTATGGAAACTGGTCTTGAGGAGATGAAAAAATGGATTGATGCTCAAAATGAATTTGTAAAACTTCTAGACAAAAAAGATAAAATATATACATCGTTTCAGCCTGATGAAACAATGGTAAAAGAGCTTTCTGAATTTCTAGGAGATAGGGTATTAGATAATCTTTTGAAAAGCGATAAAAGTGTCCATGAAGCTGCAAAAGAGGAAATTTTTAAAAAGTTTGAAAATAAATACTCTAAACTTCAGTTAAGTGAAGGCTATGATTTACTCCAAAAGCAGGCAATGAGGAAGTATATAAATGAAGAAAAGAAAAGAGTTGATGGGAGAGGATTTGATGAAATTAGAGAAATGGAGGCAGAGGTAGATTTACTCCCAAGAGTTCATGGTTCAGGATTATTTACTAGAGGTATAACTCAGGTGTTGTCTGTTGCTACACTTGGAACATTAGAGGATGCTAAACTCATTGATGATATGCTTGGTGAAAAGGAAAAGAGATATATGCACTATTACAATGATCTTCCTTTTGCATATGGGGAAGCCGAAAAAGTAAGGCTTGCACCAAGCAGAAGAGCAATAGGACATGGAATGCTGGCAGAAAAAGCTCTTATCCCTGTAGTTCCCTCTGTTGATGAATTCCCATATACAATTCTTGTTATGTCAGAAGTACAAGGAGAAAACGGTTCTTCTTCAATGGCATCAGCATGTGGTTCAACACTTGCATTAATGTCTGCAGGTGTTCCTATTAGAAAGATGGTTGGAGGTGTCGCATGTGGTCTTGTAACTAATGAAGATGGTAGTTTCCATGTATTAGTAGATATGCGAGATGTTGAAGACTTTTATGGAGATATGGATTTTAAAATTACTGGTACAGCAGATGGAGTTACAGCAGTACAAATGGATACAAAAATGAGAGGATTAAGTATGGATATAGTAAGAGAAACATTTAAGAAATCTAAAGAAGCAAGATTAAAGATTTTAGAGGTAATGAGAAAAGCCATATCTGAACCAAAAGCAGAAATATCGAAATATGCACCTAAAGTTGCAAGAGCTTCTATCCCAGTAGATAAAATTGGAGAACTTATAGGTCCAGGTGGGAAAAATATTAGAGAATTAACAGAGAAAACAGGTGCAGAGGTTAGTGTGGAAGAAGATGGATCTGTAAATATATATTCTATGAATCAGAAATCTATTGATGAAGCACTCAGTTATGTAAAAAAACTTGGACTTGTTCCTACTGTTGGAGAAATATATGATGGAAAAGTTGTAGGACTAATGGAGTATGGTGCATTTGTTGAAATAGCTCCAGGTCTTTCAGGATTAGTTCATGTTTCAGAGATTACTGATGAATATGTAAAAGATGTAAAGAAATACTTAAAGGAAGGAGATGAGGTTAAAGTAAAGCTTATCTCTAAGGAAAGAGATGGTAAGTTGAGGTTAAGTATTAAACAGGCCAAGGAAGGGAATGGCGAAGAAAAGTAGTTTATACTTTCTTAATCTTTGCAATAAAGAAGCCCATCATTTCAGATGATGGAATTATCCTTATACACTTCTTTACTACTGTGTTGTATTGATTTCCACTCCAGTGTGTAATTCCACTTGTAATATGCTTTTTGTAATCTTCAAACTCTTTTGAATTTACAATATCAATATCTTCAAGCTTAGCATTCTTAAACTTTTCTAAAAGATATGTAATAACTCCTTCATTTTCATCAGGTTCAAGTGTACATGTTGAATATACAAGTGTCCCATTAGTTTTTAATGTCCTAAAAGCAGAATCTATCAGCTCCTTTTGAATATATGTACTGCTTTTAACCTTTTTAATACTCCAAAATCTAAGAGGATTAGAACTATTCATATATACTCTTCCCTCTCCACTGCATGGAGCATCAAGCAAAACCCTATCGAAATATTCAGGATACTTCCTGCCAAAGTCTCTTCCATCACTTAATGTTATTTTTACATTACTTGCACCAAACTGCTCAACTACATTTCTCAGAGAGTTAGTACGACTGACCTCTGAATCATTAGCCAATATTTTTGCTTTATTATTTGTAATATCTGCAATATGTGTTGTTTTACTACCAGGTGCAGCACACATATCTAATATGTTTTCTTTCTCTTGAGGATTTAATATTAAAGTTGCAAGAATACTTGATAAATCTTGTATGTAGAAAAGGCCATTTCTGTATTCTTCAATTTGAGATATTTCTGCCTTATCCCTATTCTCTACAAAATATACATTGTTAGCCCAAGGTATTGGAGTAAGTATATACCCTCTTGTTTTAAGCAGTTTATATGTTTCCTTTGGATTACCCTTTAACCCATTTAAACGAATTGTTGTTTTTGCTCTTTGACTAAATATACTAATTATCCTGTGTCTAGGAACCATCAAAATACTAGCCATTCTTGAAATGAAAATATCCTCTTTTGTGTAATATTTAGGAGATCTTCTCTGGTATCTTTCTCTGGATTTTTTGTAACTGCTTCTTAGAGTTTTTCTCATTATATATTCCCTTTCAAATACTCAATTATACTTCCAACAACCAAGCCTGTACTTTCAGATCTTAGTATATTTCCCTCAAGCTTAATAAATTTAAAATTATTCTCCTTAAAAAATTCGATATCCTTACTTCCCCAGCCCTTTTCGGGTCCAACTGCAAAGAGAATGGGTCGTTTAATATTTATACCTTTTAGGTATTCTCTTAAACTTATACTATCAGTATTCTCTGTAGATAGACATATCTTGTTTACATGATTATCAATCTTAAGATCTTCTAATTTAATAGGTTTTTCAATTATCGTAGGTTTAATATTTCTTGACTGTTCAATAGCATCTTCAATGATTTTTTTCCATAGTCCATACTCTTTAATTGCCTTATTTCTTTTTATATTAGAATACTGTGATTCTACTGGGATTATTCTATCTATTCCAATTTCAACAGCTTTTTCAATAACAAGATTCATTCTTTCTCTTCCTATTAATGATTGGACAACTGTTACATCAAATGTGTTTTTACTCTTTTTGTCTTCAATCTTATTAATAATTTCAACTTCAACAGAACTCTTTTCTGTATCAGTAATTACTCCTAGAAATATTGATTCATATGTTTCAACTTCTATGAAGTTTTCTGGTTTTAGTTTAAGGTTATTTATTACAAATTCACTATCCGAATCAGAGAGATGTGTTACATCACCAATACTTAGTTTATGCTTTATAAAGAATCTATTCATTCTGTAATTATATCATTTAACTTGACATATACCATTAAAAATAATGATAATTGTAATATAATTTAAATTTAAGGGACAAAAAGATGGAAGAAATACCTGCTATATTTTGGATGGTAATTGTTGGAGTATTGGTAGTTTTTGTATGTTATGTTTTGTATCAATTAGCAATGCTTCTTAAAGAGTCTAGAGATTCTATAAAAGGGGTGAACAAAGCTGTAGAGGATATTAATAATATTGTTTCTGAAGTTAATCGGATTATTGATACCGTTAAGACTCCTGTGTTACAAATCACAGGTGCATTGCATGGGATTTCCGCAGTTGCAAGTGTAATATCTGGAATTGTAGAGGGGTTTAAATCAGGAGAAGAAGATAAAAATGATTGATATTATCATTGTTTCTTAGTATCATTATGAAATGAAATTAACTCCTCATCAGCAAAGACAGCTTAAATATGTATTGATTTTGATAGTGGGTGTTCCTTTAACAGTTTTTGCTGTGTATAAAGGGATACAATTAATATCAAGAGCTGGAGAGGATCCTACACCCCATGACATTGTTGTTTCTAATGTTGGGTCGAATTCTTTGACGATTAGCTGGATTACAGACAAATCTGTAAATGGCTATGTTATTCCTGTGCTTAATGGAACGGAGCAAAATCCTATGCTTGACAAAAGGGGAGATGGGAAGAGAAAAATCCATTATGTTGAGGTAAAGGGTTTAGAACCTTCAACAAAATACTCTTTCATTATAGTTTCAGATGAGGAGAAATATACAAAGGGAAGCTCTGGTCCTTATGAATTTACAACAGCTTCAGTAATGGAAGATACACCTGTTCCCTCATATGCATTGGGTACTGTTGCTGGAAGTAATATTAAAGATACAGTTGTGTATATTACATTAGAGGATAAAAGTAGCTACCCTGTATCTGTGGATCTTCCCCAGAGTGGTAATTGGACTGTTGAGCTTTCTCTTTTAAGAAGTATAAAGGATGGAACCTCTTTGCCAGTAACAGATAATACTAATCTTGTTGTTATAGCAAGAAATGATGTAGACGAAGGTGCAGTATTAAAAGGTAGTTACTCTACCTTGTTTGATAAAAGCGGACAGCTTAAAAATGATTTAATAATTGAAACAGTAGACAAAGCGGAAATTATTTCTTACTTTCCTAGAGAAGTTTTACTTGGAGAAACAATTTATGCAGAGCCAATTCCTCCAGAGCCAGAACCAGAACCAAACCCAGAACCAAATCCAGAACCAACAAATCCAATTGAGACTCCTTTAGAGGAGGTTTATATTGTAAGAAATGATGTCCCTTGGAATGATTTGTCTACTAGTATGAGTGGCAGTTTCACTTTTACAACAGGTCAAGATAGTGTAGTTATTGCCAATCTTACAGATACTAGCTTTGTTGTTGCATGGAGATCAAGTGAAAAAGAGGAAGGGTATGTAAAATATGGTACAAGTAAAACAGGATTAAATAGTGAGATGATAGATTCTAGGGATACTCTTACCACAAAAGGTAAATACTACTCTCATTATGTTAGTAGCGATAGGTTATCTCCTAATACAACATATTATTTTGAGATACACTCTGGAGATAAGGTATATGATAAAGGGGGAAGTAAATATTCTGTTACAACATTACCTACATTATCTACCGCTCCTGCATTTGATATGAGAACTGGTAAAATTTTAAATGCTCCAGATCCTTCTGATTGGGTTGTTATATTTAAAATAATTGATAATG
>ENA-UPXM01004047-UPXM01004047.1-activated-sludge-metagenome-genome-assembly--contig:-NODE-4047-length-15305-cov-6.849770_pt1 | contig 15305 bp, 13 predicted proteins | sample MGYA00238178_ERZ772708 | MGnify/ENA primary metagenome ERZ772708 (study PRJEB29002, sample SAMN05720212) | activated sludge metagenome | isolation source: anaerobic digester from wastewater... | reverse complement strand
CGCAACATCTCTAATATAGGAGAAAAAAAGACAGGAGTCAATGATAGGATCAATATGGTGTTTGATTTTGATTAGTAATGTGATAAAGTTATTTATAAAGTAATGGATTTTAAGTTATAATTATTAGAATTATACGTATTTAATATTAACATGAGATGAAATTACAAATGCTCATAATGAATCCAAGTGAGCGATCGTATTGCTTGTATTGTTTTTGTATGGCCACTGGAAAAATGTGGACTGAGAAAAAATTTTATTTTGTTATAAAATTAGATATTATTGCCTTTAAATAAAGCGATAACTGTATAAAAATTATTCGGAAAGATATGAAGAAAGATTTATTCTTTGAGTTGGGGATGAACCCTTTTCTTTTTAAATCTATTTTGTTTGATTATAGTCAATAGGGAGATAAGAAAGCCCTTTCATGAGAGAAGGTTGTTTTAAAATTTTCTAAATAGTAGCGTAATTTGATAAGATGTAAATATCATTTTAAAAATTAAAAAATTATTGCGAGATTTCAATGAAAACAAAAAAACAACTTCTTCAAGAAATCAGTGATTTAAATAAAAAAGTAGACGAGTTATTAAGATGCGAATCTGAAAACATTCGTATTATAGAAATTCTTAAAGAATCCGAAAGAGAAAAAAAGGCCATCTTAGACACAATGTTCGAATGTGTTGTGCTGGTAGATGATAATTTATCCATTCTTTGGACAAATAAAGAAGTAACCCGATATTTTACAATGACCGCTGATGAGTTAAAAGGAAAATACTGTTATGAACTTTTCGCTGGCCGAAACAAGCCATGTAGGGATTGCAATGCACTTAATGCGTTGAGTTCGGGTAAAATGATTGCACGATATGACATATCGTTCTTGGGTAGAAGATGGATGTCTCGCTATTATCCACTAATAAATGAAAAAAAAATTCTCGCTGTATACACGGATATAACAGAGAGTAAAGCAATGAAGGAAGCGCTTTATAAGGAACAAGCGCATAAAGACCTTATACTAGCTCAACTGATTAAGAGTGAACAAAAATATAAAAAGCTTTTTGAGGATTCAAAAGATGCGATATTTGTTATGAACATAAAAGGAAAAATTATTGAGGCAAATCAAGCTTATCTCAATCTATTCGGATTAACTAAACAAGAACTGGTTAATCTTGATATTTGGAAATATGTTTTTATAAATGAAGCAAGAAAAGAATTTGTTAATAAGATACATAAAGAAAAAAATATTGTTGATTACTTGGTTCATGTCAGGAAAGGTAGAGCAGTAATTGATTGTTTAGTAACTATTTCATTAAAATATGGAGAAGATGGGAACATATGGGGGTATCAGGGCATTATTCGTGATATTACCGAGAGGAAGAAACTGGAAAAAGAAGTTTTGGAAACCAGTGAACGTGAGCGCTTTGAAATAGGTTTGGAGTTGCATGATAGTTTGGGACAGCTTTTAACGGGGATTGCTCTGAAAAGCAAGTCAATTGCACAAGATCTTGAAAAGGTATTACCAACAAAGGCGAAAGATGTTCAAAAACTGGTAAATCTTTCTAATGAGGCCATAAGAAAAACAAAGCAGATTGTTAGTGGCCTTGTTCCGGCAAATTTTGGGAAGGAAGGATTGTTGAGGTCACTTGAGGCGTTAGCTATTGAGACCAGAAATAACTATGGAATTTTTTGTGATATTTCTTCTAATTCTTGCCATGTTGAATTAGATGATATGACGATAACCCAGCTTTATCGAATAACTCAAGAGGCGATAATTAATGCCGTGAAACACGGTAATGCCAATAGGGTGATCATTGCTTTGAATAAAGCTAATGGCGAAATTGTCTTATCGATAAAGGATGATGGTGTTGGTTTTGCAGTTAACAACAAGATGTTTGAAGGTAGGGGTCGTAGAATCATGGCATATCGGGCAAGAATGGTTGATGCCATGCTTAATATTTGTAAGAATGAAGATGATAAGGGAGTAAATATAATTTGTACACTTAAAGATAAGAAAATTAATTAAGGATGTTTCCGTGAGGATGAGATCCGTCCGAAGTTCTTGCCGTAGGAAGGACAATAATTATGAAAAAAAGAGAAATATTTCTTGTCGATGATCACCCTATAATCAGTGAAGGACTAGAACAGTTGATTAACCAAGAAAACGATCTTCATGTATGTGGTTCTGCAACTGATGCGGCAATGGCCATGAAGAGCATACGCATCAAAAGACCTCATCTTGTTATTGTTGACATTTCGCTTGGGGGTAAGAGTGGCATAGAGCTTATAAGTGAGATAAAGCATTATTTTCCAGATATTCGTATTCTTGTCCTTTCCATGCATACCCAGGCATTGGTTGTGGACCGAGCCATGAGGGCAGGTGCCAAGGGATATGTCCAGAAGGGCGAGGCCACGAACGTTATTATAAAAGCGATTCGAACAGTGCTCAGCGGGAACATTTACTTTAGTAGTACAATATCAAGGACGTTATTGAGTAGTTTTTATAGCAGTAAAAAAGGACAAAACGATCAAGCACTTATTGAAACTTTAACGCAACGAGAATTCGAGATTTTTCAGTTGATTGCAAAGGGATTAAGCAGTGGTGATATCGCCGGAACATTAAATATTAGTGCCAAAACAGTTGATGCGCATCGTGAAAAAATAAAAGAAAAATTGGGGGTTAAGAACTCCCGCAATTTATATGTTTATGCCGCTCAGTGGTTGAATTCAGTTGGTTAGTAAATACGTAAAATACCTACCCGACCTACAATTTATACCTCATTATAAATCAGGTTCTGCCCTATTTATTAAATCCATAAAAATTTGTAGTAAAAAAAATTATATCAAAAAAGATAGGACTTTCTTGTGTTATTACTTACTTGGTTTAAGCAAAGACTAGGTTGTTTAAGTGCTTGGATGGAGGGATATGAAGAGTTCTAGTAAAAACAGTGTGTTGGGAAAACACTCAGAAGAAAGCCGGTTGAAGATCAAAAATATTACTCTTAAATTCAGCGGTGTGACCGCTCTTTCTGATGTTTGTTGTGAAATCGGCGGAAGCAAGATAACTGCAATCATAGGACCGAATGGAGCTGGTAAAACAAGCATGCTTAACTGCATCAGTGGGTTCTATCGACCTACCAGCGGCAGCATCTATTTTAACAATCAGTTAATTAGTAACCTGCCCCCTTATAAAATTGCGCAGCTTGGCATCTCTCGCACCTTTCAAAATATGCAATTATATACTGGCTTAAGCACGGTAGATAATATCATGGCTGCTAGACATATCCATTTGAAGCCGGGAGTCGTTTCATCCTCGCTGTATTTTGGTCCTGGTCAAAGAAAAGAAATACATAACCGTGAAATTGTTGAAAATATAATTGATTTTCTGGAGATGGAGGCGATCAGGCACAAGGTTGTCGGATCCCTACCATATGGAGAAAGGAAAAAAGTGGATTTAGGCAGGGCGCTGGCGCTTGAACCAAAATTGCTGCTTCTCGACGAACCTATGGCAGGGATGAATGTCGAGGAAAAAGAAGATATGGCAAGGTTTATTATCGATATAAATGAATTGAATAAAATCCCTATAGTTTTGATAGAACATGACATGGGAGTTGTGATGGACATTTGCCAGAAAATAATTGTCCTTGATTTTGGTAAAAAGGTTGCGGAAGGGACACCCGGCGAGATTAAAGATAATCCTGAGGTAATCAATGTATATTTGGGCGAACAACATTGAAAGTATCTCTTGATTGGAGAGAGGCATTTTAAACCATATTTATGAAAGTTGTTTTTCCCTGTTTACTAAGCAAGGAAAATCTACAAACTATTGATATTTCTAGCATAAATGTACTATTGGTTATAATAGTGGAGTAAGTGTTTTTAAAGAAAAATGAGGTAAATACCGATGAGTAAAAAAGCAGATACATTACCTAAACTTCTCAGAGAAAATAGACGAAAATATGGAGACCGGAAAATTGCCATGGCCGTCAAAGATTATGGGATCTGGCAGGGTTACTCATGGGAAGAATACTACCAGAAGGTAAAGGAACTCTGTCTTGGCCTTATGGCCTTTGGTCTAAAAAAAGGCGATAATATTGCCGTATTAGGGGAAACTAAACCCGAGTCATATTGGTCAGAACTGGCGGTTCAGGCTGCAAAAGGCGCGGTCGTGGGGATTTTTTCTGATTGCTTGCCTGCAGAAGTAGAATATTTTGCGAAACATTCAGATTCCACATTCATTATAGCCCATGATCAAGAGCAGGTTGATAAAATCTTAAAAATAAGAAGTAACCTTCCTCTTCTAAGGAAGGTGGTCTATTGGGATGGAAAGGGACTTTGGAACTATCATGACGACATGCTTATTAGCATGGAGGATCTCCTTACAGCTGGGAAAAAATATGAGAGTAGTTACCCTGACGAATTTGAAAAAATGATTGACGAGGGGGATGAAAACGATGTTGCTACAATTTGTTACACGTCAGGGACAACAGGTGAGCCGAAAGGTGTGATGATCACGCACAGATGTCTGATAGGGAATGCACGCATATGGTCGACGGAGCTTGACCAGTGGCGTGTTGATGACAACTATGTTTCATTTTTGCCTTTGGCTTGGATTACCGAGCAATCCATGGTTGCTTCAACTTTGCTTGCTGGTGTTGTGGTTAATTTTACAGAAAAGGCAGAAACCGTCCAGCAAGATATTCGGGAGACGGGGCCCGAAATCCTTTTCTGGGGAGCTAGAAACTGGGAAAGTGTGAATCGTCTCATCCAGGCAAAAATAATTGACACGACGATTTTCAATCGCCTTCTATATAACATGTTATTACCCATCGGATACAAGATTTCCAGTATTGAGGAAAAAGGCAAAAAACCGGGTCTTTTTTGGATATTGTTGAATAAGGTTGCCTTCCGGATACTATTTAGAGATCTTCTCGACAGAGTAGGATTAAGCAAAGTTCGGTATGCTTATACAGGAGGGGCGCCAACAAGCCCGGATGTGATCAATTATTTTCAAGCGGTTGGTATTAGGATTAGAGTGTGCTACGGTTCATCCGAGTTTCCTCTTATTTCTCTGGAACGAGCGGATGACCGAAATGATGGAACTTCCGGAAGGCCTTTGCCGGGGGTGGAAGTGAAAATATCACCAGATGGAGAAATTCTGGCTAAAGGAGAATACATTTTTAAGGGCTATTACAAAAATCCTAAAGCAACAGAAGAAAAAATCGAAGACGGATGGTATCGTACTGAAGATTTCGGGCACATTACCGATGATGGGAAGCTGGTTGTCATGGATAGGCTTAAAGACCTTCGCAGACTCAAAAATGGTCAGCTCTACTCTCCTCAGTATATTGAAAGCCGCCTTAGGTTCAGTCCGTATATAAAGGATCTTTTGGTTGTGGGTGGTAAGGATCATGACTACGTTTCCACCATTGTTAATATAGACATGGATAATGTGGGAAGATGGGCTGAAAAGCGAAAGCTTGCTTATACCAGTTATGCTGATATTTCTCAGAAGCCGGAAGTTATCGAGCTTATTAAAAAGGAGTTTATTAGAGTCAATCTTCGAGTGCCGGAAGGTTCAAGAGTGCAGAAGTTCATAAATATGCATAAGGAATTTGATGCCGATGATGCTGAACTGACACGTACAAGAAAGATAAAGAGAGATTTCATGGAGGAAAGGTATAGCCAGATGATCTCTGCTTTATACAGTGGCGCTTCTGAGTTATCTGTCGAAGCTCCCGTTACATATAGAGACGGAAGAAAAAGCACGATTAAGACAATAGTTAAGATTAACACTGTTATCTAGAAAGATGGTGAAACGATGGTAGACTTTTTGCAGTTTGTTGTAAACGGGATGATGATCGGGGGGGTGTATGCACTTATTGCATTAGGAATTGTATTGATATGTAAATCCAGTGCAATTTTTAATTTTGCAGTAGGCGAAATGACCATGGTGGGCGCATTTCTTATGTGGACTTTTTTTGACGTGCTTGGCCTGCCTTTTTTTGTCAGTATAGCTCTTACACTTATCGGCAGCGGTTTTTTAGGTTTCATCATGCAGCGTCTTGCTATTCAGCCCCTCATTGGTCAGCCGCTTTTGAGCGCCATGCTTGTTACACTTGGTCTGTCTTATATTCTCAAGGGTGTTTCTACGCTAGCCTGGGGGAACACAACGGAAAGAATCAGTGCGACTATTGGAGGTAAACCCCTGTTCCTTGGGAGTATAATTATTCAGAGTGATTTATTAATTTGCTTTGTCGCTGCATCGTTGATTTTTATATTTTTCTTTTTCTTTTATAAATATACCGATATCGGCTTGGCTATGCAGGCGGTTGCCGAAGACCACCGGACTGCTCAGGCCAGAGGCATCAATGTTAGAAAAACATTTGCAATTGTGTGGTTTATCGCCGGAGTCATCAGCTGTATAGGCGGTATTTTGTTGGGATTTAGACTCGGAGTTACTCAGTTTTTGTCATTGGTAGGACTAAAGGCGTTTCCCGCTGTTCTGTTTGGTGGGGTCGATTCTATGGTTGGTGCTTTTATTGGTGGATTGATCGTGGGTATTTTGGAGAGTTTAGGTGGTGGATATATTGCGCCTTGGATTATGGAACCCATTCCATATATTATCCTGCTCGTTGTTTTAATTTTTAGACCTGAAGGTCTTTTCGGACTAAAGAGGATAGAAAGGATTTAAATTGAAATGGCATATTGTCCTTGTGGTACAAGAAATTTTGATTACAAAAAAGATATGGCGGTATTTCGAACACCTTTTCACTGGGGAGCATTAGTCATACTTCTGGGTGTCTTGTTTATATCGCCGGCATTTTTGCATGGATCTATTGTTAACTTGATCAATGAGATCGCTTTGATTTCCATAACAGTGATGGGACTAAATATCCTTACCGGGTTTTGCGGCCAGATATCTCTGGGGCAGTCTGCGTTTATGGCTGTTGGAGCCTATGTTACCGCTATTCTTGCTACACGATATAATTTTAATTTTCTTATTGCTCTTCCATGCGGAGCACTCGGAGCCGGAATTGTCGGCGTTTTATTCGGTCTCCCTTCTGTGAGGATCAAGGGATTCTATCTGGCCATGTCGACTCTCGCTGCACAGTTCATTATACCCGCTCTCATTTCTAACCCGTTTGCATTTATTACTAACGGTACCAATAGTCTCAGAGTTCCTGCCCCGCAGTTGGGAAGTCTTACCTTTAATACACCGCAGACTTTTTTCTATATTGTCGTTCCTATTGCAATCATTGCCATCTATATTGCAAAAAATATTTCTAGAACAGGTATAGGCCGGGCATTCATTGCGATAAGAGACGATGATCTGGCTGCCGATGTGATGGGCATTAACACTTTTCGTTATAAGCTGTTGGCGTTTTTTCTATGTACTCTGTACGCGGGCATGGCGGGAGGGTTGTGGGCTTACTGGCTGCGATCCATTAATCCTGACCATTTCATGTTAAACAATTCCATACAGTATTTGGCAATGCTCATTGTTGGCGGTATGGGAAGCGTACCGGGGGCAGTTTTTGGAGTTTCTTTCCTGCTGATTCTGGATCATTTGCTCCGGGAATTTGCCCTGCAGATGGGCGTATTTTTCCCGACGTGGGCAAATCTTTTTCAGCAGGCTTCAACTCCGTTGCTGTACGGGTTGGTTATTGTGTTTTTCCTGATTTTTGAACCGAGAGGGTTGGCGCATAGGTGGGAAGTTATGAAAACTACCTGGAGGCTTCGACCTTTTTCGTACTGATTTTATAACTGCACGGGAGTGGTGTTGAAAATTGCACCATTATTTATTTGGAATCAAGTTTTTTTGAGGGAAAGGAGTAAGTGTTATGAAAAAAGCAGTGCAATTAAAGGTATTAGTTGTTCTGGCGCTTTTGTTTGCTTTTCTTGCGCAGGCGGTATTGTGCGTGCAGGCTAAGGCGGATACTGTGAAACCAGAGAAATGGGTTTATTACTATACAGGAGACCTCAGCGGACCCATGGGGCCTTTGAATGGGGCAACCATCCCTGCCCTCAAAGATTTTTGCCAATGGTATAACAGTGAAAAGGGTGGAATCAAAGGCGTGCCCATAGATATTGTGGTGAGAGATAACGGTGGTGAAACAACTAAGGGCGTTGCAGCCTATGAAGAATTCCGGCTGATAAAACCAAAACCGGCGATGGGGTCTTTTCATCCGGCGTATGTTGGAGAAGCTCTAAAAGACCGGCTTGCAGAAGATAAGATTCTCAATTTTTTCAATACGGCATCCAACCCTATTTTGTTTCCTGTAGGATGGCTTGTAGGTTGTTGCCCTTCTTATCCCAGCAGCGTGGCTGCCATGATGCTTTGGGTTCAGAAACAACCCCAATGGAAAGACAAAAAAATCAAGGTGGGTTTATTAACTTGGGATAATTCATTTGGCAAGGGGATTTTCGATCCGGAACTTAGAAAGTGGTTTAAACAGCAGAAAAACATGGAGTTGGTGGCAGAAGAAGTCTTTAGTCCGAAAGATGTTGATGTATCGACTCAGGTAATTCGATTGAAAAATAAAGGTGTCAATTGGATTATAGACAATACCATCGGCAACGGTCCGGTTGTTGTCAGTAAGACTTTAAATTCCATGGGGCTGTTGGCAACGGACATTAACGACACATCGCCAAATAAAATCCATCGTGCTACTTGTGTATGGGGAACTGGCCCTGAAGTACTGAAGATTGGTGGCCCGGTTATGGAAGGTCTGATTGGTCCTCGCCCCTGGGTCACATGGGATGAAACAGATCACCCCGCCGTAAAGTTTGTAACTGAACAAATGAAAAAGAACAACAGAGACACTAGGCTGATGTCAGATGTTTACTTGATCAAATGGGCCAAAATGGCGCTTATTACTCAAATTGTTGAGAAAATAGTAAATGAAAAGGGATGGGAAGGTGTTACTGGAGAAAATTTCCGCCGCGAACTTTTAAACACGCGAAAATGTTCTGTTCTTCATGGGATGACCGTATTTGATTTTGACCCAAATTATCCGATGATGAAGAGTATAAAAGTCTATGCGGTGAAAAACGGTAAAATGCTGCCCGTGAGTGAGATGCACGAAATGCCTGATCTGCGTCCGCCTCAATACAAAAAATAAGACAGAGGTGCAGCGTATATGAGGTTAGAAGGGCAGTATGGGCATAACAAATCCATAAATTTTGTGGCGTAGAATTAAAAAAGATAAGGTTCAAATTTGAAATAAAAATTCGTGTTTTTACTTGCCCTCCGTCAATGGAGGGCAAGTAATTAGTTTTGATCGTAATCAATAGAAAGCGGTGCAAAGTCGAAGGGTGCAAACAGTATGCTTATATTAAATAATGTAGAGGTCATTTACAATGATGTCATCCTGGTTTTGAAAGGGGTCTCTCTGGAGTTGCCTCCTGGAAAGGTAGTGGCTCTGCTTGGCGGGAATGGCGGTGGTAAGTCAACGGTGCTGAAGAGCATATCTGGTCTGCTTAGAACGGAACTGGGCGATGTTACGGACGGTAGTATCGAGTTTGAGGGGGTACGTCTGGATAAGCTGGATCCTGAAAAAATCGTTAAAATGGGTATCGTTCAGGTACTTGAAGGCAGGAAACTGTTTAGTCATCTCACTGTAGAAGAAAACCTGCGTGTGAGTTCTGTAGGCGTAGGACGAAGCCAAATAAAAAGAGACCTTTCGAATGTTTACGATTATTTTCCCAGGTTGCGCGATTTCAGAAATCGTACTGCTGGCTACCTGTCGGGTGGCGAACAGCAAATGCTGGTTATCGGAAGTGCTCTTATGTCGCACCCTAAAATCATGCTTCTTGATGAGCCTTCACTTGGTCTGGCTCCTCTTATGGTTAAAGAAATATTTGAAATCATTTCCAAAATTAATATCGAAGGAAAGGTGACCATCCTTCTTGTGGAACAAAATGTTAACGCGGCTTTGGGTATATCGGATTATGGATACATTATGGAAAATGGGAGGATTGTTCTAGACGGAGCTGCCAAAACATTGAGGGAAAATGAAGACGTCAAGGAATTCTATCTTGGCTTAAGCACTTTGGGAGGAAGAAAAAGCTATAAGGATGTTAAGCATTACCGCCGAAGGAAAAGATGGTTATCCTAAATTTTGTAACTAATAATATAGAATGGTTCATGGCAGTGGGTAACGGTTTGAGGCAATTGAGATAATTGGGAAAAGCCTTAGAATGATTACTTAAAAAAATAATGAAGTGCTAGAATAATGAGGAGGACAGTGTATGGTTGACAATAAACGAATCGGAGAGGTATTCAATACTTACCTCAGACCGCAAACCTTTCCACTTGCTATCAGAATGTGCGAAAGCAGGGATGAGTTACCAGAAAAGGTAAAAGTACCCCAAAAAGATATGGGTATTACTATTTCTGTTTGTCACGCCATCGGTTTGGCGCGGCGATATGGCTGGACGGTCGCTGTTGATAAATATCAATCCTGTTATTATGCGGGTTTGAGTATGGGATTCTTACCCTTGTTACCGGATGTGGTAGATGGTAGCTTTCCGGCTTCTTTGGGATTATGGGGCATGAATCAAAAACAACAGGCGGCAGCTATTCACAACATGCCTAAATTCGATTATGATAAGTATAAGTACTTACTAGTTGCCCCAGTGGAGAAGGCCGATTTCGATCCTCATCTTATCATGATGTATGGCAATCCAGCCCAAATATGGATTTTGCTTTCAGCTTACCTTATGGGAACAGGTACTTTTGGTCTAAATGTAACTTTGGCCACAGGTGCCGGATGTACTAGCTATATCACTCGTGCTTTACTGCAAGATCAAGCTCAATTCGCTATTATTGGTACCGGTGAGAGATTGGTTCCTCATCCTCAGGATGATGAATGCGCTTTCTCGGTCCCTATAAGTAAGATCGAAGCGACGATCCAGGGATTAGAAATCGGGTATAAAACAGGAGTTTATCGATATCCAGTGCCGACATTTATGAGATATAACTCGCAGCATCCTCCGGGATACGACAAAATGAGAGCTCATCTCTTGGGAGAGGATAAGAAATAATGACTCCTCCAAAGCCATCTTATTAACAGATAGAAATGTCTCTAAGAGAAGAGGGAGCCGTTTCTTTTGGGCGAAAAAAGGTTGGCTGTTGGAGTACTAGTGATTTAACCTGAGACGAAGTAAGGTCGTGAGGATAGAACATGTTTAAAACTAAAATGACGGAACTTTTCGGAATCGAGTATCCCATAATGTTGGCCGGTATGAACTGGATTACGGATTCCAAACTTGTTGCTACAATCAGTAATGCTGGTTGCTTGGGAATTCTGGCGACAGCTCGTTACACGCCGGAAGAGGTTAGAAAATGTATTAAAGAAATTAAATCTCTTACTAAAAAGCCCTTTGGCATCAATCAGATGCTTTTGATGCCGGGAGCTAAGGAAGTGATTCAGATTGCCATCGAGGAGAAGGTGCCGGTTATTAATTATACTTTGGGAAAACCGTGGTTTATTGATCAGGTGCATGCGTATGGCGGAAAGGTGCTTGGAACGACTGCCCTAGGCAAACATGCTGTTAAAGCAGCGCAATTGGGATGTGATGCGATTGTCATTACCGGTCATGAAGCAGCGGCTCATGGCGCCGACGCCACATCGCTGATCTTGATTCCCCTAGTAGCCAAGAACGTAAAAATTCCTGTCATTGCGGCGGGTGGATTTTATGATGGTCGCGGTTTAGCGGCAGCACTATGTTTGGGAGCCGATGGCATTTCCATGGGGACAAGGTTCATGTTAACTAAGGAAAGTGCTTTGCACGATAATTTCAAACAGCTTTGCCTTGAAGCAACTGAACAAGATACAATTTATGATACAGCGTTTGATGGGATGCCAGGGCGAGCACTGAAGTCAAAGGGCGCAATCACTTTGACAAAGAGAGGATTTCCCATAGTGGACGCTTTTAAGGGAGCTATGCAGTTAAAAAATATATTGAAACTATCAATGCTGCAGTTCGCTGGTTTGAGTTTTAAGATGATGACAAATGAGGAGTCTTCGCCTTTGTGGGTGCAGGCTCGTCAGGCGGCTGGAATGCCTAAACATTTGAAAGGCATTTATGAGGGCGACAAAGAGGATGGTGTTTTATTTGCTGGTCAATGCATAGGTGATATTAATGACATCCCCAGCTGTGCAGAGTTAATTGACCGAGTCATCAAAGAGGCCGAAGAAACGATCAAAAAGACGTCATTAAAGATGCTAGCATAGCAACAGCAAGGAGAATATAAAATGTGGGATGCTGCGAAATGCGATTTTTGTGGAGATTGTCTGGTTAAATGCCGTTACACGGATTTTGATCGTGATACAGCTGTCAAAGAAATTAAACTTCTGGCTGAGGGTAAAGAAGCGGAAGTTCTAAACCGTTGCATTACATGTCTCGCCTGCAATAACTATTGCCCGACCGGTGCTGATCCTTCCCATCTTATCGTAAAAATGCAGGAGAAAATTGGGACATCTTCTCTCGTTACCAGCTGGAAACCGGTTATTGAATTTGTGGCTGCGGGGCTTGAAGGAAAGTTAGCACCCGTTGAATTCATACCGGGAGATCCAAGTAAGCCCGGTTTATCTTTTGACGCTTTTGAATTCGCGCAGTTCCCCAATGGAACTAGAGAAAGCAGGCTGTTTAAAGGTATGACCGTAGTTAGAGGGCCTGAGTACATGTCTCTCGTGGGTTTAGCGCATATGGGGGCAGCAGGTTTTGCGGGAAAATACGCTGCTAGAGTAATCGGCAAACTGGCCGAGTTAGAAAAGGATATCATTTACATCCATAATGAAGGTTATGTTTTAGCCCATCTGAAAGCCAAAGAATTGGGAATTCCCGTTCCTTTTAAATATCAACATCTGTTCCAGTACCTGATAGATTACCTTAAAAATAATCGGGGCGATATTACTCCATTGGGGAAAAAGATTGCTTACCAGGCTAATTGCGCCAGCAGGTGGTTGCCGGAAGAAAATAATTGGATAGACGAAATTTTTGCTCTCATTGGTGTTGAGCGTCCGGCAAGGCAGTATGAAAAATTTAACGCTATTTGTTGCAGTGGTCCAATTGTTAAATCCAACAAGGAATTGGCTATAGAAATTCAGGAAAAAAACGTAAAAGATTCGATTGATTGCGGGGCCGAGGCCATTATAACAATCTGCCCTATGTGTGACCACGTCTTGCGGCGGGCGACCTCGAAAATGGGTTTCCCCAAGATTTTTATTACTGATTTATGTCGCATCGCATTGGGAGAAATATCTTGGCCTAGTAACTAGGCCAGAGACTCATGCCGTACTTGTGTTATAGGGTGCGGCATGAGCCCCCCCTCTTTTTTAAACTGGAAATTCACTAATTGTCCAAAATAACGTGTATAAAAAAATTTATTGCCTATATAGTTTCTAATTGTATAATATATAATTAATAGTAAATGGTGATGATCGGCAAAATTATGAAAAACTAAACTAATAGGGCAATAATCAAAAAGGCATTTTGGTTATATCAAGTAAAGGATCAGAATAACATTCTGATCCTGATAATTTTGTTGTTTACCGTTGTGTTTTTATCGTCTCCAAATAATGCGCGGCGTCTAGTGCGGCTAGACAACCATCTGCCGCCGCCAATACGATTTGTCTGGCAGATTTTTCTCGCAGATCACCTATGGCATAGAAGCCCTTTGCGCTAGTTTTACAGCGATCATCGGTGACTACATATCCACTAGTGTTCATCTTAATGCAAGATGGTACCAGCCTATTGTTTGGTTCGAAACCAATAAAAATAAACACCCCATCCGTAGCCAACAGACGTTTTTCGCCAGTGTGGGTATTGAACAACAATACTCCGTTGACGCCATGACTATTGCCGGTGATTTCAGTGACTAAGCTATTCCAGATAATCTCAATCTTAGGTTCGGTTTTGACCTTTTGCTGCAAGAACATACTGGCACGTAACTGGTCTCGTCGATGTACAAGATGAACCTGTTTTGCTAGTTTTGATAGATAGAGTGCTTCCTCAGCAGCAGTATCCCCACCCCCGATAACAACAACTGTTTTGTTCCGGAAAAAAAAGCCATCGCAAACACCGCAATAGGAGACTCCTTTGCTGTAAAAGCTATCCTCACCACTAATTCCAAGCTTTCGTGGTGAACCTCCTGTAGCCAGGATAATCGTGTGTGTGCTTAAAAGCTGGCCACCAACAAGTTTAACTGTGTGTTGATTTAGTCCCGGGTCTATAATTTCTACTTCCCCCTGAATCCACTCTAATCCATAGGATTGTGCCTGCTTCAAAAAGCGCTCCGATAACTCGGAGCCGCTTATATGTTCGAAACCGGGGTAGTTTTCTATTCCGTCCGTTAAGGTCATTTGTCCGCCAGCTATTCCTTTTTCAATTAGAAGAGTATTCATGGCTGCTCTTTTTGCATAAATGGCGGCTGATAACCCTCCCGGTCCGCCACCTACAATGATTACATCATAGACTCCGTTTTTATTCATAATTCAATCTTGTTCCTCATTCAACAATGCTCGTCGGTTTTATCTTTTTAAGTTTATATATTCCCAGGGTGTTAAATTTTTTTCTGAACATGAATATCTGTTATTGAAAAGATGATATAATTTGCGGCATATTGGTTTTAATCAGTAAATGAATTTTATTCATGATGCGCAACATACCAATAGGGTGTCTGAATTGTGCCTTCAATTTGCTTGCCTGAGCTGAAATAGCGGATCGACATAGCACAGTTTGTGAGATCCTTGCAGCAGGTTTAGGTATTGATGTTTTAGTGGAATAAAACGATAAATCCAATATACCTCTAAAAGGTAGCTCCGAGAGTATAAATATCGTAACCTAAATAAAAAACACTTTATTCGCGCGCCCACAATCATCAATCGCTAAATTTATAGCGATTTTAGTAACGCCCCCTTTTTTTGTGCAATGAATACAGAACTAGAGTTTCAATTCCTTTCGAATGTTCTCAGGATTCAAATCAGAACCAAAAAGAATCTTGCCGTCAATTCCAAGAGCAGGCGCTGAACGAATGCCTTTTTCATCCATTAATTCAGCTGCTTCCTGATCTGTCAGGAGATCTTTCACTTTAAACTTGACTCCTTCTTCTTTGAGAAATTCTTTAAGCCGCTGACAAGGGACGCACAAGGGTGTTGAATAAACAACTATTTCTTTTGCCATATATAATACTCCTGTTTATTTTTTTTGCTTACGATGTTCCTCTTTTATGTGTTTAAAAGCTTCAGTTTCCTTTTCATCAAGGAAAGGTTGAGCTTCGCTCATGAATAGCTCTTTCCATTTGT
>ENA-UPXM01004037-UPXM01004037.1-activated-sludge-metagenome-genome-assembly--contig:-NODE-4037-length-15334-cov-6.112049_pt1 | contig 15334 bp, 11 predicted proteins | sample MGYA00238178_ERZ772708 | MGnify/ENA primary metagenome ERZ772708 (study PRJEB29002, sample SAMN05720212) | activated sludge metagenome | isolation source: anaerobic digester from wastewater... | reverse complement strand
GGATTTTGAGCTGGTCGCTTTGAACCGTTCGACGAAGCGCTCCAATTGATCGCGCCGGCGGTCCTGATTCTCCTTGGCGGCGAGCAGGTTCGCATGGCGGATCTCGCGCTCACGCAAATAAAAATCCAGATCGCCGTTATAGCGCGTGGCCGTGTTCGCGTCCACCTCGACCGTCGTGCCGGTCAGCGTACGCAGCAGATAGCGGTCGTGCGAAATCAGCACCAGCGTGCCGTCATACACGCGCAAGAAGCGCTGCAGCCACTCCACAGCCGGCAGATCCAGATAGTTGGAGGGTTCGTCCAGCAGCAGCAGGTCAGGTTTCGAGGCCAGCACGCGCGAGAGTTCCGCGCGCATCTGCCAGCCGCCGCTGAAACTCGCGAAGGGCTTGTCAAACTCTTCGACCGCAAAGCCGAGCCCGCCGAGCGAGACCTTGACACGGGTCTCGATCTCGTAGCCGCCGAGATGCTCGAACGCGGTCTGCACTTCGCCCAGCCGGGCCAGCAGCCGCACGCGCTCGGATTCCTGCGGCGCTTCAGACAGCGACACCCCCAGCGCGTGCAGCTCATGCTCCATCTCCGCCAGGCCGGGTATCCCGCGCAGCGCATATTCAATCAGCGTTTCGGTGTCGGACTCCGCTTTGAGATGCTGGCGGATATGTCCGATGCGCGGCGTCTGCTCGATGACGACCTCGCCGGCGTCGGCATCCGTCTCACCCAAGATCAGGCGGAAGAGCGTGGACTTGCCAGAACCGTTGGGACCGACGATCCCGATCCGTTCGCCGGCGTTGATGCGGAAACTGACATCGCCGAGGACCTGCTGCGTGCCGTAACGCACGCCGATATTGCGAAATTCAATCACGGGCGCGTATGATGCTAAAAAGCGTCGCGTCTGACAATCAAAGAAAAGGCCGCGGTCCGGACATTCCGCGCCTTGTCCGCCCCGGCCATTTATACTACACTGCTGCCTATGGATCGTCTCGCGTATTTGACACGGCGGCTGTTGTTGGTGATCCCCACTTTTCTGGGCATCACGGTGATTTGTTTCGCCCTGACCCGCCTCTTGCCGGGCGGGCCTGTCGACATCCAGCTCATGAAGATGCGCAACATCGGCGGCGGCGGCGACCAGTCGGCGGCACAGGTGACGCAGGTGACCGAGGAGTACCGGCAGGAGCTGAACCGACAGTTCGGCTTCGACCGGCCCTTGCACACGCAGTACCTCGACTGGCTGATCAACCAGCGCATGGGCATGCGCATCGCCTCGTACGACTATCCCAACCGCACGGCCTGGCAGTTGATCGCGTCGCGCATTCCGGTCTCGCTCTGGTTCGGCATCACCAGTTTTGTGTTGAGCTATCTGATCTGCATCCCGCTCGGCATCGCCAAAGCGCTACGCCACCGCCAAACCTTTGATGCCGTCTCCAGTCTCCTGGTCTTTGCCGGCTACGCGATCCCCGCTTTCGCGTTGGGCATGGTGCTCAAGATGTTGCTCTGCGGTACGGTGGAGGGGCTCGGCGACCTCTTCCCGCTGGGCGGTTTTGAGTCTGATTTCCCGGGGCCGGTGCCGCTCGGCACGCGGCTGGCAGACCGCGCCTGGCACATGGCGCTGCCGGTGGCCTGCTACGTGGCCGGCAACTTCGCCGTGCTGACCCTGATCATGAAGAACTCCCTGCTGGACCAGATCGCCAGTGACTATGTGCGCACCGTTCTGGCCAAAGGGGCCACGCGCCGCCGCGCCATCTGGGGCCACGCCTTCCGCAACGCCCTGATCCCGGTCGCGACCGGTTTCGGCTCGATTCTCGGCATGCTCTTCGCCGGCTCCATCATCATCGAAAGCATTTTTGAAATTCCGGGCATGGGGCGCCTGAGCTGGGATGCGCTGATCGGCCGCGATTACGCGGTCTTTCTGGCCCTGCTGGCGCTGACATCGGTCATGCAGCTCGCCGGCAACCTGCTATCAGATTTCTGCTACCTGTTGATCGACCCCCGTATCCACTTTGGCACGTCATGAATCTGAGCCGAACATTTCGTTTCTCGCCGCTCACGCAAAAACGGCTGCGCAACTTTCTGCGCATCCGGCGCGCGCGCGTGGCGCTGATCCTGCTCGGCGCGCTCTTCGCCGTCAGCCTGGCCGCCGACTTGCTCTGCAACAGCCGCCCGCTCTTCCTGCGCGTCAACGGCCGTGTCTTCTTTCCCTTCGTGCGGCAACTGACGCAGCGCGACCTGCTGGGCGAGGAGGCGGAAGCCACCCCGGTCAATTATCCCGCCTTCATCGCGTCGCCGGCCTTCTCTTCCAACCGCGCCAACCGCGTGGTCTGGGCGCCGGTGCCGTACAGCCCCGGCGATGTGGTGAATGCCGCGACCCTGCGCCATGCGCGCACGGTTAAGGTTTCTGTCGTGCCCGACGTCCACGCCGGACGCATCAACCTGCTGCGCGACGGCACGATCGCGCGGCCGCAAAGCGTGGCCCCGTTTTTTCCGGATGTGGCGAGAGTCGCCGGCACGCGCCTTGACGCGCAGTGGCGCCTGACCGAGACGCTGCGCCGCGCGCTGGCGCGGCGGTTCGAGGGACTCGCCGCCCCGCAAGAGCACTTCGAGCTGGCGCATGCAGCCGTGACCGGCCTGACCGCCCGCGTCACGTTGCCGGAACGCGACGCGCGCCCCGTGCCGCCGTCATCGGTGCGCCTGATGTTCCGTCAGGCACAGCCCCCCGACACCCCCCTGCAACTGCGGTTCAGACGGCTGCCCGACGGCTCGCTGGCCGCCGTCGACCGGCGCGCGTGGCGTCACGTGCCGGACGCCCACCGCCCCGACATCCTGCGCCTGGCCGACGAGGCCTTCAACGGCACCGCGCCCTCCGCCACGATCGACTGGAAAGGGCGCAAGGCGGCTGTGGCCTGCGCCCTGAATGAGATCGCCTGGCCCTACCCGCCGGTGCGCGGACACTGGATGGGCATCGATGCCGCCGGCCGCGACGTGCTGGCGCGCGTCCTTTACGGGATGCGCATCGCGATGATCTTCGGCCTGCTGCTCGCCTTCTGGGCCATGTTCTTCGGATTGACGCTCGGCGCGATTCAGGGCTATTTCGGCGGATGGCTCGACATCGCGGGTCAGCGTCTGACGGAAATCTGGAGCGCCCTGCCCTTCCTGTACGTCATGATCTTCATCGGCGCGGCCCTCGGCCGCAGCTTCCTGATCCTGCTCGTCTGCTACAGCCTTTTTAACTGGATCGGCATCTCTTACTACATGCGCGCCGAATTCCTGCGCCTGCGCAGCCGCACCTTTGTGGAGGCGGCGCGCTGCCAAGGCCTTTCCGCGCGGCGGATTATTTTCGCCCATATCCTGCCGAATGCCCTCACGCCGCTCATCACGCTGTTTCCGTTCAGCCTGATCGGCGCGATCGGCTCGCTGGCGGCCTTGGACTTCCTGGGTTTCGGCCTGCCGCCGCTCACGCCGAGTTGGGGCGAACTGCTTCAGCAGGCGCAGCAGTTCCGCTGGGCGTGGTGGCTGATCCTTTTCCCCTCGCTCGCGCTCTTCACCGTGATGCTGTTGACGGTGCTGGTCGGCGAGGGCCTGCGCGACGCCTTCGATCCGCGCCAACACGCGAAGATGGAATAACGATGCTGCTCGAACTTTCAGACCTGCAGATCCAATTCGAAACCGAGGGCCAGGTGACCCGCGCCGTCGACGGCGTGTCGTTCACGCTCGACCGCGGCCAGGTGCTCGGACTGGTCGGTGAATCGGGCTGCGGCAAATCCGTCAGCGCCATGAGCATACCCCGGCTGCTGCCGATGCCGCCTGCCCGCATCACGCGCGGCAGCGTCCGCTTCGACGGCCGCGAGCTGCTCACCCTGCCGCTGCAGGAGCTGCGCCGGCTGCGCGGTGCGCGCATCGGCGTGATCTTCCAGGATGCCCTCACCTCGCTCTCGCCGCTGCACCGCATAGGCCGCCAGCTTGCGGAGGTCCTCCTGCTGCACCGTGACCTCTCGGCCGCAGCCGCGCGCGACACCGCGCGCGACTGGCTGGGCCGCGTCGGCATCCCCGATCCTGACGCCTGCCTGTCGACCTACCCGCATGAACTTTCCGGCGGCATGCAGCAGCGCGTGATGATCGCCATGGGCTTGATCCTTGAGCCCGACCTGGTGATCGCCGACGAACCTACCACCGCGCTCGACGTGACGATCCAGGCGCAGGTGCTGAATCTGATGCGCCGCCTCCACCGGCAAAACACCGGCCTGCTCCTGATCACGCACGATATGGGGGTCGTTTCACAGATGGCCACGCGCATCGCGGTCATGTATGCCGGACAGCTCGTGGAGCAGGCCGACGCGGCGAGCTTTTTCGCAACGCCGCGCCACCCGTACTCGATCGCGCTGCTGGAGGCCATGCCCTCCGCCGCCACGCGCGGCCGTCGGCTCAAAGCCATTCCCGGACAGGTCCCGTCGGCCGGACACTTCCCGTCGGGCTGCCGCTTTCACGACCGCTGCCCGGTTGCCCGGCCGTCGTGCGCACAGACCCCGCCCGAGCTTGAACCCTGCGGCGGCCATCTGGTGCGCTGCCCCTACGCAAGCGACAGTAGCAGGATTAGAGATGCGGAGCCTTCTCGCACGCCCCTGCCGTGACCGACACCTCCTGCATGCCGCGGACCGAATTCAACAGAAACATGCGCGGGTGTTCTTGCAGGTCCTCGACCCGAATCGCCCGTTCGCGCAATTCGCCCCGCTCCAGCAACACAGCGCGCTGCGTGCCCGGCAGCAGCCCGCACCGCACGGGCGGCGTATACCGCACACCGCCGATCTCGACCGCGACATTCGCAACCGTCGTTTCGGTCACCTCGCCCGCTTCATTAAACAGCAGCACATCTGAACAGCCGGGCCGCTGCCTCAGCGCCGATTCATACACGCTCCGCACGCTTGTCTTGTGATAGAGAAACACGTCGCGCCGATCGACAGGTCCGGCGGCCAACGCCACATCCGTGAAGCTCAGAGAGCCCGCATCCAGCACGACACTCTCGCAGCGCACGGCCCCTCGGCGCGAGACCTGCAGACGCACCCGGCACGCCTGCGGCGGCAGGCCGGCGGCCACGCGCGCCAACGCCTCCCGAATCTTGCGGAGATCGATCATAAAACCGAAGAACGCACCGGAACGCGCCAGACGCGCCATGTGCGCGTCCCAGAGCGCGTAACCGTCGCGCGGCGTCCAGAGCAAGGTTTCCAGCAGGTCGAACGTCCGCGGGACGGGATTCAACGTTTTCGCCTTGGCCTCACTCTCGCCGTACTCGCCGGCCGTCGTCGAGTCCCAGACGATGCCGCCACCAACCCCGTACTCGACTGTCTGCGACGGCTTGTGCACCAGCACGGTGCGGATCGCGACATTCCATTGCGAGTGACGCCCCGGCACAAGCCAGCCGATCGTGCCGGTATAGATCCGCCGGGGGTCTGCGAAAGGGATTGTCCTCTTTTTCGCAGCCCGATCAAGCAGGATCTCGACCTTTCCACTTCCGCCATTGCCATCGTCACACGCTTATGCAAAACTATCCATCAACCTTGAGGCCGCGCGACCTGCTCATTCCGGGCACGCGTTTTTCGAACCATTCAGGAGACCTGACATGACATTCACCGTGAAGAGTTTGTCGGCTATCATTCTCGCCGCAGCCTGCTGCGTATCGGCAGACGACGGCTGGATGCCGCTGTTCAACGGCAAGGACCTGGAGGGTTGGGTCCCCAAGATCAAGGGCTTCCCGGCGGGCGAAAATTTCGGCAACACCTTCCGTGTCGAGGACGGCCTGATCAAAGTGCGTTACGACGGATATGGCGGCGCGTTCAAGAACCGCTTCGGCCACCTGTTCTACAAGACCCCGTTCACCAACTACGTCCTGCGCATCGAATACCGCTTTGTCGACGAGCAACTGCCCGACGGTCCGGGCTGGGCCAAGCGCAACAGCGGCGCGATGATCCACGGCCAGTCGCCGGAGTCGATGCGCAAAGACCAGGATTTCCCCGTCTCAATCGAGGTCCAATTTCTCGGCGGCCTCGGCTCCGGCAACCGGACAACCGCCAACCTCTGCACGCCGGGCACACATGTCGAGCGGGACGGCGCGCTCTACACGCCCCATGGACTCAACTCAACATCGAAGACCTATCACGGCGATCAGTGGGTCACCGTGGAGATCGAAGCGCGCGGCAGCCAGACCATCATCCACCGCATCGACGGCGCGACAGTCCTGCAGTATGACAAGCCGCAGTACGACCCGAAAGACGGCGACGCCAAACGCCTGATCGACGCGAACGGCGGCAACGTGCTGATCGAGGGCGGCACCCTCTCGCTTCAGTCAGAGAGCCACCCGGTCGATTTCCGCAAAGTGGAAATCAAGCCGCTGAAGCCATAGGCACATCTTTCCTTTTGTCAACGTGTAACGCGGCGATCGCCCTCTGTGTATGCTACAGTGTCACACGGCCTATGCGCGCAGGGTTTGCGCGCGGTGCCGCTGTTGACCTCTGAAAGGAACTCTCATGAACATGAAGCCTGCCCTTGCGTTCGCGGGTGCGCTGATGCTTGCGTGCGCCTGCCGTCTTTGCGCCATCGAGGCGCGTGATTTCTCCGACCAGACCCGCTGGGTGCTGACGCTGGATCTGCGGGCGGCGCACGCCTCGCCGATGCTGGCCTTTGCGGCCGACCAGATCGACGCCGCCAAACGTCAGGAGGCCGAGCGCAAGCTTGCGGCCGTCGAGGCGATGTTCGGCGTGAACCTGAAGAAAGACATCGACCATATCGTGATCGCAGGCAACGGCGATGCGTCAAAAGGCGGCGTCGCCTATGTCTACGGACGGTTCGACGCGCAGCGCCTGACGACCATCCTCGCCGGGGCCGGCGACTATTCGACTTCCAACCATCATGGCACCGTGATCCAGCGGTGGCGCGACGATTCCGACAAGAAAAAGAAATGCATGGCCTTTGCCAAGCCGGGGCTCGCGCTCTTTGCCGATCAGGCCGAGCCGCTGGCGCAGGCTCTCGACGTGTTGGCCGCGCGCCGTCCCGGCCTTCCCGCAGACACGCCCCTGCGCGCGGCGTTCACGCCTTCGGCCGGCGACGTGCTGACCCTTCACGCCACGGGCTTGTCGGAGATCGTGGGCGCGCAGCCCAATGCCCAAGCCTTGCGCCAGGCCACGGCACTCAGCCTGCGGATCGGGACTCCGGACGCGGAAACCCTCAAGGCCGCGCTCGCGGTCACCGCGACGGACAATCAGACGGCGCAGCAGGTGTATCAGGCACTGATGGGCATCCGAGCCCTCGCCATGCTGCGCGCCGCCGAAGAACCGGAAACCGCGGCACTCGCCACGCAGATCGGCATCACCTGCGACGGCAATGCCGTGCAGGTGGCTTTCGGCATCAGCAAAACCCAGCTTCAGACCGCGCTGCAGAACCGCAAGGCGCGACTCGCGGCGCAGCCCGCACCTGCCGCCAACGCGCCCTAACGGAATCCTTGACGTGGAGAGCCCGCCAGCAGACCCTGACGCCGCGCAGCGCGAAGCCATGCAGCGCGTGGCGCAGGGAGAGATTCATACCTTTCGGATCGTTGCCGAAGCGCTGGAGCCGCGCTTGGAGCGTTTCTTCGCGCAGCTCGGCGTGCCGGCCTCAGACCGCGATGACCTGTTTCAAGAGACCTGCCTGCGGCTGTACCGCGCCGCAGACCGTTATGATCCGCGGCGTCCATTCCTGCCGTGGGCATTGACGATCGCGCGCCGCGTGATGCTGAACTGGCACCGCGCGCGCAAACCCACGGTCGAGCTGGATGAGGCGCGCTGTGTGGCTGACACGCAGCGGCCGGTGCCGGAGACCGGCGGCGCGGACGACGTATGGGACTTTGCCCGTGCCCGCCTGCCGGCCGCCGCCTGCGAACTGCTTTGGCTGCGCTACGGCGAGGATCTCGAACCGGCCGAGATCGCGTCGGTCACGCGCCGCACGCCGGTGCACGTGCGGGTGCTGCTGCACCGGGCGCGCGCCGCACTGGCCGCGGCCCTTGAACACGACGGCACGGGGATGCGTCCCCAAGGAGGTGAACGATGAACGATAGGCCCGACACGCCGTTTACTGAGCTTGAGCAGCGTCTGCGGCGGGCCGCCCCGCCCTGCGCACCGGCCCATGCGGTTCGCATCGCGCGCGTCTGCGCGTCATTGAACGACCTGCCGCCGCGCGCGCGTCATGCGCCCCATCCCGCGTTTCGTTTGCTCGCGCGGCGTGTCGCCGCCCTTGCGCTGATCGTGCTGACCGCCGTGCTGGTCACTCGGCTCGCGACGCGGCAGCCGCTGCAGCCCTCCCTGCCGCTGCTCTCCGCGACCTCGCTGCTCGACGGGCTGGGCGCCCTGCATGTGCCGCAGCGCATGACAGGACCGCTGGCCGCCGAATCCGAAAACCTGCTGACGGATCTGGTGACGCTGACCACGGTGGTCAACGAACGCACGCTCGCCATCCTCTTCTAGTCGAAGAGCGCCTCGACGCGCGCCAGCAGGTCGGCACGACTTTCGACGCGCAGCAGCGGACAGGGCAGGCTCTTGCGAAACGTGGCACCGTAGGTCATGGTCACCACGCGCGGGTCCGCGACGATCACCACGCCTTTGTCCGCCCGCGTGCGGATCAGCCGGCCGAATCCCTGCCGGAAGCGGATCACCGCCTGGGGCAGTGAAAATTCGCGGAACGCGCTGCCGCCCGCGCGCTCGATCTGTTCGCAGCGCGCCTCCACGATCGGATCATTCACGGCTGCAAACGGCAGGCGTGCCATCACCACGCAGCTCAACGCCTCCCCCGCCACATCCACGCCTTCCCAAAATGAATGGGTTCCGAGCAGCACGCAGGCACCGCCCGAACGAAAGATCCGTGTGATCTGGTCGCGCGTTCCGTTCGAGCCGTGCACCAGCAGACGGACGCCCGCTTCGCGCAGCGGCGCTTCCAGCAGGCGCGCGACCTGATTCATCATCTCGTAGCTGGTGAAAAGTCCCATGGCGCGGCCGCGCGTTCGTGTAAACACATCCAGCATCAGGCCACTGAGCTGTTCGGCATAGGCGCCGCCCGCGGGCCCGGCAGGCGCGGGCAGAAAGACCGGGGCCAGCGCCGCGCACTGCGTTAAATAGTCGAACGGGCTCTCTGCCACGCAGGTCATGACCTGTTCGGGCTCAAGGCGGTCAATCCCCAGGCGACGGCTGATGTAGCCGAATGAACTGCCGACGCGCAAGGTCGCCGAGCAGAACACCACCGTCGATTTCTGGCGGTAGAGCAGCTCGGCCAGCGCCTCGCCGATGCTCAGCGGCGCGGCATAAAGGTTGGCCGTTCCGGCGCTGCGGCTCGGCGGCTCGGCCCAAAACACGTGCTCCGCATCCGTGGCGGCCAGGACGAAATCCATATCCGACGCGAAGGCGCGCAGTGCCGCGGCCGCACCCTCGACATTCGCCGCCTGATCGTCATACAGCGCGAGCTCGCCCTCCGCAGTCTGGCGCAACGCCTCGCCCAGCTTAAGCAGCAGGCCGGACGCTTCCGCAACCGCGCGTTTGACAGCCAGCCGGCGTTGCTGCACGTCGGCCTCGTCCCAGCCGTCCGGACACGCCGAAAACTGTTTGTCGCGACACACCTCGCGCGTGAACGTGCCGGACGGCGGCGCCTCGCCCATGCACGGGATCTCCGCATCACCGGCCGTGTCGCCGGCCGCCTGATCCCCGGCACCCGCAGCCGCCTCGACGAACGACGGCACGCGGCGGAAGCGCACAGGGACATGTCCCGGCTGGATGAGGGCAAACAACGCCTCAAACAGGACACGGGCCGTGTTCTGCACCTCCTCCAGCGCACTGCGGATCTGGCGGATCTGTTGCCGCAGCGCCTTGGCGGACGCTTCATCGGCCGTCACCGCACCCTTTTCAAGGTGGTTACGCAGCACCTCCAGCACGCCGCCTGCGCGACGCCCGCGGCCACGGCTCAGGCGGCGCAGCAACTGGGTAAGGCGTGTCTGGGTCAGCTCCGTGGAAAGGTGGCGCGTTGCCGCCTCCTCCAGATTGTGCGCCTCGTCAAAGACGATCTGGGCATGGGGCGGCAGGGCGGTGCCAGGTGATTGCGATTCAGCGAACACCAGCGCATGGTTGGCGATAACCACGTGCGCGACCGCCGCACGGGCGCGCGCCTTCTGCAGAAAGCAGCGGCGTCCATACCGGCAGGCGCGCCCGGGACACTCCTCGGCAGTGGAGGCGAGTTTGGCTAGGAATGCGGCATCGGCGTGGCCCGCGCCGGCAAAGGTGTCAAGGTCGCCGTCGGGCGACTGCGCCGCCCAGGCCAGCGCCAACGCGAAATGACGCAGCTCGGGGCGTTCGAGTTCAAAGTGGCTTTGCTCCAGCAGGATCGCGACCCGCCGCAGGCAGACGTAGTTCGAACGTCCCTTCAGCACAGCCACGCGCAGGGCGCTGCCGTCGGCGCACACCGCCGCGCGGACCAGCGGCAGATCTTTTTCGATAAGCTGCGCCTGCAGATTGCGCGTGTTGGTGCTGACCACAACCGGCACATCGTTGAGCAACGCCCATGCGGCGGCGGGAATCAGGTAGGCGAGGCTCTTGCCGACGCCGGTGCCGGCCTCAACCAGCAGGTGCCGGCCCTCGCTGAAGGCGCGCGCAACCGCGCGCAGCATCTCCACCTGGCCGGCACGCGATTCATAGCCGGGCATCAGGCGCGAAAAGGTGCCGCCGGGCAGCAGATGCGACGCGATGCGGGCGCTGTCCAGCGGCGTACAGTCGGCATGAGCCGGCAGGGTGCGCCGCTCGCTGCGGCGCGCTTCGGGCGCGAATGTTTCCAGCCACGGGCCGCATCCCGTTCCGGCGCGCCGGGCGCGTTCGGCAAAGTGGCCGAACACGCGCGCCATCCCGCGCTCATCCAGGTCGCGCAGCACCAGCTCGATCGTTTCTAGCGTCCACAGCGGCAACGCCGCCAGGCGCGCTTCGATCGTGCGCCAGACCGCCCAGAGGCCCTCGCCGCTGGCGCCGCCCTGCCACAGGCGTTCCGCCGCGCTCTCCACCGGCGTGTTTGGAAAGGCAAAGGCATGCAGGTCCAGCACATCGACCGCATACGCCCGGCCGGACGGCAGCAGATCCTCAAATGCAGCCGCATCCTGGGTGATGTAGAGCGTTTCCTGTGCCGGATCAGCAGTCTGGCCCTCATCTGGAAAGAGGTCGAAGACCGGCGGCTGTCCCGGCGGCTGCGTCACCCACACTGTACGGAAGCTGAGCATGCGCGCCGCTCCTCACGCCCGCTTCATTTACCCATGTCGAACAGTTTCAGGCAGCGCCGGAAATCGGCCGGCAGTGGACTGTGCGCCTTGAGCGTCTCGCCCGCGCGCATGGGGTGCGGCAGCTCCAGGCCGGCGGCGTGGAGCATCTGGCGCGGCACCGTCAGCAGGCGGGGATCACGCGCGAACTTGACGCCGTGTTCGCGGTCGCCCAACACCGGGTGGCGCAACGCGGCGAGATGCCGGCGGATCTGGTGGGTACGGCCCGTCTCGATCTTCACCTTGAGAAAGCTGGCGTCTTTGGCGATCGCCTCACGCTGGATGTGGCTGACCGCGCGCTCGCCGTCCAGCTCCTGATCCACGGTCGAGACGGTCCGCTCATAGCGGCCGTACACGATCGCGCGGTAGAGCTTGCTGACCCGGCGTGTCTTAAAAACCGCCACGGCGGCATCGAACGCGGCGGCGCTTTTGGCGAACAGCAGACAGCCGGTCGTGTCGCGGTCCAGGCGGTGCACCGCCTGCAGCGCGGCGAGGCCGGTTTGCGCGCGCAGCAGCTCCTCGGCGCTGCCCGCGCCGACCGAAAGCATGTTGGACGGTTTGTCGGCCACCAGGTAGAAATCATCCTGCACCAGGATCCGGAGCACGGGCACCGACGGCGCGGCCGACTGCTTGGGCAGGCTGGCCGCCGGCAGCTCCACGGTATCGCCAGTTTTGAGCGCGTGATGCGTCATCCATACGCACCGGCGATTCACCCAAACAACGCGGTCATCCAACAGGTTTTTAGCCGCGCGTTTGGAGATCGAGAGCCGTGCGGCGAGAAACATCTGAAGCGACTGATCCGCCTGCACTTTTGAAACCACAAACGACACGACCGACGGAGACTTTTCTTTCATGAACGGCTGAACCTGACCCTTCTGAGAGCGCTACACACGCACAACGGACCCCACCACCCCCACGCACCGCTCTTTGCCCTGAATATCCGGCGCGAGCTGAACCTCGACATCGGCCGGTTCGCCGGCCTCGGTTTGCGCGGCAATACGGCAGACTGTCGGCTCGCCGGACAACGCGCGCTCAAAGTGCGCGGGCAACGGCTCGTCCGGCATCACATCCTCGAAACGCGCGCCCACAACCTCCTCCGGCGCGCCAAAATCAAACATCCGCAGGAAGGCGCGGTTGACCGCCCGGAAGACTCCGTCCGCATCGCACACAAAGCAGGCGCAATGCGCGTTCTCAAAGGCATTCGCCTTGCTGCGCATCGCCTGCCACTGTTTGCGGCGGCGCTCCGTGTCGCGCACGGTAAAGACCAGATCGCCGGCGTTCACCAGATCGATCACGCTGATCGTGACCTCGGCAGGGAACCAACTGCCGTCCGAGCGCTGGCATTTGGCATCCAGCATGATATGGCGCGACTCCTCAATCCCTTTGCGGATACGTCCGACCACCTGCGCGGTGACGCCGGGTATCAGCGTCGCCACCGGCTTGTCCCAGATCTCATCGGGCCGGCAGCGGAAATACTCGGCGGCACGGGGATTCAATTCGATCAAATGCCCGTTCGGGTCGGTCACCAGCAAGGCATCATACATACCGGCCATCAACTGACGGTACAAAGATTTATGGTCCTGCAGGGCGCAAATGGCGTTCATGGGAGCGGTTTCCATTCTGCAAAGCGGCACCGGAGCCATCACGCCACGCCACCGCTCTCTTTTTTCACAGTATGGCAGAATGTCCGCCGCCGCGCAATTCCTGTTTTTGACGCAACGGGCACGCGACACGCGGCACAGGTGCGATTCAGTCTCGTTGAAGCCGAATCGCACCCGTTGCGTCTGCACTTGCGCCTTGATCTGGCACACGGAGTGCTTTAACGTAGTGACCATGTCTGTCTTACCCTGTAAAACCGTCAGATTTTTCCTACTGTTGGCCGTCGGCGCTTGCCCTGCCGTCGCGGAATTGGTTCCGTTGACCGTCGCCCCTGAGGCCGGAGCCGCGGCGTTTCCGCTGCCGCATGAGCACGCAGTCGTCTTCCCCGGCGAGCACAGCTTTCACCTTACGCCGTCCAGCCCGACCCAATGGCTGGCCGCAACCACCCTGCACATCAACCTAGTCTGGCCAGAAGGCGCCCCGCCCTACTCCGGCGCGTTGGTCTGGCTCAAGGACCGCGACGATTATTGGCACCAATATCTGCTCCCCGCCCCTCTCAAAGCCGGCGTGACCAACGCATTGGCTATCCCCGTCCAGCCGGGCGCCGCCGGCTGGCAGACGCCGGGCCACAGCCTCGGCTGGCATCACCGGGTTCGCCTGAACCCGCAGTCTGTCGGCTTCCGTATCTTTGCGGACGCAGCCTTCACCGGAAAGTGTGTCCTGGTGTCGGCAACGCTCACGACCGAACCGCACGCCGGTGCGCCGGTGATCACCAAAACCCGCTCGCTCACCCGCCTGCCGCGCGCCTATGCGTTGTATGAGGCCGGCTTCACGCTGCCCGACCGCTACGCCAATCCGTTCGACCCGACGGAAATCGACGCCGGCGCGATGGTCATCACCCCTTCCGGCGCCACCAACACGCTCCATGCGTTCTACTACCAGTCTCACTACCGCCTGGAAGATGAGCTCGGCCAGCCGGTTGAGCCGGACGGCCTGCCGGAGTGGCGTGTGCGCTACTGCCCGCGTGAACCGGGCGCGCACACCGTGACGTTCTACGCGCGCGACGCGCTCGGGCAAACCGTCGCCACCAACGCCCTGCACTTCATTGCCGCGCCGCCGGTGCCCGACGCGCTGCGTTTTGTGCGTGTCTCGCGTACCGACCGCCGCTATTTCGAGTTTGACGACGGCTCGCTCTTCTATCCCATCGGACACAACACGCGTTCGGCCACCGATGCGCGCATGGATGACAAGTTCCCATGGGTCTTGCGCCAGGAGGAAGGTTCGACCGCCTACCGCCGCTATTTTAAACGCATGCAGGAGTCCGGCGAAAACATGGCCGAAATCTGGATGAGCGCCTGGTCGCTGGGCATCGAATGGACCGAGGGCGTCAGCGGCTACCACGGCGCCAACGATTACCACATGGGCAACGCCTGGGAGCTGGACCGCGTGATCGACCTGGCGATGCAGCACCGCATCTATGTCAATCTGGTGCTCAATTACCACGGCCGCATCAGCACCTGGAGCGACCCCGAATGGCATCTCCACCCGTACAACAAAAAGACGCCCGGCGGCTGGCTGGACGCTCCGCTCGAATTCTTCAGCGACGCCCGCGCGATCGAGATGCAGCGCCGCTTTTGCCGCTACACCCACGCCCGCTGGGGCTGGGCGCCGGTCGTTTTCGGATATGAACTGTGCAGCGAACTGAACCTGACCGGCCACGAAACCCATCACAAGACCCACTTCGAACCCTCCGTGGTGGAATGGTGCCGCACGCTCGGCGCCTACCTTAAAAGCATCGATGCGTACGGCCACCTGGTCTCCGCCCACGTCTCGAACGACTACCGGCTGCTCAATCCCGCGCTCTGCGAAATGACCGAGATGGATTTCAATCCGCTCGACGCCTATAACAACCGTCATCCCGATACGCCGGAGCGCATCATTGATCTGGTGGTCGGCACGGCCAAAGCCGGCGCCGCTTACAACAAGCCGATCCTGATCACCGAATTCGGCGGGTCGGCCATGGCCACGGGTCTCGAAAACCTGATGATCGAACAGCACGCCGCCATCTGGTCCGGCGCCTGCGTGCCGCTGGCCGGCATCCCGATGTTCTGGTGGTGGCAGGTGATCGACGAGAACAACCTCTACACGCGTTACCCGCCGGTGCGGGCCTTCATGGAGGGCGTGGATCCCCGCAATCCGGCCTCGCAAATGACCCCCGCCACGCTGAGCGCCGACGCCAAAGGCGAGGCGACTGCCGCCAAACGGTTTGACGCCGTGTGCACGGCATCGCCGGATGCCGCCCGCGGTTACATCTACCCCGCGCGTTTCCCGCGCGAGGGCGATGAACCGCCGGTCGGCGAACACCTGACGGTGACGGTCGAGGGCTTTACCCCCGGCATCTACCGCGCTGAATTCTACGATACGCGCACCGGCAAATCGGTCC
>ENA-UPXM01004025-UPXM01004025.1-activated-sludge-metagenome-genome-assembly--contig:-NODE-4025-length-15361-cov-38.656213_pt1 | contig 15361 bp, 18 predicted proteins | sample MGYA00238178_ERZ772708 | MGnify/ENA primary metagenome ERZ772708 (study PRJEB29002, sample SAMN05720212) | activated sludge metagenome | isolation source: anaerobic digester from wastewater... | reverse complement strand
TGGTATGACGCAAGGCCTGAATGAAAGCGACAGCATAGTCGGCGGCTTCCTTGCAATAAACGGAATCCTTCGCCATAAAACGAGTTGGTGTGTATTTCTTGAGTTTTCGTATATCAGCCGCCTCCTTTCATAATGGCATAAAAATAGACCTGCCGAAGCAAGTCCTTAAAAATTAATTTGTACGAGATACACGCCGTTTCCGGCGCGTCCTCGCCTGTTTATATTATGTTGTTATTCCTTGACATTGTCGCTTATCGCCCTGCAAATATCCTCGCCATAGACTACATGAAGCGAACTGCCGTTATCCCAGCGTACCATAATGGAGCCGATATCGTCCACGCCAAGGACGGTACCACGGGTGCCGACCGGCGGTGCTTGTACATCGTCCATTTTTACAAGTTCCACACGAGTACCTACAGGGTATCGGGCGCGTATGCCCTCCACCAGTTCTCTTGACGGAAAACCATTATTCATCGTCCGCACCGCCTTTAGGAGATTTGAACGCGCTGCTGCCGGAGAGGTTTCGGAGCAGAATTTTACGCTCAGCCTTATAATCCTCGCCGATGAAACCCAATCGGAGCAGGAAACAGCGGAACGCGTATTTGTCGTTGTCGGTTTCCTTTTCCTTCGATGTGACGCGCTTCTGGTTCCGTGCCATATCGTACAGTGCCGAAACAAAGTGGGTGTAAGCCTTAACCGCCTCCGGGTTGCTGCCGTCCGCAAACCACGGGAAAAGCACCTTGTCATCTGTGATTATTATGTCGAGGGTTTCTGCGCCGAGCGCTTTTTTAATGAGCTTACCCTTGCTCTCCATCAACCGCTTGAGGTTTTCTAGCGCCGTGTCAGTGAAGGAAGCGCGCGGCATTTCGATGCACAGATCGATATCTTCGTTTTCCGTATCGGCTGCAGCCACCGCAAAACCCTTTTCTTGCAGCCGCTCGACGAGGTTTTTAAATTTCTCGCTGTCCGCCCGATCATCGAAGCTGACAGTGCCGTTTGTGTCGATGGTGAAATAATCCACTTCATAGGCAAAGCTCGGAGCGCCGAGATAATTTGGTTTGCTTCCCAGAATGTCGCCCATCGCTGCGACCAGCCGCTTACGCTCGCTGCCGGTTACGTTAAAGTTGATCTGCATATTCATACTGCCTTTCTTTTTACCGGGTTACCCGGTTTTGGTACTACATACATCACTCTAAATGCTGTAAATAGCAAGTCTATTCTTCAAAAAGCGGCAAGAAAAAAGAGCCTCGTCAGAGACTCCTATGGTTCGGTGCCTAATATGTATGCAGCCAATATTACATAACCTCTGCGGTCTGGGAGAACCAACACACCGTCATGGCTGCCGCGCTGACGGATTAGCAGGCAGTGAAGCACGCCGCCTGCATCTTTTCCGCAAAGGCCGGCATTATCCTCCAGATATTGGCGCTCAACGCAGAAATCCGTAATAAAGTTCTCATAATCGATTCTGGCAAGCGTTATGGTCTTCGCAATTGAGTAGGACTGTTGATCGCTCCAGAGGTAAGGACGCCTCAGGTCTTCCAGGCGGGAAGGAAACCGCACAAAATGCGCCCGGCTGTTCACGTACGGTCGTTCCATCCCAGCAGGAACCGTACCGCATCATGGAATCCTGCCCGGTAATAGTAACGCATTTCCTCTCCGGTCTGCCGACTGAGCGCGTCTTCCAGTTCGCGCCAAAGCGAAAACTGCGATTCCATAAGCGTTTCTTCCAGCTTTTTCGCACAGCACCCCACTTCCGTTATGGTTTCCGCCACATAAGCGGGCGCATCTGCCCCAAGGTCATCCATTCTCTGCGTGATAAAGTCCTCAATTGCTCTGTAAAGTTTTTCATTCATGGAATTCCCCACCTTTCTTAAGGTGGGTATATCTATCACTCTATATTCGAAAAATAGCAAGTTCATTTCGTATAATAATCCGTAGAAAATCAGACGGCCTTTTTGGCCTGTTTTTGTTCATACATCAATCTGTCGACATCCGCCAACGCAGCCTGGACCCTAAAGTAATTGTCGAATACCTTCGAGCCGATGCTACATTCCAGCCGATACGGTTTATGTGAGGTTTGGTTATACCCTTCGAGGGCGGATTCGATTTTTCGCTTAATGGCCTGCAAGTCCTCCTGCCCGCCCACAGACGCCACAATAACAAATTCATCCCCGCCCAAGCGCGCGAAAACATCGCTTTTCCGGAGTTGTGAGCGGACAATTTCCGAGAATGCACGAAGTGCCGCGTCGCCCTCTAGATGACCGTACCGATCATTGATGGCTTTGAATTCGTCAAGATCCAGAAACAAAATACCTATAGGTTCCTTTCGGCATTTTCCGGCCATCTTGCTGAAATGCTGGCCAAAAGATAATCTTGTCAACGCACCGGTCAGACTGTCAATCTGAATCATTCGCTCCTGCAAATACATATACATGATCATTAAAGAGCCGGCTGTCAGGCTCCACATCAGCAGAACGCCGCAAAAAAGCACCTGAAGCGCGCCGCCAAGAAGCGGAAACAGATAGATGGAGCCCAGAAGCGTAAAATCCCCGCGCAACTGCGTGCTTCTATGGCGAACCAATACAACGAAGCCCATGAGCAAACAACCCGCGGTAATCATCAAAAACACGGGGAACAACGGACCACGATGATAAACATTGCTGTCATCAATAAAAAACAGCCAATGGAAGTGCGCAGAAAAAAGTGCCATGCCAAGGCTGACACTTACAGGAAACCAGCAAATCGACATCAAGCGGTTCGATTGACAGCCGTCGTCCGTCAGGGCGCGTGCAAGCAGAACCCAGAGCCACGCTAGGACTGGCAGCAGCATGTACAGCATGGTAAAAAGAATCTGCAGCAGGTTTTTTACCAAGGCAGAGGACCGGCCATCCAGAACACAAACGAGCGCTTCAAGGAACAGGGCCGCCAGCACGAGACGGCAAGCCCCTATGAATAATTTATAAAATTGATCACGCTTTTCAAGTCGGCGGTTTGCAACGCGAACAACAGTAGCCAAAAGTATAAAGGCAACAAGGTTGCCTGAGATTTGCATCAATACTTTCAAACACGGGTACTCCTTCCTTAATTTAGCGTACTTAAAATAAGTACATTTTCAACATTATAGCTCATTTTGTACTTAAAATCAACTCATACTATCTTTAATAAAGTATAAGTTGAGATTGGAGTGCCGTCATGGAAAAAAACAAGCATTTGGGTATTCGGATTGACGACGAACTGCATTACAAGCTGCATTATGTTGCCAAATACGACGGACGTTCGGCTAACGGTGAGATTCTGTATCTGCTTCGCAAATATATCGCCGAATTTGAAGAAAAGAACGGTGAAATTGTCATCCCGGAAAATCCGAAGGAACAGTAAACAAAAAAAACCAATGCAAAGGCGCTGAAAAATATGGCTACGAATGTTTCTTCAGCGCCTTATCGCAGGGGATCGTTTCTCCATCCCTTATCAGAAAAACTCCGTCCGTGTTCCCGGTCTGCCCGATATACCGTTTCACGATAACATCGGCATAACGCTCATCAAGCTCCATCGTATAGCAAATGCGTCCTGTCTGCTCGCAGGCAATGAGAGTACTGCCGCTGCCCCCGAATGAGTCAAGCACAATGTTGTTTGTCAGCGAGCTGTTCATAATCGGATATGCGCACAGTGCCACAGGTTTCATTGTAGGATGATGTTTGCTCTTGGTTGGCCGGTCAAAATTCCATGTCGTGCGCTGTTTACGGTCGGCGTACCAGTTGTGACTGGCTGTTGGCTTCCAGCCTACTAGAATAGGTTCATGGTTGTATTGATAATCGCATCGCCCCAAGACCGGTGTATTCTTTATCCATATACAGGTCTGATGACAGAAGAAGCCTGCTTCTGTAAATGCTGTCCTGAAATTGACTGTCTCACGATCAGCGTGGAAAACATAAATGCCGCCACCGTCTACCAACGCATCATACATGCACCGGTATGCCGAAAGCAGGAATGCGTGGAACTTGGTACTTTCCATATTGTCATTTTTAAGTTTTCCCGCAGTGCCTTTATAGTCCACATTGTATGGTGGATCTGTGATCACGAGATTTGCTTGCTGTCCGTCCATGAGCTTTTTATATGTTTCCGCTTTCGTAGCATCGCCGCAGATAAGGCGGTGCCGTCCAAGCAGCCAGATGTCTCCCTGCTTGGATACTGGCGTTTCAGGTAATGGCTCGTCAAAATCATCCTCTTTGATACCTCCGATTACGCTATCCTTGAACAACGCATCCATCTCTGCAGCATCGAAACCCGTAAGAGATACATCAAAGCCACTTGCACCGATATCCTTCAAAAGGTCGGTCAAAAGCGGGATATCGAACTCGCCAGATATCTTGTTGAGCGCCACATTTAAGGCTTTTTCCTTTTGCTCATCGATGTCCAGCACCACGCAATCCACATCGGTATATCCGAGTGCCACCAATACTTTGTACCGTTGATGGCCACCCACAATATTGCCCGTGCGTTTATTCCAGATGATAGGCTCAACATAACCGAATTCCTCAATAGAGCGGCGCAGCTTTTCATATTCAGCATCACCGGGTTTAAGGTCTTTTCGCGGATTGTATGCTGAAGGGTTTAACTTCTCAATTGATAATTTCTGTATATCCATATCATACCTCCAGCTTTACAGCAGTCCCACCGGTGAATGTCTCCCAGCGCTTTACGATGAGGTCACAGTAGACCGGCGAAATTTCCATCGCATAGCACCTGCGTTCGGTCTGTTCACAGGCGATGAGCGTCGTTCCACAACCCGCGAAAGGTTCAAGTACCACACCGCCACGGTCAGAATGCATTTTAATGCATCGCCACGGCAACTCGACAGGAAACATAGCGGGGTGATCTTTATTGGCTCGCACAGTAGATATTTCCCAAATACCGGCATAGCCCCATTTTTTACGCTCATCCTTGGTGAGCCGCTTCACAAACTTATAGGAATGGCCGGCGAATGCCGAAACCCAGGCAAACTCTTGGTCGTTGTATTCATCAGTTTCCTGCGCAGCCAGCGCCGTGATATATTCGTACTGCTGCACCGGTTTATTTGTCACAAGGTGATAGGGTGAATTACCGAAATTCATGCCTTGCTTTTTCCAAATGCGAATCCAGATAGGACGAAAGCCGTTGTCAGCAAATAGTCCAATGCTATACATTTCGGTTGGTTCAATAAACTGGGTACCTGTGGCATATAGGTCTCCGATGTTCCAACAGACAATGTCTGCGTTTTTACAGATGTTCTTTATAGCGGGGCGCATCGTTTCAAACCACGGTTCGATCCCGGCTTTTTCATATTCTTTTCCGACGCCGTATGGAGGAGAGGTAACTGCGCACTGAGCGTGGGCACCGTCCATCAGATGGTCGAAATCCACCTCGCTGGTACTGTCGCCGCACAAAAGTCGATGCTGTCCAAGCAGCCAGATATCTCCTGTATGAGTTCGTGTTTCGCCAGCAGCTTCAATGGCTTCCTTTTCTTTGTCTACGTCGAAGTCATCCTGTATAGCTTCCTTCGAGTAAAATTTATTTAGGAGCGCGTCTACTTCGTCAGCATCGAAACCTGTGAGAGATACGTCAAATGTAGATGCGTCAAACTCTGCCATGAGCGATGCCAGCTTTGCTTCGTCCCAATCGCCCTGTATTTTATTAAGTGCAAGGTTAAGTGCCTTTTCACGTTTGTCATCAAGCTCAACAATCACGCAGTCGATTTCCGTCTGCCCAAGGTCGAGTAGCACTTTCAACCGCTGGTGACCTCCAACCACGTTACCGGTGGTCTTATTCCAGATGATCGGTTCCACATAACCGAACTCCGCAATAGAGCGCTTGAGCTTTTCGTATTCCTTGTCACCCGGCTTCAGGTCTTTCCGTGGGTTATATGCAGCTGGATTGAGTTTTGCCGCGGGTATCTTTTCAATCAGCATATTTCTCAGCCGCCTTTCTTAACTCCTTATAACAATCCACGTTTTCCCACGGAAAGAGACAGGAATTGAAATGACCATATGCCGCCGTGCTTTCATATATGGCTGTACGCAAACGCAGCTTTTCAATGATAGCGGCGGGACGCAAATTAAAGACTTCTTGCACAATCAAGGTAAGCTGCTCATCTGTCAGCTTGCTTGTTCCAAATGAAGTGACCGCTACTGCCACGGGACTTGCCTTACCGATGGCATAAGAAAGAGCGACCTCGCATCTTTCAGCTAAGTCGCTCCACACAATGTTCTTCGCGATATACCGTGCCATATATGCACCGCTGCGGTCAACCTTCGTCGGATCTTTGCCGCAAAGGGCTCCGCCGCCGTGTGACGCAAGACCACCATAAGTATCCACCATGATTTTTCTGCCCGTCAGTCCTGTGTCAGCAGCGGGGCCGCCCTCTACGAAACGTCCACTGGGGTTAATGAGTATTTCGGTATCATCGTCCATTGGGAAATCCTCAAAGCATTGCCACAAGACATTATTCATAATATCCGTGCGCAGCTGCTCCTGCGTTTTATTCGCCTCATGCTGGACAGAAATCACCACAGCTTTCACACGTTTGGGTTTACCATCTTCATATTCGACAGTAACCTGACACTTGCCGTCCGGTAGAATGCCTTTGATGAGTTTACCTTCGCGGCATTCATCAATGCGCTTGGCAATGCGATGCGAGAGCACTAGCGGCAAAGGCAAATACTCTCGCGTTTCCTTTGTTGCGTACCCGTATACTGTGCCTTGGTCACCTGCGCCGACAGATCCGTAAGGATCGCATATGCCGTTTCGCGCTTCAATTGCCGTATCCACACCGGCTGCGATATCCGCACTCTGTCGATGAACGAATACGAACACAGTAAACTTCCAAGGATTATACCCGACCTCGCGCAGGACATTCCGCACGATAAACCGAATATCCACTTTTTCGCTACAGGTGATTTCGCCCGCTACGATAATTTTGCCCTTAGTCGCCATAACCTCGCAAGCTACACGAGAAGCTCTGTCCTTTCTGAGACAAGCATCCAAGATATTGTCGGCAATCAGATCGCAGAGCTTATCCGGATGCCCTTTGCATACACTTTCTGCTGTTTTGTAAGTTGTCATTTCACATTCCTCCGTTTATTATAGTGCGCCCCGACGGGCATTGAGCAACTTTTCCATTGCATCGTCTTGAGGTGTTACACCGCGATATTCTGTTGTGCAGTTTTCCCGTACCACCTGATAAATCTGGAACCAGATGTTGTTGGCCTGCTTCATGAAATTTTGAGACATTGAAACATAGGGGGACGGAATAGCATTGCCGGTGGTGGGGTGCTTAGCAAGGAAGCCAAACTCGCTGATTGCCTGCTCGCACTGGATCCACCGTGCCACACTCTGAGCGTATTGTTCGATAAGCTGAGTAGTTACTAACTGTGCGCACCCTCGCTCCTTGAGCCATTGCCATGTATTGTTGAAAATTTCTGCCGCCAGTGTTGTGGAACCGTCTTTCTGTTTCGCGGTAAGATAGCCTCTTGGTTTTGGCATTGATTCTCCGGTAAGCTCCGTCATGTCTGTAAAGTCCATGATGGTCAACTTTCGATTACCGGGATTGCCATCTAAAATTTTGTCGGCGAGGGCTTTCTTTTTTTGCCCTGAGCCGATTCTTGCACCGCCTCTGTTGGTGCCGTCTTTTGCCATATTCATCACACTCCTTGTCCAGTGGGGGATATTAGCCGTTTGAAACTGCGATTTCTCGCACGAAGCCCCACGCCGCTGTCCGCTTTCAATAGTTTTAGAGATCTGACCGCCCCCACCTGTCGCCGCTCTCTGCAGTAATGCGTGAGTGACACGACTTGCACAGCGACATGAGATTACTCACATCATTTGTTCCTCCATGACTGAGCGGGAGAATATGGTGTACCTCTTCAGCGGGGGTTAAGCGATCAGATTTTTTACACTCCTCACATAGCGGGTGAGCCTTGATGTAACGGTCGCGTATGCGTTTCCATGAACGACCATATCTTTTGTTGGTTTCAGGCTCGCGTTGGAAATGATTATAGTGGCGCGTTGCCTGCCGTTGATGTTCCACACAATACAAACCATCCGTCAGCTTTGGACAACTGGGGTATCGACACGGCCGCTTTGGTTTCTTTGGCATAGGGTCACCTCCTTGGGCATAACAAAAGCCCCGGGGGATTTTCCCTCGAGGCTCTGCTTTATTCTGGTTTCCTAAGTATATACTATCACAAAGGAGTACATGACAAACAGTGACATTTACTGCTGAGTTTACGGAACTGTAATGCTTTCTATTGCTTCATCGTGAAGTCGGTATACATGGCGCACATTATAGCCCATATCAACAGCTATCTGCTCCCAAGTCTTGAAGCAGAGGTAGCGCAGCTCCAGAAGCGTCTGATGCTCTGTGTTATCCACGGTTTTGATGAGCCTGACTATCTCGCGCTTCAGGTCAACGAGCCGATTGATGTCACGGTTGATTTCCGCTTGCAGGTCGATTATCTTTGCCACAGCATCGGCCATCGTTGATGTACTACGATTTGGATTGCGAGGCATGCCCGTTAGGGTGTAGGTGCATTTCGTAGCCAGTTCATTTAGCGAAGCAATCTGCTCCAGCTTGGAATTTATACGCTGGTCGAGCCTGTATGCCTGCCCGAGATATGCTTTAACAGTCATGCCATCACCTCCGCTTTCAGCTTGACGATGAGCATTTCCGGGTCGATGCTCGTCAGCGCCCCAAACCAGCCGGAACGGAAGAACTGTTCAATACGCCTGCGCTCATACTGCGCTGAACGGTTGTTGGGATTTATAGAAAGAGTACGCAATGCCTTGCGGTAATCCTTGACCGCCTGAAGAATGATGGCGTTAGCCAGATTATTATAATTGTCAATCATATGTGACACGCTCCTAAACTTTATTTTTTGAAGAAGCAGTGTCGCATTGTTAGCATTGTATATGTAAAGCACGGATGCGTTGTTTTCATAATCATTGCAGGGAGCCGTTAATAACAGCTCGCACCTCGTCAACCGAACGGACTACCGAAGCGGTGCCGCCACAGGCGAGGATTTTACGAATAGTTGCCTCTTGCAGTTTTGTTGTTTTGCCGACCGGTGTTTTTACTTCAAATGCGTAAAACTTGCCATCAATACAGGCAATGATATCCGGGATACCCGCTGTGCCGTATATTCCGCCATGCTCTTTCCAAGCGAAGCACTTCGGCACAGTTTTTAAATAGCGAAGGATTTTAGATACGATTTCTTTTTCAGACACATGATCCTCCTTGTAACTTATTTGCAGCTTGTAACCTCGTAACCTGAAAATATATAGGTGTGCATATATTTACACGCACACACGCGCTCGCGTATGGGGAATTGTTGCGCTCGCGTGTATACCCATAATTTTAGAAGTTACAAAGTTACAAAAGATAAGAAAAATCAAATTGTGCTTGTATATAGCGGTTTTTGGGCGTAACTTTTCTTGTAACTTTTCCTCTTCGGGAAGTTGCGTTTTGGCCTGTGAGGTTACATTTACACTGTTCATAGCGGTTCTATCTCTGTGATCTCAAAGCCGGACACATCACATCGAGCCTTCAACAGCTCAAAATTGAGTGTCCAAACACGCCGATTTTCTGATCCGATGCGTTTTTGCACATTGCTTTCAAGAAAATAATCCGAGTGAGCCAGCTGTTTTTTGAATTGTACGTAGGTCAGTGTTTCGCCGACAACGGCGTAATCCTTGCGGTATTTGGTATATTTGTCGTATACGGGGTTGAGCCGAAGCGCCAACACGGTGTCACCATCGCAGAGGGTGTATTCACTTTTTGGATCCAGCCCCATGCGCGACATGATTTCAAGCGTCTGCTCGACCACGCTTTTATTGCTCAAGCCGCCATCAAGCAAATATTCCTTTGCCGCAAATTCGATGTACTTTGTGCAGCGTTCAAGGTTATATGGGAATGCCTTATGCCAAATAAGACCGAGCGACTTGCATAGCTTTTCGAGCAGCCGTAGACCGGTTACCATGCAGGCAAGGTTATTAACGATACGCGACGGAAGCTCCTTGCTGAAGCATCCAAGCGCTTCCTCATACCATGAATAACATTCGTTTATTGTTGTTTTCAGTGCGATATTCAATAAACTATGCCCGAAGCTACCGAGCATATCGGCACATCGGCATAACTCTTGAAAAGTCGTGCGGTATCCTACGGGTTTCAGGTCTTTCTTGGAAAACAGAAGCTCGATGCTACGCTCCCTGATTGCAGCTTCATCTGCCGATTCCTCACCGGCGACCACAAGCGGGGCGAGAAGCTCATAACTTACAATGCTTTGGTCGGCGCGTCCGCGAATACCTTCTTGACCATCATAGCTGTTACGAAAATGGTTCAGCAGCGCATCAAGTCGATATTTGTCAATCTTTGACGGCTTGAATTCATCCAGTGCCATCGGAATGACATTAGAGGATGCCGCGTCTTTCATAAGAGTGAATGCCGTCGTCTGACCGGCTGCGATGATTTTTGCTCTTGAAAAGACGGGCATAATAACCCGCTCCAGCGTATTGCTTTTACCGCTGCCTGCTTCGCCGATGAGCATAAGATGAGGAAACTTCACATTCTTCTTTCGCAGATGCTCTTTTATGAAGCAACCACACATCCATGCTAATATTGAAGTCGTTTTTGCAGGTTCGTTGTAGGACATCAGCTTTTCACCTAATTTCTGAAGCTGGGCCGCCGCTAAGGGCTTTGCTGACAGAATACTACTGTCAATGCTGCAATACTTTTCGAGTTGAATGATGTCATCGACATCTGTACTATTTGAGTCAACTGCACCGTCCATTGAAACAAATACCATCTCTTTTTCATGCTCGTAGATACCCATGGCCTTAACACCTTTTTTTACAGGCCAGTCTAATTCGGAGATATATGCTTTGAGTAGTTCCAAATCACCATCAGAGCCGGTGTAGCTTAGAGCAATGGTGCGCTTGTTAAGCGCATTTTTGAATTTCTGCTGGTTGGAAAAATCCGTTGTCATGAAGGTCAACCGATATGTCTCACCGCGCACGGTTACGAGGTCAGCAGTAAGTTGTGTTTCCTCATCGGCAACAATCATTTCAACCGGTATAAACACGAAGTTTGTAAGCAGATAGATGTTGTCGTTTCTCTTGCGGTAATATTGTCCCTTATACTCAAATACAGCTGCGTCACCGCCGGGAGCGTATACATCTTCGGTGATGTCACAGGCCTTTGACAGCGTTTCTTCACCATAGGTTGCTCCGCTGGCATGATGCCGCTTATCCCATTTTTCACGGAACAAGCCGCTTTGCCGAAAGAGTCTATCCATCTGATCCTTGTTCTTGCCAGACCAGAATGCAAGCTTGCAGCAGAGTGCCATATCCGCTTCGGACTGACTGGCGTAGTTATCCCGCCATTCACCTTCCCAGAGCTTCGTAAATGCCTCGCCGTTTTCGGCATTCTTTGCAAGCTCTAAAAGGTCATCGTCTGTAAGCTGAACGGATGTATTCTTTTGCGACTTTTTCTTTTTTCTTTTGGGAGGACGGATATATGTTTCGTGAATCCATTTAAGCGTTCCGTTATCCTCGGCGACGGTATTAATAGCACAGTCAAGCTTATTTCCGGTCATTGTGAAGTAGCGGGTATGCTCGTACATTTCCACGCCGGTCTTGGTATTCTTGTTGCCGGTACCGGGTATTTTGCCTTTATAAAAAAGATGAACGCCAGTGCCAGAGGGCGAAAACTCCATGTATGTCGGTTGCCTTGCGATAATAGCCTTGGCCGTTTCGTTAAATGTCTTTGTTTCGGGGTCATAACAATGATCAATGTCTACGCCTACAAAATCATCGTCCTTAGTGAACATAAAGCCCACACCTGTAAAACCATAACGTTCCACTGCGTCGACGGCAGTTGCATAATCCGTCCATGTCGCCGGGTTATTGGATGCAGCACCCTTGCCTGATACCGGGTTAAACGGCATCTTTTTGTCCTTGCCGCCATCCTTATCGGGGATGAGCCGCCAGTTGACCCATTGCTTTCGTTCCATCAGCTCTTTTGGATAGATCATATTGTTTTCACCTCGCAGTCTTCTGTAAAATATCGAATCAGCATATTATGTTTTTGCGCCTTGCGTATTTCGTAGCTCATGCCTTCGGATACGGTATCACCAAAAACCCACAACTCCTGGCATTTTCCGAGCAGGACACGCCCGAAGAAAAGACCGAGCTTACGGCTGTCCGGATCGTGCTCATCCATAAACTGTGGGTAGAGCAGATGCGGTGCGACAGGAATTGCATATTGCTCTACAGCGAAGCGACAATAGTTTTTTGTGCGCTCGGTATTTGCTTTTATATCTCCGGCAAATGGTGAACAAATGAATACAAGAGGGCGATATCCCGTACCATAGCGGCGTTTTAGCTCATCGCGTAGTACCATGCGCATGGCTTGGTATGTCGTTGGGTCGTAATAACCTTCAGAATTATATTTATCTATCCACATCACGCACCCTCCATTTCAATCAAATCGCCGAAATTCATGCCGTATGCGGCTTCAGCAATGATCGGCACGTCGAAATCTGTAAAGGGTTGTTCTTCCATACATGCTTTAACAAACACAACTGCTTCATCGAGCTTGTCAGCTGGGATTTCAAATACCAGCTCATCGTGGATTTGTAAAAAAGGCTTAAGCCACGGGCGTTCCTTGATGCCTTGGGCTATGCGTCCCATTGCCAGCTTGATGATATCGGCGGCGGTACCTTGAATGGGGGTGTTCATGGCACAGCGTTCCGCAAAAGAGCGCTTACCCCAGTCGGTCGAAAGGATGCCAACGATGTATCTACGGCGGCCGAGCCATGTCTCTGCAAATAACGTTGTTGCAGCTCGCATTTTTGTTTCGTCCTGCCAGCGCGTCAAGCCGGGGTATCCTGCTTTCAAACTATCAATAATTTTTTCGCAGTCCTGTTTTGAAATGTCCAGCCCTGCCTTAAATCGTAGTGTTTTTTGTAGTCCTGCGGCATATAGCCCATAAAACACACCGAAGTTGCAGTTCTTTGCAATGGTTCGACGCTCCTTATAATGAGGTGCATTTTTATCTATTGCCTCCGAAAAAGGGATGCCGTAGATGACCGTTGTGGTCTGGGCGTGAATATCTCCGCCTCTGTGATAAACATCAAGCATTTTTTCGTCGCGACAATAGAAAGCACCAACACGTAATTCTATCTGGGAAAAATCCAATGAGACAATCAAACTGCCCTCCGGTGCTGCAATGAAATTGCGTACGCCAACCGGGTCATTATCCTTGCGTGGGCAGTTTTGCAGGTTGGGGTTACGCGAGGCAAAACGCCCAGTTTCAGTACCGAGAGGCATGAGGTCGGGGTGGATGCGCCCGGTAGCAGAATTGATATGTGTCATATATCCGTCGATGTAAGTGCTTTTGAGCTTGCCCCACTTGCGATACTCCTGCACCAGTTCAAACAGGCAGACAAGTTCCGGACGCTTATCTTGGCAGTATTCAGCGAGCATTATCATTGTCGCGTCATCCGCCGCTTCCTGATGCTTTTCTGTCGTTTTAAGTACCGGAAGACCAAGGTTACTAAAAAGGTACTTTTTGAATGCCGACGTTGAGGCATTTGCACCGATGTCTACTCCACCGGTTATCTTGTCAATTTCGGCGCGGATGGTAATGAGCTTTTTCTCAGCTTCTTTTTGCCTGTCACACATTGCCGCTACATTCATGGGCACACCGTTATATTTCATCATGCCGCAATAGACCGCTGTTGGCGATTCAATGCGCTCCACGATTTCTCTGTGGTGGGGCAGGTTTTTGGAAAACCAGTCATTGAATTTGTGATATAGCCGCAAGGTGTAATCGCTGTCAGCACAAGCATAACGAAGAGTTTCTTTATCCGCCGGATCCATCTCATCAAAAAGGCGTCCTGCCGTTACAGCTGTGAAATCCGGCATCTCTGTACCGAATAGTGACGTCGAAAGCAGCTTTAATCCGCTGTCCGACAGGTTACGAAACTCAAATTTGCTCTTAAGCGTCAGTTGCGCAGCCGCGATGGTATCATAACAAGGCTCGCAAACGACGATACCCAGCGCATACAGAAACATCGCCTCAAAGGAAAGGTTGTGCGCCACCTTGACCACCCTTGGATTCTCAAATACGGCTTCTCTCAGGTACTCCAGCACACCAGCGTGGTCATTGGCATTAACTCCAACCTTATGTGAGAGGGGTATGTACACGGCGCTGCCTTCTTTGACCGAAAGGCTGATACCAACAATGTGTGCCTTGTGCGCATCCAATGCCGCCTTCGGCTCGTCGCGCCATTTATCGTCCGGCGCTGTCTCAAAGTCAAATGCCACGATGCCCGCATCGCCGATATAAGCGTGTATTTCTTTGGTTGTATAAATAATGTTATAATCCATAAACAGCTCCAATCTGCCGCTTGAGGTCGGGTAGTACATGACCACCCGACCTGCGGCTTTATGTTTTAGGCGAGCGGCTCAATAACTTCGCCTGTCTCGGGGTCAATGTTTGCTGCTACATCAACGGAGGATTCGTTGTCGTAGCCGACACGAACGGAGAAAGCTTTGACCTGTTCGGTAAGTCCTGAAATAAGAGCGAATTCCTCGTCAGTTAAATCGCGGTCGACCGAGAACTGCGCTTGTGAATATGCAATACCGCTGTTGTTGGTAGCCTTTTTTAGGGTGAATTTAGTGACTACCGAATTAGATTTCTTGCCTTTGGAGAGCAGCCGCATAATGTAGCGAGTAAAGTCCTTAAGCGATCCGGTCGGAAGGGAGAGGATCATCGGAAAAATCTCGCCCTCCCGGAGCAGATAAATGCGGCGACGGTTTTTACAAGCTTTCGCTCCGTTCTCGCCGGAACCGAATTTGTTAAACGGGCACCCCGCGCAATCGCCGCCGGGATTACCTACGCCGGTGATGCCGTCAAAGCTGCCGCAATCAGGGGGATTAGAGCCGCCGGTGTATTTGTCCGTATAGTAGGCATACAGCGGGTGGTGATGCAGGATAACTGCCGAAAATTCCTTGACGGTTTCAGGACTGTCGGGATTTTCACCGGGAATTTCAAATACCGTCATACCGGCGGCAGGAATTTTAATGCGTTCAAAACTGCCGGATAAACCGGAAAGCTCCTCGGTGAGCGCATCGTTTAAGTTAAAATCTTTCAGTGCCATAAACGCACTGTTCTTGGTGGTAAGAGCTTTGTTTTCGTTGCTTTTCATGGTATTTTCATCCTTTCATTATTTGCGGGTCGCTTTGCGGACACCCACAGTGGTTTTTTCAAACACATTGACCAGACCATTAAGCCAATCGGGTAATACATCATCGTTTTCTGATATCT
>ENA-UPXM01004020-UPXM01004020.1-activated-sludge-metagenome-genome-assembly--contig:-NODE-4020-length-15384-cov-6.605258_pt1 | contig 15384 bp, 15 predicted proteins | sample MGYA00238178_ERZ772708 | MGnify/ENA primary metagenome ERZ772708 (study PRJEB29002, sample SAMN05720212) | activated sludge metagenome | isolation source: anaerobic digester from wastewater... | reverse complement strand
ATTAATTTAAAAGTAACAAAAGAACGATTAGATGTAATAGTATTACATTTAAAGATCTACAACTTATTTGTATTAAACGATAAGTTAACAACAAAAGAATTAGATATAGCTTCATTTATTTATGATAAACAATATGAAGTTATAGATACAAGTGAAAGAAAAGAAATTAAAGAATACTTTAAGATTTCAAATGCAGGTGTATCTATTTATATTAAAACATTACTAGAACATAATATACTAGTTAATAAAGATGATAGTATAGTTATTAATAGTAAACTAAATAGTAAGTTTGAAAATATGGTTTATAACTTAAATGTAGTAATTAATGAAAGATCCGAGGATACTAGTAGAGAAGTTTAAGTTAACTCACGAAGTTAGTTTATGTACTACTGAATTATATAATTTATTTAGACTAGTAGTTACTAAAATGATGAAGAAGATGGGTAATGGATCAGATATAAGATTTAAATACTTTGGATCATTTCAACTAGATAAGAAATTACTTAATAAAAGAAACTACTCTTTAACTAAACATGATGCTCATTTAGGTAAATTTAAAATCCAATATGAGGAATTAACAAAATTAATAAAACTATATGAAAGCAAAAGTAATATTGAATAATATTAAAAGTTATATAGAAGGAAACATTAGATATAAACTATATTATAGTAAGTATTTTAAATGTTTACTAAGAGATCATATTATAGAACAAATTGAATATAGAATTAACTCCATTAGACAAAATTGTTATATAATGGGTCAATGTGAAATGTGTGGTTGCTCAACTACTGCATTACAAATGTGCAGTAAATCATGTGAAGGTCATTGTTATCCAAGCATGTTATTTTTTAAAATAGATTGGCAATACGCTAAGGAAATAGGATACTTTGAAGATTTTGAAATTGATATTAACAATAAAAAATTTAATTTAATATGTGGGAGCAAACTGTAATAGACTTGGGTAATGTAAGAAAGAATACTAAAAAATCATTTAAATTTAAAGGTGATGTTGGTAATATAAAATCTATAAAAGCAGGATGTGGTTGTACTAGTGTAAAGAAAGATGTAGATGGTATAGTAGGGTCAATACAAATAGGAGAAATACCAAAGCACTTAAAAGAAACTACACTAAGACAAACTAAATCAATAGTAGTTACGTATACTGATAGCGATGATACTGAAAAATTATTTATAACTTATACTATTGTTTAATTATGGATATATTTAGAAAAGTAGAAAATACTATTCTACCAACTGAATCCATTCTATTGGTAGAACCATTTAAAACAATGTGGACTGAAGATAAGTCTAAAGATAAATCTAATGTATTAAAAGATTTTGCATTTATAGAACTGTATTGTTCGCTTAAGAAATCTAATCCATTTTCTGGTTATGAAGAAGAAAAGAGATTAGATAAAGTTAAATTAGAAGTATATAAAGACATAAATTATAAATTATCTGATTTGACTCTAAAGGCAATTGAGGTATATAAAGAGTTTATGTTAAACGCATCATCTAGTTATGATGATTATTTAAAAGCAGACAGATTATTAACTAAGATTAAAAGATTCTTAGATGAAGTAGATCCTAATGAAAGAGATAAATCTAATAAACCAGTTCATAAAGCATCTGAGCTAATTAGTGCTGCTAAGAATTTATTAAGTCTGTCATCTGATTTAAGTTTGTTTAAGGAAAAAGTAATGTCTGATACATTGCATTCAACAAATAAAACAAGTAAACAAATTAGTGATTTTGAAAGATGATACGTAATGAACAAGGTGAATGGTTGAATACAGATGTCTTTAGACAGGAAGCTATTCAATTTTTAAAACATGGGTATTATACTGATGCGCCTGAAGGAAGTCATGAGTTTAAAGAATATTGGCAAACTCAATTAGAACGATGTAGAAATGGATATGAAATTGATGGTGTAAGAATAACTGGTCATCATTATCATTACTTAAACTTTTGTCAAATTAAACTTACAGATGAAGGTGATTCTAAAAATGTAAGAACATCTAAAAAGATTAAAACATTTCCTAATTTTTATGATGGAGATTATGATTTCTTTTGGTCATATGAAATAGCAGAAAAAGGAATTGACAAAGATGAATACCATAGACTACAATTAAAAGTAAGTGTAAAAGAAGATAATTTAGATGGTGGTAGGTATTTAATTTGTGTAAAGGCAAGACGTAAAGGATATTCTTATAAATCGGCATCTATATGTGCTAATATATATAATACAGTTAGAAACTCATTAGTTCTAATTGGTGCAGGTATAGAGATGTATGCAATGGGTAACTTTAAGATGGTAAAGGATTACCTTAACTTTCATAATAAACATTGTCCTGGTTTCAGAAAGAATAGATTAATTGATACAAAAGATCATATTAAATCTGGATTCTATGAAGAAATAAATGGAGTTAAAACTGAAGGTGGTTATGGATCTGAAATAATGATTATATCATTTAAAGATAATGCCGATGCGGCGAGGGGAAAAGACGCCAACCTAGTCATATTTGAGGAAGGTGGTAAATTTAATAATTTAAAAGATTCGTTTTATGCAACAGATGATACCTTAAGAGATGGTAAATATATTTCTGGTATGGCATTAATATTTGGTACATCTGGGGATATGGAGAAAGGTGGTACACTAGATTTATCGACTATGTTTTATGATCCAGAACAGTTTAACTGTTTAGCTTTTGATAATATATGGGATACTAATGCTAAAGGTTCTTATGCTGGGCTATTTCATCCTGCTCATTTAAACATGGTAGGGTTTATGTCTAAGCAAGGTAATTCTAAATATAAAGAAGCATTAAATCATATTAATGATGAGATTGAAAAAAGACGTAAATCAGGTAAAGGTAGTATCACTGTTAAAAAATATCTTACTGAAAATCCACGTACACCAGCAGAAGCATTCAGCATTAGTTCTAATAATGACTTTCCAACAGTAGAATTAGATGCTCAATTAAATTATATAATGGCTAATAATTTACATGTAAAGTTATCTACTCCTGTAACTTTATCAAGAGGATTAGATGGTAAAGTAAAGGCAGAACCAGATTATAATAGCAAATTAATACCAATATGGACAGATAGACCTGATCCGTCAGCATTAGAAGGGTCAGTTGTTATATATGAATTTCCAGTTGCAAATGCACCTAAAGGATTATATAAAATAGGATATGATCCATATAGACAAGATCAAGGTACTTCTTTAGCGTGTATTATAGTTTATAAATCTAACAATCGATTTGAAGGTTGTAGAGATGAAATAGTAGCTAAATACTTAGGCAGACCTAAAACAGCAGATGAATGTAATAGAATAGCAGAAATGCTTACCGAGTTTTACAATACAGAATTAATGTATGAAAATGAAGTTGTAGAGGTAAAGAATTACTTTGAGCGAAGAAAGAAGTTACATCTATTAGCATTACAACCAGATTCTGTAATCAGTACTAATATTAAAAACTCAAAAGTAAGAAGAGTTTATGGTTGTCACATGAATGAGAAAATGAAAGATGCTGGTGAAAAATATATAAAGAAATGGTTGCTAGAAGAACGGGATGTAGATGAAGATGGTAACGTAATTTTAAATCTACATAAAATGTATGATCCAGTATTAATTAAAGAATTAATTAATTATAATCGTAAAGGCAATTTCGATAATTGTATGGCATTTATGCAAGTAATGTTTCAACTAGAAGAAGAAGTACTTGATAAAGTTTATGAGAAAAAAGAAGTTAATAATGTAGCTAATGAAATTTCAAATTTTTTTAATATATATAGAAAATGATAAATGATAAAGTTTTAAACTTTGGTGAGGTAGCAATGGATCGTAGAGATGACATTACTCAAGCTCAAAAAGAAGCTAAATCTTTTGCTTGGTATAAATCAAGAATGAATAGCATTGGGGTATTAAATGGTACTAATGTAGTAATTCCTTCTGAAAATGGTTTTATTAATAATGATCCATATGGTATGCAAATCAATTATGATTTATACAATGGTAAGCTACATAGAGAAGACATGTCGGCTACTTATAAAATAGGTGGTATAGATTTAGAAGTTCCAAAAGATATTTCTCATAGAGATATAATTTCACCAATAATTAAGTTCCTAGAAGGAATGGAAGTTAAACGTCCTTTTCGATGGAAAGTAGTAGCTACTAACCCAGAAGCAACTACAAGAAAAGAAGAAGAGAAGTTTAAAAAAATTGCTGAGTTTGTAGTTCAAGAAATAAAAAAAGGAATTTCTATAGAAGTAGAAAGACAGAGGAAAGAAATGGAAATGCAGATGCTAGAGCAAAACAAAGTTCAAGCACAACAATCCGAACAGCCTCAACAACAAGAGATGTCAGACCAAGCAGATCCTCAACAACAACCATTAGAGCGACCTCAGGCGAGTTTAACTCCTGATCAACAAAAGCAAATTGAACAGTTTGTAGAGGAACAAACTAAAGCTATGACTCCTCCAGAAGTAGATACTTACATGAAGAGAAAGCATCAAGATCCAGCTGAAATATTAGCAAATCAACTATTGAACTATTTAAGAAGGAAAGAGAATCTTGAATACAAATTTCAAAAAGGTTGGAAGCATGCGTTGATAACAGGTATGGAAGTATTTAGAATTAAAGAAGGTCACGATTCATTAGTAGTGGATGTTGTCAATCCATTAAATTTTAGATTTGCTAGAAATTTAAAATCAGAATACATCGAAGATGCTGATTGGGTTAGTTACACAAGATATTTGACCCCTTCAGAGATTATATCTGAATATCCAGAGCTTACAGAACAACAAAGAAAAGAGATATATCAATACAACATTAATTCAGCTGTAGGACAGAATGGTGATTTCTTTTCGCATGGTACAGTTAATTATAATGCAGGTCATCCTATAAGTGGTAATTATGGTCATATTAATGAATCATCTAATTATCTAAGAGAAACTGGTATTGCTGTATTACATGTACAATTTAGATCTTTGAAAAAGATTGGTTTTTTAAAGTATTTAGATATGGAAACAGGTATGGAATTAGAAACTATTGTTGATGAAAACTATAAAATAAATAGAGATGCTGGTGACATAGGTATAGAATGGAAATGGATTGAGGAATTACATGAAGGAACTAGAATTGGTAGAGATATATACATTAAATGTAGACCAGTACCGAATCAATTTAAATCTATATCGGATTATGGAATGCATCATAAACTGGAATACATAGGTGTTACTTATGATAGTTTAAATTCAGAAATGACAAGTGTTGTAGATAGATTAAAACAAATGCAGTATTACTATAATGTAATTATGTATAGATTAGAAGAATTACTATCTTCTGATATGGGTAAAAAAGTATTCTTTAATATGAATATGATTCCATCTTTCCCTGGTGGAGAATCTAATAGAATTACAACCTGGTTAAAATATTTAAAGGAATTAGGAATTGGATTTTATGATCCAAATGAAGAGGGTAATAAAAGTCAAGATGGTAATGCAGGTTCAATTGCTAAGGAAGTTGATATGTCATTAGTATCTGATATTACTAGGTATATGGAGTATGCTGAATATGTAGTTAGAAAAGCAAGAGATCTTGTTGGAGTAAACGATCAAATGCTTGGTCAAATTGCACCAAATGAAGCTGTAAGAAATACTCAACAAGCAATATCTCAATCTAGTTATGTATTAGAACCAATGTTTGTAATTCATAATACAGTTAAACAAAGGTTAATTACTGAGTTATTACATAAGTCAAAAACGTATTATCAAGAACGTCAGCCTGAAGTGTTACATTATGTTTTAGACGATAATACTCTTGAGATAATTAAAACTGATCCAGAATTATTAGCCGAGTCTAGTTACGGATTATTTGTTAGTGATAATAGTAAAGCATTTGAATTAAAAGAAACAATTAATCAATTAGCTCATGCCGCAATGCAAAATCAGATGATTGATATGTCACAGGTAATAGATATATTAAATACAGAAGATTTATTAGTAGCTAAGGAAAAATTAGAAGAATCAGAAAGAATTAAATCTAATCAAAAGCAACAAGAACAAAAATCACAACAAGAGCATGAAGCTAGATTATTAGAAGAACAAAAGAAATTAGAAAAAGAAAGACAAGATTTTGAATTAGTTAAAATAAGAACAACAGGAGAAGAGGAAAGAAAGAACATAACATTAAAAGGTCAATTTGATTTACAAAAACAAGCAATGTTATCAATTGGATTTGATATAAACAAAGATGTAGATAACGATGGTACACCAGATGTATTAGAAGTATACAAAGCAGGAGTAGATGCGAAAGTACAAGCAGCGAAATTAGCATTAGATAAAGAAAAGTTAAATCATCAAAAAGAAGTTGATCAAAAGAACTTAGAATTAAGTAAACAGAAAAATGATAATGATTTAGCTAAAATTAACGTAATGAAGAATAAATCAAGTTCGTAAACGCTAAAAACAACAATTAAGTAAGTTAAGTAAATTAAAAATATTTAAATTAAAAATCAGTAACTTAAATTAAAACATAAACTTAATTATCAAATAATAAAAAGTTTATGTTTTAATTTTATAATTTTGCATTAATCAAACAAAAACAAATTTCAATTATTTATGAATACTAATCCAATTAATGATTGGAATCAAGAAGATGATTCTAATTATGAAGTTTATGTCCCAGGAGCTGATAGTTCTAATGAAGATGCAACTTCTAATACAGAAGATGAATCTGAAGCAGTAGTAGAAGGAGAAGATCCTGATTATGAATTTTTCGTACCTGGATCAGATGAAGTTGCTGATGCTCCAGCTGATGTAAAAGATACAAAAGATATATCATCAACTATCAATAGTGCACATGTTAAATTAGCTAAAGATTTAGCTCAATTAGGTGTATTAGATATTAATGATGATGTTGAAATCAATAATGAAGAAGATGTTTTATTTCATGTTAAAAACACTATAATGAGTAAAGCAAACGGATTGTTAAATGAGTTTACTGAAAACTTAGATCCATTAGCTAAACAGTTTATAGAATATAAAAGACAAGGTGGGGATACAAAAACATTTTTAGAAAAGTTTTCTTCTTTTGATCAAGATGTAAAAGTTGAAACTATTGAGGATAAAATTAGATTCTTAACTAATGCCTATCGTGAGAAAGGATTAAGAGATTCAATCATCAATGCTACTATTCAAAAATTAGATGATGATGGTGATTTAGAATCTGAATTTGAAGCTGAGTATAATGAATATTCAGAACGTAAGTCTAGATTACTAGAAGACGAAGTTAGACAACAAGAACAATTGGTAGTACAAAGACAAAAAGAATTTCAAGAAGAAGTTAATAATATACAAACATTATTAAGTTCTAAAAAAGAAATTTCTGGATTACCGATTACTAAAAAAGATAGAGAAGAATTAATTCCATTTTTATATCAACAAATAGAAACTGAATCTGGTCACACTACCACTTCCTTTAAAACTACATTAAGTAATATTATTAAAAATCCAGAACAACTTATTGTGTTAGCAAAGTTAGTTCGTGAAAATATGGATTTAAGTTCTTTAAAAAAAGTAGTAAAATCAGAGCAAGTAGGTAATGTGCGATCAGGCACACCCAGTTTATTTGGTAACTATTCTAAAAAATAAACAAACAATAACAAATGAAAATTAGTACAGTTTTAGAACAAGGGAATTTCTTTCCCGATAAGATTCAGGCTAGATGGAAAACTTTTTCCCATAGTACTCATACTGAAATGGCTCACTTGGCAATTGCAGGAGCAAATAGACCAGAATTATTAAATAATGTAGTGCAAGAATTATTTATTAATAAACAACAAAAGTATAATGTATTATCTTCTTTATTATCTAAAACCAAAAAGGTATTGAAAGAAGATTCTTATTCTGTTGAATGGGCGCTATCTGGAGGAAGACTTAAGCCAGCAGTAGTGTTAGAAAATGTTCATCCAGAATCAGATTTAACCCCTGGTAAATTTTCTCGTAAAGTAAGAATCAAATTAGATAGATCTTGGTATCAAACAGGTGATGTTCTTACTCCTCGTATCTCTAATGATAAAAAATATCAATTAAGAGTAGATGGATTTCCTGCTCCTCATGGAACTGGATTTGTATATGAATGTACACTTAATGATGACATCAATCATATTCCTGTTAAATATTTAACTTCTGGAGTAGAGTGGACTAAACTATATGCTCAATTTGAAGAAGGTCGTGAACAAGCTGGTTCTACTCAATATGGATCTGTACCTTTCAAATTATCAGCAGGATTAAGTCGTATGGCTAAAGAATATAGAGTTACTGGTGATGCTGCTACTAAAATATTTGAAATGGATGTACCATTCTTCCATGAAGGTAAACAAGTAATGATGCGTACTTGGGTTCGTTATCAAGAATACGTATTTATGCAACAATGGGCTCAAGAAATTGAAAACAACTTGTGGTTCTCTCGCGAAAATAAAGGTGGATTAGTTGGTAGTACAGGTAGGTTAATTCATGCTTCTGCTGGGATATTCCAACAATTAGAGAATGCTGAAAAAGTACCTTTTATAGACCTTACGGTAGAATTGCTTAATCAAGTTGTAATAGATCTTTACTATGGTAAAATGGTAGGTCCAGAAAGAAACTTAATTTTACAAACTGGTGAATATGGTATGTTAGCGTTCCATAAGGCAGTTACTCAATTTGTAAATGGAAGTGGGCAACCTTGGGCATTAGTATCATCTAGTGATTCTAGTCCTGTATATAAAACAAATTCTGATTGGGCTAAAAACAATGCATTCGGATTTGGATATAGATTTAATGAATATCAAATGCCTACTGGTGGTACTATCAAAGTAATTCATAATTCAGTATTTGATAATCCAGAACATTTCAGTGCCAAGCATAATGGTACACCAATTCAATCAATGGCATTTGTAGCATTTGATGCATCTGATCAAGGTACATCTTTAGGATTAGGCGATAATGTAATGATGGTAGAACGTGGTAACTCATTTAAATCAAGTTACGTTTGTGGATTACATTCTCCTGTAGGACCTATTACTCCTCAAAAACCAAATGGGTTCACAGCTCAACATAAAGGTGATTACTATGAAATGTTTTGTCAATATGACTGTGCTGTAATTATGAAAGATCCTACGAAAGTATTGTATATGTACTGGGATGTAGAAGCAACAAATTTTTAAAAATAAATCAATCAAAAACACATTTTTAAATAATGAAACATCAAATCCAACCAATCGCTAAAAAAGGAAACTGGTTAGCTAACCATAATATTCCAATTGATGTAGATGTTCAAGGAACAATTACATTCGGTGTAGGTTTAAAAAATAACAAGTATAGAATTGCATTAGACAATGATCAACTAGAAACTATTGCTAAATATTTCAATAGACCAGTAGAAGAATTTTCATTGTCAAGAGTCCCAGGTAAATATAGTGTATGGCAAGATCCAAACTTGTCATACAGTAGAATAAAGTTATCTGACAAGACAACAATTTTAAATGATGAAATTATGGAAGAATTTATTCAATTAGCAATATTGAGAGATCATCCAGAAGTAGCTAATACAGAAGATGAATTAAATTTAAATCCAGATGCATATCGATATGTAATTAGAAGTGAGATGGCAGAAATGGAAGTTAAAAATAATAAAATTGCTAGGAAGAATGATGCTCGTAATAAATTAAATAAGAAAAAACCTGACGAAGTGAAATCATTATATACTGTAGTAACTGAAAGAAGTGTTTCTAATAAATCTGCTGGTTATATAGATGTAATTAAAGAAGAACTTGTAGATAGTTATCTTGATAGATTAGAATTAGAACTTGGTAAAGATCCCGATCTAATCCATATTTTACATGTAATTTATAAAGCAATTGAAAATAATATCGTCATTAGAGATAAAGGAGCTTTGTATTGGAATGGCGAAATTATTGCAGCTGGAATTGATGAGTTAGCTAAACATTTAAGAGATCCACAAAATCAATCTATAAAAGCTGATATATTAACTAAACTACAAAATAGATAATGATAACAACTATCGAAAATATGCATTATGACTTCAAGATGAAGTTAAATAAGATCGATAGTCAAAAGTACAAAAATCTTCAGGTCCAAGAAATTGATTGGAAATTAAATGAAGCTCAATGGTTACTTATAAAAACTATAACAGAACCTAGAATACAAAATAAGTATGGATTCGAGACTAACAGACGCACTATAGACGACATAAGAACATTAGTCGTAAACGATTTCCCCATCGTTTTAAATCAAACTACAAATGATTCTTACACTGCTTCGCTACCAAATGACTATATGTTCTATGCGTCTGCGTATGTTATAGCTGATAAAGGGAATTGTAAAAATAAAAGATTACGATTCATAACTAGACAGCACAATGATAAGTTTCAAGAAAGTCCTTTTGACGAATCATCATTTGAATGGCGAGAAATAAATGGTAGGTTTTATGATTCAGGTATTAAAGTTTTTGCTGTAGATTTTATACCAAATACAATCATACTTGATTATATAAGAAAACCATTGTACATGCATTATGCAAATGGTACTATTAATGGAACTTATAATTTACCAGATGGAACTATTCTTACTGGTAAACAAGATTCAGAATTACCAGAGCATATGATTTCTGAAATAGTAGATTTAGCTGTACTTATAACAACTGGTGATTTACAAATACCAGATTACAATGTAAAATTAAATAAATTCAATAGTAATAATTAAAATTAATAATAATAATGTTTAATCCTTTAAGTCCTGTAACTAGCGTTTTAGTTACAAAAGGTGATCAACCAATCGTTGCCGTTGGTACTACAATCGATCAAATTTTACCAGGTCAAATTGGTTTCTTTGACGAATATGGAGTAGCAGTTGATGCCACTACTGTGTTGGACATCTCTAAATTAATGTTAGCAGTAGGTACTAATAAAGGTACTCTTACTGGTGCACAAGCCGATGGTTATATCACAAGTGCTTTTAGACATATTGATTTAACAGACAGATATATTGCAAATGCAAAATGTTATTCACCTTCTCAAGATGAAAAATGGATTGTATCTGGTTTTGATATTTGTTGTGATAAAACATATACTTTAAGAGTAAATGTTCAATCAGGAATGCTCTATAACTTTAGAGGATTCCTTGGGTTAGAAAGATCTCATACTGTTAAAGCTAGATGTTGTAAAACATCTTGTGCTACATGTGATCCAGTAGAAGTTACTCCTGATTGTAAACAATTAGTGATTGATTTATATCATAATATTAATACTGCTGCTAATGTATATTACAAGGCAGAGTATGTAGATATTACTAATCCTGCTGCTCCTGTAGTATTAACTGAAGCAGCTGTATTAGCTCTTACTGATTGTGATAACTTAGGATTACAATTAGAAACAATTCCTGAAAAAATGGCTGAATACTGCTGTATTGATCTAAATGATTATTACAGAAAAGCAGTTAAATTAGAACTTAAATTCACTGACGAATTAGAATGTGTTGCTAAAGCAGAACGAATCCAAGAAGTTGCATTAGAGCAAAATTCTGGAGAACAAGTTTGGCAAGTATTTGAAGAGTACGCTTTAATTCAACAAGCAGCTCCTACAAGTTGGTATCAATTTAGTCACCTTACACCATTACCAATTAGTCACCCTAAAGGTATTGTTGATAAGAGTGAGAAGTATACTGTTGTAAATATTCAACATGATTCTACATTCCATAATTCGCATCATTCGTTTGTAAATAGATTTAATACAATTATTGCTATTCCTTGTACCGATAGTGCTACTACAGCAGCTGTTGCTGCTTTATTAGATGCAGCTATTGCTAAAAGAGGTCAAGAGAAATTAGCTACTGTATTAGGAACATGTGGTTGTTCAACTGCCCCTATTGAAGTATCAGATATTGATGATACAAAAGTCGATGGAATCGGCGATAATTAAGGTTGTTTTTGATTGAGGTTAGTTGGTGGGAGATTTTATTTATTATTATCGACCACCAATTTTCTTATACACTAATTTAAAAAATACAACTAAATGTCTGGAATAAGCAAGCAAGAATTTAACCAATTCAAAGCTCAATTAATGGCTCAATTATGTGAGCTAAAAACATGTGGTTCATGTTGCGATAATAAAGAAGAAAAATTAGTTAGAGAAGTAACTGTATCAGGAAATACTTTTTTTGTAACTTATAATGATGGTACTGTAAAAACATTTACCATCGGTTCTACTGGTGGTTCTAATCCTGTTTTTGTAACTAATATAGATGTTACTCCAGCAGGTTATTTAGTTTTTTATAGTGATGGAAGTAATGAGCTATTACCAAGTAGTTCTAATGATGAAATGGTTAAAATTTCAAATTCAGATACCAATTCTAAATTTCTTGAAGATGCATTGACTATAAAAGGTACTGCTGGCTTAACTGATCCGATGTTAGTTAAACTAAATACTGGTGCTAATGAAAAATTAGAAATTAATATTCCAAAGTTTGAATTTAATTATTACAATATCGAATATTCTAATCAAGAATTAAATGATATATTAAAATTAAAAAACTTTGGAGATGATATTGTAAATATACCTCAAATATTAGATTCGTCTGTTTTTTATGATAATTATTTTTCTTCAGAAATGATTATTGATAAATTTAACAAACAAACAACTATAATAGGTTCGTTTGTAATTAGAATATCAAATAAATTTTGGGCTAACCAAGGATTTTTAAACCCATTATTTCTATATAATAATACTAAATTAATAGCTAATATACCTATTTATGATATTAATCAAAATTTACCGAGTCACAGAGTAGGTAGTGCTACTTTTAATGTATTTGATTTTGAAAGGAATATTATTGATGATGAATTTGGATTAAATTTAAAAAGTTACAATAAATTTACTAATGCTACAGCAAAAGTAATTACTACAACACCAGGGTCAGGAAGATTAATACTTGAATCAGATTTAAATGATAATGTATTATCAAATTATGAATTAGTTAATTTAAATGATACATTATTAACTAAAGTTAAATATGATTCTCGACCATATGAATTAACATTTACTTTTAATGTAACTTATAATAATAATTACTAATATGTGTAACAAATGTAATTCATGCAATAAGTGTGAAAATAAATGTACATGTAACCCATGTACAAATTGTGAAAAAGAATTATTAGTTCAAAGTGTAACTTTAGCAGGTAATACTTTATTAGTAGTTTATAACGATGGTTCGCAAACACAAACTAATTTACAAACTCAAGTACTACCTTTACATGTTAGTAATGTTGTATTATCTAATAATACTTTAACAACTACTTTTTCAAATGGCACAACTACTACATCTAATGTTAGTATTCCTAATTCAGTAGTTAGTGTTGGTTATAACAATAATATTCTTACAATGACATTTTTAGATGGAACAACTAGTAATGTTGGTATACCATTTAATCCAAATGCATTTGTAAATTCTACTGTTACTAATAATATAATTACATTTATTAAACAAGATGGTAGCAATGTAAATTTAACAATACCTTTGCCAACTCAAGAATCTTTAGATTTAGATATAGTTTCTATGACTAGTACATCTGCTTCTAATGTAGATGCTAATGAAGATTATATTATAACAGATTTCACTAGTGAATATGTAACTTATAAAAAATTAGAAGCTAAAGGATATATAGATTCATTTAGAAGATCTATTAATCTAAATTTTAAAATAAAATGTCAAGGAAGTGATGCAGGAACTATTTTTGATACTATATTAGCTTTATCAGATGTATCAAATTCTACATTAGTTTTAAGAACAACTTTGCCAACATTACCCTTATATGAAGTTAATAATAGTGGTGTTATCACATTAACTTATTCAAAAGAAGATGTTGTTAGAAATAGTACTGAATTTGAACCTGAGTTTTCAGTAATTAATTTACCAGCTAATATAAAATTAAAAGTAGATGGTACTTTGGAAATAGTATTTTCTATTTTTAAATCTACAGTTGATGATTTAGTAGCTTTAAATGGAATAGGTACTCATGAAATGATTTCTAATCCAGTTATAAATGGATCTTTTAATTTAAATTATTTATACTAACAATGAATTTATCAAACTTAGATTGTAAGAATATTTTAATACAATCAGACACAATCTCTGATTTGATATTAAATCCAAATAAATATTCTGATATAAAAATAAATGTTACAATTAATGATTGTAATACAGTTTATACTAATCAGTGTACTCCATTTAATTTAGCATGTAGAAGTTCATCTAGTATAGTATTACCAAATTGTTGTGGGTTAAAAATAAAAAGTGTTTTTGCTAAGATGCTTTTAACTCAACATGAATTTGAAATACCTATTCAAAATGGTACTATTCAAAATTGTCAAAATGTAGTTTCTATAAGAAATGAAGTTAATAGTTTTTTATTGGGTAATTATGGTAGGAATAATGTTTTAATTTCATCTTGTAATTTCGATAATCAATCCCAAACCTTTACGCTTAATCTATTATCCAATTCTCAAGAGGTTGTTTTTACAAAAATAGTGTATGAATTAGATGGATTTGAGATAGAAGGTTATTTAGAAATACAAAATCAAATTAATTTCGCTATAACTCATCAAGGTATCATTTTATATCCAGACTTTTTTTTAACAGAAGTTTTAAGTAATGGTATATATAGTATAGATGTAATACTAACTACAGTTAATGGAGTTGAAATAACAGAATCAAATTGCCTATTTGTAGATTGTGGATTAGATTGCTTACTAACTGAAAAAGCATCTACATTAAAAGATGATAATGAAAAGAAAGATTTATTATTATTACATTATGCATTATTAGCTGGTAGTAACTGTGGTTGTAATTGTGATGAGCTAGTAGAATTATATAAACAATTAGCAAAACAAATAGGAGATGAAAATAGATGTGGAACTTGTTAATTGTAATATAACAAAAGAAATTTTAAATTATAATTTGAATAAAAGATTTATGATAAATTGTTTTGATAATAATATATCATCTTTTAATTCTACATATATAAATAATTTAAATTGCTCTCAAATAAAAGAATGTGATTTTAAATCACCTTGTAATACAAAAATAATTAAAAAATTATAATATGAACTTTATTAAAAAAATAGAAGATTTACAAAAGCAAATTTGTTGTTTGAAAAATTCTTCTGGTAATCCAGACATTGACTTAGTTAATAATGGTAATGGTACATTTACATTTACCAATGGCGTAGATGCACCAGTTACATTTGATGTCAAAAAAACAATTGTTGTAGACAATGGTAATGATACATATACTATTACAGATGATTTTGGAACTA
>ENA-UPXM01004014-UPXM01004014.1-activated-sludge-metagenome-genome-assembly--contig:-NODE-4014-length-15397-cov-13.723569_pt1 | contig 15397 bp, 24 predicted proteins | sample MGYA00238178_ERZ772708 | MGnify/ENA primary metagenome ERZ772708 (study PRJEB29002, sample SAMN05720212) | activated sludge metagenome | isolation source: anaerobic digester from wastewater... | reverse complement strand
TTGGATTTGATGTAGAATATGTTATCATTCAATGTCCAAGGTTAAAACACTATTGGTATTAAAATCCAATATTTAAAATACAAGTTAAATAATCCCAATTTAATTTGGGATTATTTTTTTAAATGTAGAAAAACAGAAAAAAACTGATTAAATTAAGAAGAAGGAAATTATAATTTTTGGGGGCAATAATATGAGTTCATCTTTCAATGTACCAAGTAAAATAGTGATTGGTGATGATGAATTACTTAAAATAACAAGTAATATAAATTTATCCACTAATATAAAGAATTTTTCATCAAGAATTAAAATAATTAAAAAGAATATCAATGAATCCTTGTAGGAAACTCAAAGATATGAATATACATATCAATTTGTAAATACAAAAAATGAAGAATTTTTTAAGAAATATTCTTAGGACTTCTTTGTTGTGCAACCTGAAATTGGTATTGTTGTTAGATATGAATTTTTACCATTTATTGAATTCTTTAGATATGTTAAGAAAGATACTACATTTGAAATACATGATAAATAGAATTCATAGTTAATAAATCTTTCATTAAAAACAAAACCTTTTTGGTAGAATAATAATATATTAGAAATAGATAGATTTTCTTCAACAGAACTATATTTAAGATTTCAAAGATATATATATTCTATAAAAGGTTCTAATACACCATATACTGAATCTTTTGAGGAAACTTATTTTTCTAATCAAGAATTTAAATATGATAAAGAGTTGCATAATAAAATTAAAGATGATTTAGAAAATATTTATTTTTCTACATTAGCAGTTGTATAGTAGAAAGATACACAAAAAGAAATGTTAAAAAGAATTAATGATTCTTATAGAAATGAAGGTAATTAGTTAATTAAATTTTTAATAGAAAATGTATTTAAAATATAGAGTTTAAACCTTAATGATTTAGAAACATAGATTGTGTTACCAATATTATGGAAATAGTATATTATAACTCAATATCAAAAGACTTTAACATCTAATCAAATACAAAAAGTTATTGATGATTATATAGAAATGTTATATATGGCTTCTATGGATGAAAGTAAAATTGATTATATAAATGGAAATAATACATTTAACTTTAATTTATTTTTTAATCAATTAAGAGATACCAATGACCATTTTGAGAAGTCATATGATCCTTATTTTTATAAAATATCATTTTTAATAGATAACTATAATTACAATTCTATTGTGTTAAATCTATATAATTGCAATGAAAGAATACAAAGATTATATAATCTTACTATTTAGGTAGAGCAATTTTTAAAAGGTAAAATTAACTTTACTATTTTTCACGATTTACTTGGAGAACCAGATGTTTGTGGTAGATTGAATGAAAATTGCCAGTTATATTACATTCCAGTTGGTGAAAATATTAGTAAAGTATAGGAAATGGAATATCAATATTCATTATATAATGATAAATTAGATATATTAAATAAATTATATCAATTTGAAAGTAAAATTTATTATAAAAAAGTATTAATAGATAATACAGATGTTGATATTGTTACTATTAATGATATAGGTTATTATTCTATAAAAATAGTAGAATCAGATACAAGTTTAGTATTTAGGAATATTGGTTATCTTTATATTGGAAATCAACAGGCTGAATATAATATTTATTTTTAGGAAAATAAACTTTATTATGGAGAAACTGAAATAGGATTTGTTGACCCATCCATTGATAAATTCAAATTATTTATTAGAAAAATATTTTTAGATTCCATATTTAGTAGTATTACATATTTGCAATATATCAAATATGATATTGACTATGATAGAATTATAAGCAAAGAGGAATATAATGAATATGAATTTATTCGTTCAACAGATGATGAACTTATATTTCAATTAAGAATATTAAAAAATTATAAAATAAGAAAAGGAACATTAAAAATATATATTAGTTATACAGATGATGATGAAATAATATTATATGATAACCACCACGGTGAACTTGTATTTGTTTACCCAGAACCAAATAAATATATAGAATTTATTACATAGTAGTATGAAAAACTTGGAAAAATGATAGAAAAATATGATAAAAATCCAGAAGAAACTGATAATTTAGAATATATTTATTAGAAAATCTATAATCAGATTACTAATTTAAATACATACTTACAGGAATTACTATATACAACAACAGTTTATCAATGGGAAATATTTGATAAAATCAGAGATTACCTTATTGAACAAACAATGGATAGTATATTATTAGACGAAAGTACAGTAAATTCTCCAGTACGAGATGAGGAATGGGTTACAAAGATAATAGATGATAATTTATTATCTGTATCGTAGAATATTTAGGGTTATATAGACTATGATAAAAACGAATTAAGAATTGATAGAAATCTTATAAAATATATTGAATTAGATTCATTAGATGTTTCTTTAGATGATGTTGAAACAAATCTATTAGAAGCAAAAGAACTTGAATACACAGATATATTATATTCTACATATAATTTTTATGATCCAAAAATGGAAGTACATTATATCTTAAATTGTTTATTACAAGAATACGATGTTTATAATTTGTATTTAACATTGCAGCAAAAAACCACAAGATTTATTTTGAATAAATATATATTAAATGAAATAAACAATAAAACATTACAAGAACTTGAAGATATAAACTTATTAACTTATTATAGAATGCTTGTTGGATTTTCATACCTCACAGATATACAGTATGATGCAATATTAAAAACTGAAAAAAATACAGTATTTCCAATTGTATTTAATAAATTAAATCAAGAAATATTTGAAATGAATGATTATACTAAAGTTATATAGAATTTAAATATTACTTTTTAGAATTTTATGAAACTTATAGAACTATCAAAATTAAAATCTCTTTCAACAAATGTATTAACTGATTCTTTTAGTAAAAATCGAATACTATTGTCAACATCAAATTCAAATATAGTTATTAAATTGTTAGATCAAATTAATACAGAAATAAAAGAAAGCCAATTCTATTAGTAGAATAATTATATACTTAATGAAAAAAGAGATTTGAATATAAATAAACTTAGTAATTTTAAGAACTTTACTTATACAAATACAATATTATCAACTCTAAAAGATACAAATTTTATTGAATATTTTATACAATTCAATATAAATACTTTTTACAATATGAATTTTTTTGAAAATAAATCTAAGATTATAAATGATATAACTAAGGAAAATTCACTACAATTATTAAAATTAGAAAAGTTAGAATTTTATGTAAAGCAAGCGTCGCAAACTTTTCACTTTGAATGGTGATTTAAATTATGTTGGTTAAAACAGAGTTCAATACTTAGTATACATTATATGGTAACTTATAGAATATTAAATATTTTGAAATTAAAAACAATATTTATACAAAGCAAACAATGGGATCATATTTTATTGTGCCACTTAATATTACAAACATTGATGAATACGAAGAAAATTTAAGAAAATTGTAGTATGATAAAAAATCTCAATATTTTGACATTAATAGTAGATATTTAGAATATGACCATTTATCTTATTTTACTCCAACAAATTCTTTTTATATAAATATAACGTTAGAATTATCGTCATTTTTAAATGTAAATTTATATAATATTTATACTGATTTTTAGAATGTTAAAAAAATAGCTTTATATATGAAAAAACAAGATAGTATATATGGAGAATATAAAGTACAAGAATATTTTAAAAAAAATGATTGCAATATTGTTATTTTTGATTCAAAAACCAAAAAGGAACTTTTATTTAATAGTTTTTCTTATTATAATATTTACACAGAAAATGGGTTTTCCATAATTAAGATTTTATATGATTTTATTACAAATAGTAATACAACAAAATCTATTGAATTGTGGAGTTATAAAAATAATACATTTAGTTTTTGGTATGAGGCTTTACTTGAAATATAGGAAAGTAGTGGATTCACCACATAGGATGAAATGTGTTTATAGTTGTATAATTATTAGATATCTACAAATGAAAATTCATATTATGATGGTTTAATAGATATGATCTTAAATTTTGCAATATCACAAAACAATTATTAGGTGTTCTTTTATTTTTATACATTAAATATAAATAAACATAAATCTATAAATTTATTTGATGATATAAAAGAATTTAACTATGTTATTATATAGAATAATGAACTTAACAAATTTAAAAAAGATGATATTGTAGTATTTATATCTCAAGATTCAATAACAAAATTGATAAGTAATAAAAGTGATTTATACATATTTTTTGAAAATATTGAAGTAAAAGAGTATGATGATTTTTCTCTATCATAGGAAAAATTCAATATTCATAATGAAATAACATATTCTAATAAATATTTTTATTTAAAAATGCCTATTTATATTTGGAATACTTATATCGATATGATTCAGTCTTTAGATATAAAAGATAATACTATACATAATAAGTTAAAAAAATTCAGTATGTTTCATATAGCATCAAATTTTCCAATATCTCTTATTAAAGGAACTCAACCAAATTTTTTATATGAAAATTTTAAAATATCTCCTTTTATATTAGACAAAAAAATTGTTACTTTTGGTAAAAGAAAACTAAATGAAAATATTACAATAGACTATGGAAAAAGATATAAGAATTTTAAACAAAAAGATTTTGAATTATAGAAAGGTATAATTCCATATACATTTGTTATATTTATTTAGGATTAGCTAAATAAGATAGACTATTCTATTTTTTATAGATCAGAAATATATAAAACTAAACGAGATAAAGTACAACAATTTTCTATGCTATATGATTATCCAATATCACAATTTTCAACAAATGAAATTATAGATTTATTGTATGATCCAAAATCAGAAGTATCATTTACCATTTTGATGAATTTGTATAAACAAGAAGAGCAAGTAGTAAATGAGTATATTTATTATTTTGAAAGAGTATCATATAAATTAAAACAATGTCTAAATGACAATTAGAAATATTTAACAAAGAATAATATATTGTTGTATCTAAAAGATATTGGATTTGATATGGAAGAAAATCATTATAATGTTTATGGTTTTATAAAAACCTATGATAGCTTAGATGATACATTATCTAATTTGGTTTGTGGGCTAATACAATATACAAGTAATAGTATCTTTATGTATTATAAAAATACAGATACTTCTAAAGATACAATTATTTTAAATAACTATCAATATATGTATTTAGATTTCAGTTATTATCAATATATAAACAATTCTGATATATTAACACATAGAAAGTATTTTAATATAAAGCAAAATATTGAAGTTGTGTAGTAGATTGATTTGCCTACACAATATATAAATGCAGTAATAGCTGGAAATTTATATATTGATGGGGTTAAATTAAATGAAAACGATTTGGTGTTAGTAACCAATCAAAAATATAAAAAGCATAACGGTATTTATAAATATAAAAATAATATCTTAGAAATACAATCTTATGATTATTCAGCATTACTTGTAAATGTAATTAATGGATAGGTATATCATAGTACACAATGGATATATACATAGGATAGAATATTTATTCAAAATATATCAAAAAAATATATTTCTCAAACAGATAATGAATTGAAAGATACAATATATAATGATTATTTTAAATATTATAAAATAGATGAAAACGTATATATACCGTTTTTTTCTAAAATACATGGTATAAATAAAGAAAATAGATATGCAGATATGGATTTAAAATTGTAGGTATATGACATTCCAATTTTGTATTTTGGTCAACTTAATTCTAATAGAATATTTAAGGATTTTGATCAAAATTCAATATCTTATTCTAAAATAGAAGGATCAATACCATTAGTTATAAAAAACTATATACAAGTAAATGGTAGTATACCAATATATGGATTTTACTTAAAAAATAATTCAATTAAAATGTTAAAGAAAATATCTTAGTATATACCCATTAAAATAGATACAAAAAATTTGTTTCTTAGTGATTATTTACCTTCAAGTAACTCAGAGTTATTTTCTGATTTGGGGTTATCAGATATTACATATGAATATATAATAAACTATAATTATAAAAAATTTCAAATAAACACACATTTTAACATTATAAAATCAAAATATAATAAATATAATATTACATATAACTTATATATAGAATAGTATGAAGAAAGAGTAAATAGATGGATTTTTAAAATTGCAAAGTATAAAACAATATTAAATAAAGAATTTTATCCAATAAATAATTTATTTAGTGTATATAAAATTAGAATTAGTGAATATCAAGTTCCAAACTATTTAAATAAAACATATATTGTAGAAAATGTATGTACTGCTAAAACAATATTAAATAAAGAATTTTATCCAATAAATAATTTATTTAGTGTATATCATATATTTAATTTAGAGTATCAATAGTCTTTTAAAACAATTAAAGAAAAACAGAAAGGTTATAATTTTGTTAATAATGTTATCAGAAATTTATAGTTTGAATCAAATGGTATTTTTAAACTTGTAAAACAAAATAATATTGATACACTAACAACAAATTACATATTGTTTAATATTAATTTTGAAACACCTTTTAGTGTGTATAAAGTTTTTGAAATTAACACAACACAACTAATGTTTAATATTATAAAACAAACAACAATGAGTAATAGTTTAACTGTTTATTTAATTTCTAATATTGAAAAAATTTATAATACCCAATATAATACAGTATTGTTAAAAGTAAAAGACATATAGAATTAGAATTTTAAAACAATTAAAGAGTATACAGTCATTGATTATTTAACATAGCACAAACTAATACTAAATAAAGAATTAACATATAATATAAATAATAAAATAATAAAAACAAATCAATCAGAATACATAACAAACATTAAACTTATTAAAAACATAACACATAGTTTTACAAGTTAGTACGAACTTTTTGAATAATGTTGATTTGCATGGGGGAATTTTATGCCAACTATAAATTATGATTTGGATTTTAATATAAAAAAAGAAGTCTTTACAGATTTTCAAATTCAAAATAAATTAGTAGTAGAATCAAATTTTGATTTTGAAACAACATATGAACTCATTATTTGTTAGGATGATAAGTTTCCAATAGATTTTAGCATAACTAATATTGAAGATTCTTAGGCAAATATAGAAAAAGATCATATGATAGAATGGGAAGATTAGGATAATGAAACTACTTCTGTTGAAAAGTATCAAATATATCTTGGATTTAATGAAGAAACTATTGAATTAGTAGGAGAAACAAGTAATTTATTTTATCTTATATCTGGTAATTTAAATACTGATTATATGTGTTACATTAGATAGATAACATATTGTGGATATAAAGATACCCCAGCAATACGATATAAAACACAAAAATACGATGTTTCCCCAGATATATCTCTAATATCTCCTGAACTTGATAGTTTAACACATAGTTCAATAATTTTAATGTGGTCTTAGTAGAGATAGGAGTATTTCAAAATATATTTTAGTCAAGTATCTTCTATAACAGAAGATGATTTAATAGAAGATAATTATACTGAATATACAAAAGAAATTGATAATCTAATTTAGAATCAATATTATTATTGGAAAATTATATAGATAAATGATATTGGACAAACAGAGTCTGTAACTTCTTATTTTAGAGTTGAAAGATATACTGAATATCCATCCAACCTTGTTTTGTTAGAACCAAAATTTAATGAATTTAATGTGCCTTGGGATGTTCAATTCAAATGGCAATAGGTAAATTAGGAAAAATATGATGTTATTATTTATAAAAATATATATACAGAAGATTGTGAAACTTTTGAAAGACAAGAAATACACATACAACAAAATATAACTAATACAAATTTTTATTTACAAAACACATTAATATTTAAAAAAGATCAATGTTTTATAAATGATGCAACAAAGCCCACACATTCTTGGAAAGTAATATAGAAAAATAATAAGGGTTCAATAGAGAGTTAGATTTTTGATTTTAGGCTTAAAGAATGTAATTCTTAGCCATCTAATCCTTTATTTGTTTCACCCATAGATAATGAAAGTATTTTATTATTAAATGATATACAAATAAAATGGTTAGCATCCACCAATACATATTAGATAGATATTTTATTTGGTGAATCTTAGACCAATTTAATACCACTATATCAAAATATTTAGAATACAGATTCATATACTATTAGTAAGGATGACTTAAAATTACACACAACTTATTATATAAAACTTATTTAGAAAAATGAATGTGGTGAATAGGAATCTAATACATTAATGTTTTCTACATCATCTTGTACAGAGATTCCTTAGATTCCAGTATTATTTTTACCAGAAAATGGAATATATAATGTATAGACAGAAAATGTACTATTAAAATGGCAATAGATAGAAAATTAGACACATTATTATTTATATTTTGGAACAGTACCACAATTAACAGATGAACATAAAATACAATCAATGATTACAACAAATAATCATACATTAACTGATTTAGAAATAAATACAGTTTATTACTGGAAAGTAATGTAGATAAATGAATGTGGTGTATCTTAGTTTAGTCAAATTTATTATTTTAAAACATAGAATTGTATTTACCCACCTAATCCATTTAATTTATTATCACCAAATGATTTATTGATAAACGCCCCAAATAGCATTACATTATCATGGGAATAGGCAATAGGTTAGGATTATTATGATGTTTATATAAAAAAGATAAACTTTGTAAAATTCCAATCTGTTGTTAGTAATTTACCTTCAAACAGTTTTCAATTAAATAATTTAGAACAAGATACAATATATGAATGGTATATTATATAGAAAAATTACTGTGGTCAAACTAAATCTAATCAAACAAATAAATTTCAAACAACATTTTCAACAGACTGTATGATACCAATAGCACCAAAAAATCCATATCCTTAGAATAATTCAATTAACATAGACCCAGAATCAATTCAATTAAGATGGCAAAAAAGTTTAGGAAAAGAACCAATTACTTATACAATCTATTTATCAGAATATAAAAACCCATCAACTATATTAGAAATGAAAGAATATATAAAATAGGATATGAAAATGTATTGTAAATATTCAGAAGAAGGTATTGAAGAAGAAATAACCGAAGAAAAAAATTTAATATTTTCTTCATATGATGTATAGAATGATGAAGATTTATTATACCTATTTCCTTTAATATAGCCAAGAAGAGATTATTCTTTATCATGTGAAAGATATGTTTATTTTAAATAGTATAATTTAGATATTACAGGTAAAATTACTAATTTAAAATTATACTTAGATTAGAATAATAGTTATACAAAAGATATAGAAATGTATTCAATGAATAAAGTTGTTTATAGCACCCCAACAAGAAATAAGATAATAGATTATAAAATGAAAATATTACAGAATTTACCATTATCAAATAATATCTTAGTTAATGGAAGTTACAATGAGTCTTTAATTTATAGTAATAACGTAACAGATTATTGTGTATTGCAATTAAAAATTTTACCATCCATTTATCATCATAATAAAAAATTTGGTTCATTATGTTTACAATATGATGAATATATTACAAAAAATTCTTTAGAGTTAGATTATGGGAAAACATATTATTGGAAAGTGGTGTAGGAAAATGAATGTGGGAAAGTGGAAAGTGAAATATGGAATTTTACAACGAAATAGGTTTAAAAATAAGGATGGTGTTTGATATATGCCATGGAGTTTAGTAGCAAATTTAATAACTAAAAGATATTGGTTAGCAGGTTGTGGAGAACAAAATTAGTCTTTATAGATTGGTGGATTAACAGGATCAGGTGGGTATTCAACTTGTACAAATTTAGTTGAAAAATATAATGGGATATCATGGGAAAATACTAATCCTTTAAATACAAAAAGGGGAGAAACTGCAGCTTTTGGAACTGATTCATAGGCAATTGTATTTTGCGGGGGAAGTATTTAGGGCAGTACTATAATATTAAAAACAACAGAATTTTTTAATGGAACTAATTGGCAAAATTCACAAAGTGTAAATATACCTATTTATGAACCTGCTGGTTGTGGCACATAGAATTAGGGGTTAAAAATTGGTGGTGCTACAATGACTAATGATAGAGCAAGAACAAATATTGTTCAGTTATATAATGGCACTATATGGATAACTAAGCATAGTTTAAATTATATCAGAGGGGAATTATAGGCAAGTGGCACATCAAATTAGGCACTATAGTTTAATGGATGTATAAATACAGGAAAGCAACTAACTAATATTGTAGAATTTTATAATGATACTGTTTGGTAGATTTTAGAACCAACTCAAACAGTTAGATCATACATTGCAGGAATGGGAATTCAAAACAATACATTATCTTGTGGTGGCTCTCAATCTACAACAACGTATTCATAGATTACCAATACTGTTGAAAAATATAATGGCACAACTTGGTATATATATGATAGTTTAAATATTGGAAGAATGGGATTAGGTGGTGGGGGTTCTTAGGATTAGGCACTTGCATTTTGTGGTTGGACAAATTCAACAACTTTAACTGCAGAAAGTTTAAATACAACAGTTGACATAAATTATACATTAGGAATTCAATCAACATATGGAACTCACCCAGGCGTAACAGTATCTACAAACAAATTATCATTTGTTAATTAGGATATTAGCCCTATGACATCATCTCAGGATTCACCATTATCCATTGTGCAAGGAATAGAATATTCAATAAGTTATGAAAGATATTTCAGAATAGTATAGAATGAAATAAGTTAGAATGTTGAATTAACAAATTTTAAAGTATATACATTAAATAATACTACTAATGGGTCTTATATATATTATAAAAAGAATACAGTATATTAGACTCCTAAAAAATATAATACCACCACTTAGATTACAAATTCTAATTATACTTTAATGCCAACAGATGATAATATTACATCTAATTTATCTGGAACTTTAAAAAATGTTGGAGATTCAACAGATTATGGTATTGTAGTGTTATAGTTAACACATGAATATACATCAAAAGAAATTCCATATTTTATTGTATGCTTTGATGAAAAAGTATAGGGATGCGTAAATCCAACTATTTCAAATTTATCACCAACACATAATACTCTTAATACTGATATTGAAGTTGATATATCTTGGAGTATATCAGGAATTACAAATTCATATTTTCAATACAAAAAAGAAACAGATACAGATTTTTTAACATATGAAATGGGTTCTGTTACTTATTATACATTAACTGATTTGGAATATAATACAAAATATAATTGGAGAATAAAATAGGAAAATAATACAGAAGATTGTGAAATCTCTACTGTATATTCATCAACATATTCTTTTACCACTTCTTAGTAGCCAATAGAAGATTGTATATATCCACAAGTAACTTTATTAACTCCATAGAATAATTAGGAAAAAATTAATTTAAATAATTGCCAATTAACTTGGTCTGGAAATTTTGTAACTAAATATTTTCTAACTTATTGGAAAGAATCAGGCACTAAAACAACTATATCTAATGTAACTTCACCATATACAATACCATCAATATTATTAGCAAATACCAAATATAGATGGCAAATAACTTAGATAAATGATAGTGAAACAAATTCTTGCAATTCTGTATCACAAGTATTTCCAATATAGACTGTATCAAATCCAAATTCTTATTTTGAGTTTACAACAAAATAGTATTGCTCATCTCCTATAATTACTATACTTTCACCAACAAATAATTCTAATATTAGTCCTATTGGTGTAATTACATGGAGTTAGCAAAATTCAACCAATTTTTCAGTTTATTTGAGTTTAGATAGTATAAATTATAATCTAATAGGTGAGACAACAGAAAATAGTCTAACTTATGGAGCATTACAAGTAGATAGTGAATGTTGGATTAAAATAATTTAGACAAATAATTAGCAAGATTGTATACCACCAACACCAGTAGAATCTGAGATAATACATGCAAATGTAAAAGAGATATGTTTATCTCCAAGTTTTACATCTATGAATCCAGAAATCAACGAAACCAGTCAATATAATTTATATGTAGATAATCCAGTAATTTCTTGGACTGCTTCTAATGCTATAAAATATAGAGTATATTATAAGAAAGTACAAGATTAGGACTATTCTTACATAGATACAACAGAAACTTCTATAAATTTAACTACTATTGGTTTATTAAAGAGTACATATTATTCAATATATATAACTGCATACAATGAAGGAGAAGATTGTGTACAAAGTAAAACAAATTCTTTAATTTATGGAAATGTTTATATTGTATTATGTACAGAACCAATTAGTATAGAAATATTAACTCCTTCCAATGGAGATACAGTAAATACAACTCCGACAGTTACTTGGGAATAGGAAGGAGCAACAAGATATAAACTTTATTATTATGAAGGAACAGAAGTTCCAGAAGCACCATAGTTTACAAATTATATTTATACAACATCATATACATTCTCAAATCAATTAAGTCCAAATACAACATATTCGTTCTACATATTAGCTGAAAATCATTTGGATTAGGAAGACCACAATTGTCCAGTTCCAACATCTATTGTTTCAGAAACACAAACATTTACAACAAATGATGTTATTTTAATGCCTTGTATTGCACCAATAATAAATTTAATTTCACCAGTTAATGGATATAGTAGCAATACTAAATCTGTTACTCTAAGATGGTCTGGTCAAAATGCAAATAAATATCAAGTTATGTGGAAATTTTAGGAACTTGATGATTCTACATATGTGCCATTATCATTTATATATGTAACAGGAAATATTAACACCAGTCAAGAATTTGCACAAACATTTATTGGATTCCAAAATAAATCTTATGTGTGGTATGTTATTGGATATCACGAGCCACAAATTGGTGAATCTTGCAATACATCAATAAACAATATGTATACTTTTAGACAAACGTTTACTATTTCACCAACTGCATTATAATTAAATTTAAAAAAATAAAAGGGGGAATTTAATTTCCCCCTATTTTTATTTTATATTTTATCTTAATTAAATTTCATATTCAGATGTAATTTCAATATATGATACATCACCAAGATTCAATAAAATTCTTCCTGTAACTGTTTTATCTATCATATCATACTTTTCCACACAAAGAATTAAACCATCTTTAAGTGCTTGCTAAAATACTTTATATTTATTTTCATCTTGCACAATAAATGGTGAAATATTCTAAGTTAGCTTAGTTACTTTACCACCCTTAAAAATAATCGTTAAATCAGCAATTGTCTTTTGTGTCATTCTTCTTCAATCTCCTTGTTTTAGTTTGAATTTTTAACATCAAAATGGAATATCATCAGAATCATTTGTTAAATCATCTAAAAATGTATCATCTTTCATTTTTTTCAAAGGAACTTCTTGTTTTTTAACTGATTGGGTCTTGCTACTAAAGAAATCATCATCTGAACTATCTTCTTCTTTTTTATTAAAGAAATCTTCATCTTCAACTAAATTAGTTGCTTTTACATTTGGTACACTAATAGAAGTATTTCCAAATAATTTCATATTTTGTGCAACCCAAGTTGAAATAATTGCTCTAATATCTTCTTTAGACAGTTCCTTTTTCTTATAAATAATATTATAAATAGATTTTGAAAAATTTGTTTTATCATAATTTTCAATTTTTTCTTTGAAAACGTTTTCTAATTTTGATGATTCTATTTTATTTTTGAGTGTTACTGTTATTTCTTGATTATTCATTGAAAAATTAATAATATAATTATAAATATTATCTCCAACATCTTCAAGTATTTTATATAATTGTTTAAGTATTTGTGTAATTCTTGTGTAATATCTAACATTTAAAATAAGTACACAAGGCTCTTTGTTTGCATTAAATAAAGGAATATATAAATTTTCCAATGAACTATAACTTGTTTCATAATCTCTATTAGATTTAAATTTTGAAATATATTCTTCTAATTTATCAATATCAGATATGGTATTTAAGTTATTTTCTGTTTTCTCAATATATTTAGACCCAAATTTAAACAATTCTTTTAATACTAAAAAATCCTATTTATTTCCATTCTGATCAATTGGTTGAAGAATTACCCCTGAGATTGAAACACCATTATTCAATGTAACATAAGAAACTCTGAGTTTTTTAGTATCACTACTAAAATTATTATTAGTGTGTTTTTTTTCAAGTTCCTGAATTCTATTTTTCAAAAAATCTAAATTCATTTTATCCACTCCTTCTTTCATTATTTTTCTTGATTTTGAAAATCATTATTTCTTATTTGCTTCTTCCATTTGCTTTGCAATATCCTCTTCTACCATTTTTGATTTTTCTTTAACAAGTGCTTCAAATTCTTCCTTAGTGAAAAATTCCTTTTCAAACATCTTATCAAGAATAATTGTTAAAACTACTTCCAGATTAATAATTTTTAAAATATTGCTATTAATCTATTCTACTGTTTCTTTAATAAACTATTCATTGGTAGTTCTATTACTTTTATTAGTATCACCTATAAATCCTGCCATATTTGTTAATCTCCCTTCTATTTTTATGAAATATCAAAATCACTTAGTGTTTCTTCTTCAAACTCAGGTACAACTGAATCTGTTCTTTTTTTAGTCAAATCCATAAATTCTTCTTTATCTGTCATTAAATCCAAACTCAACTTATGAAGGTATTCATACAAAATATACAAATCAACCTTTGTAATAGGAATAGATTTTTCATTACTAACCCCATCACTCATAGTAATAATATAATCATTTTCAAATACTGTAATACTAATAAATGGGGTTGTACTTGTATTATCTGAACCCTTTCTTGTAAAAGATTTCTTTGCTTCTGATAACTTTCCTTTAATAAGTGCCTGAATTTCATATGTAAATTTCAGACATGCCTGTGGAAATAAATTAAAATATAATGTATCACTTTCTTTTCTACCCTTAATCTTAAAAGTCAAATCGTGGAAATGCTTAGAATAATTTTTTTCACCATCAATACTTTTAAAATTTTGGGTCTTTTTAGTCTAAAACACATCAAAACGTTCTGTTTCATTCCATAAATTGAACATACAATCATCTCCATTCGATTAGTTTTTTCATTTACATTATAACACCAATTACTTACTTTGTCAATTTTTACATCTTCATTAACAAATCTTCCTACAACTACATTCCACTAATGGTCTATTGAATTATTCCTCTTGAATACCCACTCTAATCCCCAATGTGACTCTAAACTTCACCACCTATTGAATCAGATAAGGATGTTATCTATTATCTACTAAAATATTCAAATTGTTCAAAATTAGTAGATAATGT
>ENA-UPXM01004005-UPXM01004005.1-activated-sludge-metagenome-genome-assembly--contig:-NODE-4005-length-15415-cov-6.413542_pt1 | contig 15415 bp, 10 predicted proteins | sample MGYA00238178_ERZ772708 | MGnify/ENA primary metagenome ERZ772708 (study PRJEB29002, sample SAMN05720212) | activated sludge metagenome | isolation source: anaerobic digester from wastewater... | reverse complement strand
CAGCGACGGGATGTCTCGCTCATCAAAGTCGGGGTGACACCTCAGCGCATCGCACCACCACTGCATCCAGTCCCGCGATGAGCAGGCCCACTCACCAGCTCTCCAAAGATGCTCTTTCGGAACCGCTACCACCCAAGCCTCTCTTGGCAGTGGGCGCGGTGGTGTGACTGGAGGTAGGTCCGGTCCACTGTAGCCGTCAAACAGGCTGGTGAACACTGAATCGGGCATAAATTCACGCCGCATTTCTTCCCGCCATAGCGGCTCGATGAAGCGGCGCATGGGAGTACTCAATAACCTAGCCTTGCTAGGAGTGTCCAAGGTGCGAAGGAGTCCCGCTGTCAAGAGCTGCGCGACGACACTCTCATCAGCTAGTTCACCATCCCACCTAGCAGTTGGGTCTCGCAATCGTGCCAGCAGTGCTGTAGCGTCACTGGAAAGTACATCCTCCACGCCCGGTGCGCCCGGCCCAAAGAATCTGACGAAGCGTTCGACTGCATCGTCATGTCCCTGAAGCACTCGGGCAACGAGGGTGCTATCCTCGCTCCTAATTCGGTCTGCAACGTGCTCTAGGTCGGCCTCGCCCAGGTCCCCCTTCCTCAGCCAGGCCCCCACTTGAGCGGCAGTACCAATTCTTAGCGCAGTCTGACGCCCGCCACGTGAACGAAGCAACCAATCGACTGCTCCCGAATCACCCGTCGACAGCTCCAGTTCCTGCTCAGCGAAGCCATCGACAGTAAGCCCCAACAACGACAATTTAACTCCGGTATCGAGGGACAAATCATATAATCCGCCAAAGTCGACAGCTTCGGCACTCGACATACCGATTCTGCAACCACGCACGATGGCGGGAGGCTCCCAGTCGGCCGCTGACACGACTAAACCGGTACCCTCGGGCCAGCGAGTAGGAAGGTATCTGCGCATCAACGCGATGAAGGTTATGCGGGCGGTACCAAGCCCCTCAATTACCCGAGCTGCAGTCGCATCGTTGTCCAAGACTGCAATCCTAGTTGCTCCTGTAGCCAGCGATACAAGCGCAGAAACAACGAGCTGATTATTCGCCGCGGACTCCGGAGCTAGTTCGATGGTACAGGTATTTCCATCCTCCTTGCTGGGTTTTCTGGTTCGAAACGCCCCGAACAGGAGACGCGTTAATGTGACCGGGTCCAAATCAGGAGGAAGTGCACCAAAGGCAATATAGGCACGTTTTCTACCAGAGTTGTCCGTACCCTCCTCATCTGCCGCTCGAAAGAGCCATCGATCCTCTGGCGGTCCAGCCACTATGACGGATTGTCCGTTATCCGCACTCATATGAGCTTGAAGCCAATCAGAGGCCGCGGCCACCACCGAATCAGGGGGGGCCGACGAACCCAGATTGATTAGCAGCCGAAAGTCCTCTGCTGGAGAGGGCTTTGCCAAGATCGATAGTCGCTGAAGCTGCACCATCGACCTAACCTCCTTCCATCTTACTAAACGCCCACTCGAAGGGAAGATGCACATTTCGAGGGTTAATATTAAAGGGTAGCGAGTGTCCGAATTCCCCCAGTATGGCCGCTGGGTAACCAGTGTTATTGTCAAACCCATAGCTTGACGTAGGCCAAACCGCCGCCCCAAAACGCCCAACTAAATCATCGTGCTTTCTCAGCCAATCGTACTGTCTCCACCATCCGTCATAGCAATCCCACGCTCTGTCATCCTTGCCCAAAGCCATCTCACATTTCGTGATTACCAGCCCTTTATGCGCATTCTCCAGATGATCCCAGGCGCCTCTGATGGCGTTGATCTGGTTCAGACCTGCATCCCACTGAACCAGAAAGAGCACTACTGAGACTCCTTCCAGACGTTCACGAACGGATTCTTCGTCGACTGTTCGGGTGATACCACCTTTGATGTCACGAACCTTAACATGCTTTCCACTCTTCATTTTGAGCTCAACGTCATAGTGGAAGACTACTGTCGGTTTCGTCAGCCTCTGATTACTAAGATCACGCAATCCCTGAAAAAGGGTGCTAATCGACTGTGCGGATTCCTCACGATCAATCTCCCCAATAGTCGGATTATAAAAGGCGGTAGTAAGTAGGGTCGTCTTGCCCACCTGTGTATCGCCCCACAGCAACAATACATGGGAGTCAGTAGTCACATCGCCCTCCTGCGTCTTAGATTAGTTTGTACCTCCGAAGGAGTTCCTTGAGGAGCTCCACAGCCTCTGGGTTAATGTTATCAAAGGGCTGGCCATCAATCTCTGGACCACCTTGTCCAAAGGATTCCACTCCCACAGTCAGTAGTGCACGCGACGTCCACGTCAAAGCCTCATGAAAAGGATTTCCACGAGACTTTGGGGGGCGCCAGGCATCAAGTCTTTTTGAACTAGGATCCATTCCAAGTTTAAAAACACGATTCGTAAGCTCGCGGCCCAATCGGTTTCGAAGTTCAAACCAATCCTGGCTCCCTTTCTCTTGCTCAGCCTTATGCAACGCCTCTTCGACTTCCCCAAGCTTGGCAGGATCATTCACTAGGGTGGAAATATCTCTGGTGAGACGGTCTATGTCGTATAGTGCCCTAGCCAACTGATTGTCACCATCAAGCCAGAGCACTTGTAGCATCGTGGGGGGCTCCATGTCCTCACACAGAAGTCGCCTGCGCACCTCAAGTACGCTCGAAACACGTGATACATCCTGTAAGGCAGCCAACAAGACGACCCACGACTTGGCATCAACGAGTTCGAACAACACAGAACGTGCCACACCAGAGACGTCTGCAATTTCACGACACTTTTGCTTGATAGCCTCCTTAGCATGATGTGTGACACCAGCATGCAGCGCACATACATCCTCATTCGCGACAGCCAGCCGCTGTTCTAATTTGGACAATTCAAATAGCAGGCCCAGAGGTTCAGGGTAGAACACAATATCACCCGGATTCCGGTCAGAGCGCCCGCCTGACGTGCGAAAACTAGGGCTCAGTAATCGCTGTTTCATCTCAACCAATGCAGTGTGTCCACCAAAGCGTTCACAATAAGTAAGCAACTCTTCGATGGTTCTGTCACACTCGTAGAGAGCACTCGTAAGCTCCTCGTCGATCTGGCCGGCCTTGGTCTGGACCAACCCAGCCATTATGTCGATAGTCTGGCGCCCTGGATTCAGCTCCAAACGCCGACGCAGAGAGTCAGGTATTCTCGCTACTGCATCAAGCCACTCAGTCTCAGCCGTTTTAAGAACGTTAATGAAGGAGTCTAGGTCGGCCCGCACCACAGCAGTGTCTTCCAGTGTAGCGAGTGGATCCGCCACGCGTGTTTCGTATTGACTGAACTTATCCGCGATCAGCTCCCGCGCTGGTATAGAGAAACAGCCAATAACTTCACGATACTCGGCAAGGTCAGCTACAAGAGAGTCCCACACCTTGTCCTCAATCAGTCGAAGCGCAACAGCGTCTCTAGCCTCACTCAGCGCCCCTATGCAAGCTTGCAGGGTCTCCAGTTTTACCGGGATGGCCACGTTCCCAGGTAGCTCAGCCACATCAGCGACGACCTTATCCACCTGTGCCTCTAGCTTGCCAAATTGCTTGAGCTTACAATCAAGTTCTTTCTCCAGATTAAGTTTGGTAACAAGCGCCAGTACACCATTTGATGGCTGTTGCGTCTTAGCCTCCTTAAGGTCTGCCAAGACATCCTCAAGAGTTGAAGTCTCAGGGCTGTTGGAATCGCTGGAAGTAACGGCATACAAGAAAGCTTCGACAGCATCATCGATTCCCTTTAGAACAGTCTTGGCTCTAATTAATAGACGCCTCCAAAGGATGGCGTCCGCCCGTAGCTGAATATCCCCAGGAAAGGCCTTGTCACCACCAAGTAGCTCATCTCCGTTCTTCGATAATGTCTGCTCAATGCCTCTGAGCGCTACCAGCACGCCAGGATTTTCAACATCTTGAGTCGTAAGACTAACCAGTGGTAACCAGTCTTCACCGAAATTTGAACGGTTCTTCTTAAGCTCACCAACGTGTTTGGCGACTTCCGTACACAGCTTCCTGGCCTTTTTCTCAACCTCCAGCACATCTTTACCGGCCCCGCCGTCTAGCGCTACCCTACGGGCTTCACTAAGCTCTTGGGCAAGGCGGTGCAATGTAGTGCCAGCAACGAAACGCAACTCAACATCATCAAAACCGCTGTGCTCCAGGAAATCCGCAGCTACTAGTACATCCCTCAACGAGCCGACTTCCACTTTGATGCGGCGCTCAGCAAGCAAGTCAAGCACGCCCCCGAGATCAAGGTTGTCAGCCACCGCCTCAAGCCATAGCTGCAGTTCTTCGTGACCCGCAGCCGCTAGCCGTGCCTGGATTTTGGGATCTCCTTTCACAGCCTGACCGATCACCGTAGCTAGAGTACAAGGCCTCTGGCTGGGCATACCGAGACTATCAATAATAGTCAGTAGTTGGGGGTTCCAGAAAACACATTCAACCTGATCTGGCACTTCAAGATATGATTCCAATAACTCATCTACATTTAATTGTTCCAAGACCTCATCTACATCAACTTCCGAATCAGTTACCAAGACACGTTCGACGATGTTCTCAAAAGCTTCTAAGAAGCCAAGCAGAACTGGCAACGGAATGTCGTATATAGCTGAGACGGCGGTCTCGTTCTCCAGAATCCCCTGAAGCCAAGAGTGGGAAATCCAAACGGCAATACCAGGCCTGCGAACGAGGAGAGCCCGGGCCTTGGAACCGACACGGTTTGGTTTTATATTGCACTCTCGCAAAAATCCTTCCATCCGGTCCGAAAGGGCTGGCGGTTGGAACTTCACCGGATACTTGGATCGTCTTAGGACTCCAGGCCCGTAATTGACTGCTGTCCCATCCCACCGAACATCCTTTCTACCATCCGGCTGGATGACACTCGAAACAAAGTGAACATCCGACCTTGCCACCAGCGTTATCTCTTCATCCAGTTGTGGTTCCCACCCCAGGGCATTCCCACTTGTAAATCGGCACTTGGCACCGTGCCACACGACTTTCCTGAGGCTCTCGCTCCCAGATCGCTCGCGAATTACTACCCAGACCTCAGGAACTTCAAAACTCTCGCCGTCCGCCAACGTCAGTTGGACTTCCAAGTAATCCGTGCCCTTATCCCAATTGCCGAGAAGCCTAAACTCGACTTCAACCGTTCGCGAGGTAGGGGCCATCCACGTCTGAACGCAAGGTCCGTAGGCTTCGTCGTCCGCGACCGGAAACACGAGGATCTCCTTCCAGGACCCACCAGATCCCTGGACGGTTTTTGGCCACAAGAACTGCTTAGCCTTAACTCCCGCTGCCTCGACCGGATAAACAGTCGCATTGGGATATTTCTCGGCCCAATCGTAGACGACCACAAAGGCGCCTGAAGCACCTGCCCAACTACCGTTTATCTGCGACCCGCCGTTTTCTTCCAACGAGATGGCTGCGTCAACACGAAACCGGCGGCGTTCGATCTCGACACCACCACAAACCAAAACAAGAGTGAAGTCATCAGACTCTGGGACCCGCACAAGACTAGTGGTTCGACCGTGTGGAAACTCGTGTACGAACTGTCTTCGCCCCCCCTCTTCGAAAAAGACTTGGGTAGTTCCACCAGTCACACTTCGGGGACTAGATGAAGCATCCACGAAGACAAGATTACGGGCTTGCCACCAGAACCATGGCACGAACTTGTCCCTCTCTGTGATCATCCAAGTCTCCACTGGTTTCCCAATCAATCACTTGTTGTAAAGAAACGCTTCTGCTCGGCGCATAGCGTCACCAGCAGAGTTTGCTTTTCCACAACTGGACCATCCTGCGTAAGACACGTAGACGTACTTGCTCACCGGATCCCACTTTACCTCATAGGATTTTCCGGAACCGCTTTTCACACGGCCAATCTTCTCGGACGCCATGACGCTCCCCCTCTAATTCCGAACGATCACAACAGCAAGGTGCAGAGGTCGTGAGATTTGATCACTTCTGCTACCTCGCGCCCCATCGGCCTACGCTCACGAACGATGCAGCCCAGCCAACAAACGGCGGGGCCACTGCAGACCAAGGGGCCCTTCGCGGTTGGTGGACGGGTTTGATTGGCTCCGGCAGAGGGACTCGAACCCCCGACCCAGCGGTTAACAGCCGCTTGCTCTACCGACTGAGCTATGCCGGAATAAAAATGTCAAACAAACGAACCGCTGCAGAGTATCTTCCATCCCAGATGAGATTGTCAATAGTTGTTTTTCCAATAATCGCTGTCTCCTTCTAGCAAAAGCTCTGTTTGTTCTAGGTCAGATATCATGGGATTGTGGTAGGGCACACGCTTCTTGAGCAAGACATAGCAAATTCTATCCTGCCAAAACAACGACTTACACCACTCTCACAGTATTTCAGTAATCAGCTCCAGGTAAACAAGCATTCCTGCAAGCGATGCCAGACCACCTAAATAACCATCATTCTCAGACATTCGTAATGAATTCAAACACAAAATTCGTTTGATGGGGAATCATGGTATTATCAATACGTTGGAACGAAATGCGGGTTCTATTCAGGTGCGCGTAAACATACTAGCAGCTTCTGAAAACGGATGAAGCTGTTCTACCTGTCGTTCCCGCAGGGCTCGACCATCCCCGAGGAGCTGGGCGGCTATCAGAAAGGCTCGGCGACTACGACAAGCGCCGCCTAGTCGAGTGGCTGCGGGCCGAGATCCAACGCCAGACTGGGCGGCGCTACGACAGGAATCGCTTGGCCAAAACAACAAATAGTGTTACCTTTCTCATGTGATTCCTGGCGAGGAGCGACCCATGACGGCTGCGGATCTCATCGACGACCTGGCGTCCCAGGGGCAGTACCACTTCACGACGAAGGAGGCGGTGGGCCGCCTTGGTGTGTCGGTCGCTGCCGCACGCACCTCTATCCGCCGGCTTCAGAGCAAGGGGCTCGTCGCTGCTCCACACCGGGGATTCTATGTTGTAGTGCCTCCGGAGTATCGGAGGCTCGGGTGCTTGCCGGCCGACCAGTTCGTCCCGCAACTCATGCAGCACCTCGGTCTCGCGTACTATGCCGCGCTCCTGACGGCCGGTCGATACCACGGCGCGGCCCACCAGCAGCCGCAGGTTTTCCAAGTCGTGGTGGCCCAGAACCGGCCGCCCATCACCTGTGGAGAGGTCCGAGTCTCCTTCGTCGCCCGCCGCAACGCCGCCGATGTCCCGACGGTGCGCCTTAACACCCCGCGCGGGTACCTCGCGGTCTCGACGCCGGAGGCCACGGCGTTCGACCTCGTCGGCTACCCCCAGCACTCGGGCGGCATCGACAACGTCGCCACGGTCCTCGCCGAGCTCGCCGAGCAGCTGGACCCCGCCGCCCTAGCTTCGCTCGCTCCTCTATCTCCCGTGCCCTGGGCGCAGCGGCTTGGCCATCTCCTAGAGCGGGTCGGTGCCGCTGACAAGGCGAGCCCGCTCGCAGAGCACGTCGCGAGCGTCGTGAACGAGACGACCGCGCTGGTTCCGAGCTCGCCGGCAGAGGGAGCGCCGTACGACAAGCGCTGGCGGCTGCTGGCGAATGTCCAAGTGGAGCCCGACCTATGATCCCCCTCGACTTCATCACCGAATGGCGCCGTACGGCTCCCTGGATCCACGACTCGCAGGTCGAGCAGGACCTCCTCGTGACGTTCAAGACCGATAACCCTGGCTGGGGAGCCAGCCTATGCGCCGGTTACGCTCTCGGTTTCGCGCTCGCGACCGTTTGGAGGTGACTTGGCTCCAGTTGAGTTAGGGGGCGAGTGGAGTGTCCCCTGCGCTAATTACATTCATTCGTCTGTTCATTACAGCCACTAGAACAAGAATACTGTGCTTTCCATTCGCCATGTGTACACAGATAGACCCAGAACATATCATTCCCATCCCGTTTTTCACATACCTTTTCGTCATTGAGGCACGTTCCGCAGACGGTCATTTCTGATTCGCCTTCGCATGAATATTTCAGGGATCCATTATTGTTTTGGCATTTGTCTCCCAGAACGATCTTTCCGGCGACACACGTTTCGAGATGTCCGGCCTGTGTATCTTCGTCGTTTTTGCAGATGTTATCCGAGTGGTTTTTGCACTCGCCGCATTCATTTGTCACAACGTCGCATGAAACATCGTCACATTGGTTTGCATCATCCTTCCAGACGCCGGCGATGCATGTCCTAGGTTTCCCTATTTCATTCTCATCATCGATACATTGCTTGCTCTCGTTTTTGCACTCGCCGCATCCGTTTGTCACAATGTCGCACGAAACATCATCACATTGGCTTACATCATCCTTCCAGACGCCGGCGACGCATGTCCTCGGTTTCCCTATTTTATTCTCATCGTCGATACACTGCTTGCTGTCGTTTGCACACTCGCCGCACTCCGTTTCGGATTTGCACGATGCGCCGTTGTCGCAATTTTCTTCGCCGCCGTAAACGCCGCCACTGCATGTTTTTAGCTTGCCATCGACACACAGGGTGTCCCCGTCATCGCACCGTTTGGCACATGATTTCTTGTCTTCAGCGCATCCGGCATCGCAGACTTCGGTGGTAGTCCATGTTTCGCTCGTGCATGTCTGCAATTTGCCATCAAAGCACGAAATATCGCCTTCGGTACAAGAAAGTTCGCATTTCAAGCCGTCATCCGTACATTTCCCAGATTTGCATGCGTCCCCGGCGATGATTTCTCCGTCATTGCATGTGAACAGTCTGCCATCCTCACAGCCATCAGATGTGCAGTTCACACATTTCTTTTGATCGGAATGGCAGCCTTTGTCGCACGTTTCTCCTTCTTTCCAGGTATTATCTTCGCCACATGTGTACATCCGGCTGTTTGCGCAAAAGACATCCGCTGCGTTGCAGAAGCCGGTCGGTTTCGATTCTGGACATTCTTTGGTCAAATAATTGCATACAAGCCCTGCATCGCACTTTACGTTTTTGCATTCACAGCGTTCGTCCTTGTATGTCCCCCCGCTGGCTTCGCACGACAGTTCAAATGCGGTTTTTGCGCATGTGCCGTCTTTGCATACCACGCCTGCAGGACAGAACGTCTGTCCGCAGACGCATAAACTATTAGCAAACGTGCCGCCGCTATCTTCACATTTCAATTTGGCCGCTGTCTCCTCATCAAGCCCATCGATGGGACACGGCTCCGACGAACCGCAGCCGCCGGTCAAAAAAATGGAAAGCATAAAGAATGCTGCGATACCGAAAGCTCTCTTCATCATGATCTCTCCTTTGGTTTAGCTATAGGAACTTTCATCCCGCAAATCCACCATTCTGGCAAGTATTGTCAAATCTCCCTGGAGCGTCAATTCTGAGTGCGCAAGCATCGGTATCCGCACGAAAATCGTCCCAAACTCTCGCACAAATAGCATGCTCCCGGCAGAGGAATAGGCGCCTGTGAGCAAGATTCAAGCAGTCTTTGCGGACCTCGGCCTCCAAGGCCGCAGAGGCGATCATGAGGAGGGATTCGGTACGACGCCCCTTGACTGCTTCAATCATGCTGCCCACCATTGTATAATCGGGCGCTCGGTTTTTGGGCCGGGCTGTGCCCTGTTTTTTGCTTGTTGCTAACACTTGAGGGTGTGATGAAACGTATCATTCTGTTTTTGTTGACTAACTTGGCGATTATGTTTGTGCTTTCTATTGTGCTGGGTTTGTTGTCTACCCAGCTTGGGCTTGATCCGGCCGGTATTGGGGCGGTGGTCCTGTTTGCCTTGGTGTTTGGTATGGGTGGAGCCCTGATTTCTTTGGCGATGTCTAAGTTCATTGCCAAAAGAAGTACTGGGGCACAGGTCATCAAGGATCCTAGAACTGATACGGAGCACTGGCTTATCAATACGGTCCGTGAGCTGGCCAGTACCGCAAATATTGGTATGCCTGAGGTTGCGGTTTATAGGGGTGCGCCTAATGCCTTTGCAACTGGTGCGACCCGTAATAACTCGCTTGTGGCTGTGTCAGACCAGTTGATGCAAAACATGACTAGGGCCGAAGTCCGCGCTGTGCTCGCCCATGAAGTTGGACACATCGCTAGTGGGGATATGGTTACCATGACCCTGCTTCAAGGCGTGATGAACACTCTGGTGCTTTTGCTGGCCAGAATCATCGGTGTGACCGTTGATAAAGCCGTGTTCGGGACCAGAGATGGGCGTGGAATTGGCTATTTCATCACGTATATCGTTATGCAGTTGGTGCTGGGTATCCTGGCATCCATTGTCGTTATGGGCTTTTCGCGACGCCGTGAGTTTGCTGCTGACGCCACCGCGGCTAAATTGCTGGGCTCGCCAAGGGATATGATTGCCGCGTTGCAACGACTGGGTTCCTTGGAGCCTGGCGCCTTGCCCCAGTCAATGAAGGCCTTTGGCATTACCGGCGCCCCAAAATGGGCGGCACTGTTTGCCTCCCACCCTCCCCTGGAAAAACGCATCGAGCGCCTGGAAAGAGCCTAGTCCCAAAATCCAAAACAGGACTCAAAACCCCAAGCCGCCACCAGCGCTGGCACCGTTGCCAACACTTACACGGACCAATCCAAAACAGGATTCAAAACTCCAAGCCGCCACCATCGCTAGCCAGCCACCACCCAAAACTTTTCAGCTACTTATTAGACAAGGTATGGTCACAAGCACCCAGTTCGCCTGCATTTCCTCCCCTCAGGGCACGGTCCAGCAGCACCCCACTTAGTTGAGCAAATGCATCCTATTTCTGGATCGCACACATCTGACCTGTCATCACAAACGGAAGACCCCGATTCATGCAGGCAATAACAACCACCATTTCCATTACAGTCAGGATTTAGGCGATTTTTGCATTGATATACGGTCCCTGTACACTGCTTGTTTGCATCGCAGGCATCACTGTGGGTACACATGTTGGCGTCGTTGCAGGGCCTTCCAACTGCAGGCGGATACGAGCAGCTGCGGTCCTCCAGACACTTCGCCCCAACCATAGTTTCGCAATAACCTGGCGCATCACAGTCCGCTGCAGCAGGGTCTGGCTGATATAAACAGTCGCCATTACCCAAACAAGCCGCACCCGCTGCGGTCTCGCAAAAACCAGGATCTTCGCAAGTATAAGCAACGCCAGAGCATGTTTTGTCGTGCTTACATGTATCGTTATACGTACATAATTCACCATCATCACAGGGAGCATCTGTGTTAGGCGGATAGTAGCAGGTACCATCGCCGTTACACATGGCACCAACCGCAGTCTCACACGCCCCAGGTAAACTACACGTATAGAAAAATCCTTGGCAGACGGGCACCCCACCTGCTCCTGCCTTGCACTTGTCATCCCAGGTACAAGGGTCATGATCATCACACTCTGCTTCCGAATCTGGGGGGTATTTACAGGTGCCGTCACCGTTGCAGGTTGCACCAACTACAGTGCCGCAATATGGAGGGTTGTCGCAAGAATAGTCAACTCCCTCACACGAACCATCTAGCTGACACATGTCGTCGAAGGTACAAGCATCGCCATCGTCACACGATTCCCAAACCGCGATCTCGTATGTACAAGTACCGTCCCCATTACAAATGGCACCATCAGCAGTCTCACAAAAACCCGGTTCGTCGCATGAATAGGAAGTCCCCAAGCACATTTTGTTGGGTCTGCAATTATCGCCATAGGTACAAGGATCTCCATCATCGCACACCCTATCTATGTCCGCCGGATAGTTACAGGTACCATCGCCATTACAAGTCGCTCCCACGGACGTCTCGCAAAACCCTGGAGAATCGCATTCGTAGAGTGTTCCAAGACAGACAGGCAAGCCATCTTGGCCCTCCTGACAGTGGTCACCAGTGGTACACGGATTGGAATCATTACAAGCTTTTCCCTGTTCTACAGGATAGTTACAGGTGCCATCACCGTTACAGGTTGCACCCTCAGCTGTGGCACACTCGGGAGGGTCATCACACATGTAGAAAGTGCCAACACAAGACTTGTTATCCAGACATTTATCACCATGGGTGCACGCCAATCCATCGTCACACGGAGCGCCTGCATCAGCCGGGTAATTACACGTACCATCACCCTTACAAGTTGCCCCCTCGGCCTTCTCACAAAACCCCGGAGTTTCACATTCATAGGCGGTTCCAGCACAAATGCCGTTTCCGAAGCCATCATCCATGCACACATCGTTAAAAGTGCATAAATTCTTATCGTTACAGGCAGCGCCGACGTCTACCTGATAGGTACAAGTACCATCTCCGTTGCATATAGCGCCAACTTTGGTCTGACAAAAACCTGGGGAATCGCATTGATAGGTTGAGCCCCTACAGCTTTTATCGGCCTGACAAACATCGTTTATTGTACAGGGGTCACCATCGTCGCATCTAACTCCAACAGCCGCCCTATAGGTGCAAGTACCGTCACCATTGCAGGTTGCCCCTTCGGCAGTTTCACAAGGTCCAGGCGAATCACAAGAGTAGCGAGTCCCAATGCATTGAGGGCCTCCACCCAGGTCGGAACGGCACTGGTCGTTTACAGAACATGTATTGCCATCATCACAGGGGTGTCCCTCATTAAACGACCATTCAGTTGGATGCGCTGGGTCACATACAAGGCATTTTCCCTGTGTTGCTTGAGCCCTATGACAAACAAGGTCAATCAGGCAGTAGTTCTTTTTGATTCTTTCAAGGCAGCCTCGAACGGGGTCACAGTAGTTGTCAGTACAGACAAGCCAGCCTTCGCAGTTCTCTTCGGGGCCGCTAGGCACACAAGAGCCTTCAGCGCACTTCTCAGCTAATAAAAACGTCAACCCGTCGCACCTACTTCCAGGGCAATCCCCACATTCTCCACCGCATTGGTCGGGGCCGCACTCCTTGCCATCACACTGGGGGACACAATTCTTGCACCGCGCATTGGCGCATCCAGCGCGACACTCTGCAACGACTTCACCAGCCTGGCCGCAAGAGTCAAACCAGCAGACGTTGTCACCACAGCAGTCCTTATGATGCTTGGGCTCGCAAGTACAAACGCCCTCTATACAGATTTCACCCCCATCGCAAACGCCACACGTGCCTCCACAACCGTCTCCACCACAATTGCGACCCTGGCAATTTGGCTCGCATATCCCATCATCACGTCCCTGCGTTATCTCGTCGATGTCAAGAATGTCGTTGTCATGTGAGTCTGGCGAGACCGCCTCTTCAGCAACCATGTCAGTTTCGGCGTCGGTGTCACGGTCTCCAAAATTAAACTCTGGTCGACCATAATCATATCCTTCACCGTAGTCCCTGCGGTTTGGATCCGAGGAACCAGGCTCCAAGGTTGGGCCAGTCCCACCTCCGCATGCTGACAGGATCGATAACACTGCAAATACGGGTAGAAGCCTATGTGTCATGATTCACCTCTCAGCATGAAAACGCCTTCTAAAATGGTCTAAAAAGTAACAGCACACAACCATTTTTCCAAAATTGTTAGCGCCATCATTAAGACTGGCATATCCAAGGGTAATGTCAAGTCCAAAATCCCCAGCCGGTATTATACAAAATTCTGACAGTGAACGCTTGCCCAAAATCACCCAATGATTCGCGCAGTAGCCGTGATTTTAGGTTGCCGAAGCGAGGATTTATCGGTACATTTGCAGCCCTCAGGTTGGCCTGGGTTTCCTTTGAAAAAGGCGGCTATATGGACATGGAAAACAAGAACGCTCCAGACCTAGAAGACATTAGACCAGACTCCCAGCAAGACGTCGCACCCACGCCGACAGATAGCGAAGGTTTGGATTTCATTAGGACTATCGTTGAAGAGGACTTGCGAAATAACAAGCATAACGGCAGGATTGCCACCAGATTTCCACCGGAACCAAATGGCTATCTTCACATCGGCCATGCCAAGGCTATCTGCGTGGATTTTGGAGTCGCCCTGGAGTACGGCGGGACCTGTAATCTGCGTTATGACGATACTAATCCGGTAGTTGAAGACGTTGAATTTGTTGATGCTATTGAAGAAGACATCAAGTGGCTTGGTTTTGAATGGAACGCCAAATACTACGCCTCAGACTACTTTGAGAAGATGTATGAACTGGCCGAATTGATGATCAAAAAGGGCGTGGCCTATGTGGACAGCCTTTCAGAGGCCGAAATCCGTGAATATCGCGGCAATTTCTATAAAAAAGGCGTTGAAAGCCCCTATCGTGGCAGAAGTATTGAGGAAAACCTGGACCTGTTTCGTAGGATGCGGGCAGGCGAATTTCCAGACGGTGCCCACGTGCTGCGCGCCAAAATCGACTTAAACAGCCAAAACATGAACATGCGCGATCCCTTGATTTACCGAATCAAGCATGCACATCACCATCGTACTGGCGAAGATTGGTGCATCTATCCGATGTATGACTTTGCGCACCCAATTTCAGATGCCTTGGAAGAGATTACTCACAGCCTATGCACCTTGGAATTTGAGGCCCACCGGCCGCTTTATGAGTGGTTTATTGAGCAGTGCGAGGTTTTTCCTTCCAGACAGATTGAATTTGCGCGCCTGAACATCACCTACACGGTGCTGTCGAAACGCCGTTTGTTGCGCTTGGTGAATGGCGGTTATGTGAATGGATGGGATGACCCGCGGATGCCAACCCTTGTTGGAATGCGTCGCAGGGGCTATTCGCCAACTGGGATCCGTAAATTTGTTGAACGAGTCGGGCTGGCTAAAACAGACAGTATCGTTGATGTGGCCTTGCTGGAACACACGATGCGTGACGATTTAAACGACACTGCCCCACGAGTTATGGGGGTGCTGAGGCCCTTGAAGGTGGTTATCGATAACTTCCCGGACGATCATGTCGAGTGGTTTGATGCGCCTTATCATCCTGACGATCCAAGCTTTGGAAGCAGGAAGATCCCGTTTTCAAAGGTATTTTATATCGAAGAGGATGACTTTAGAGAGGATCCCCCAAAAAAATGGTTCAGGCTGACCAAAGGCAGCGAGGTCAGGCTGCGCTATGCCTGCCTTTTTAAGTGCACAGATGTGATTAAGGATGAAAACGGTAATGTGGTCGAGCTTCATGGGACCTGGGACCCTGACTCGAAGGGGGGTACGGCCCCAGATGGCCGCAAGGTTTTGGGTACCATCCACTGGGTTTCAGCAGAACATGCTGTTGACGCTGAAATTCGACTGTATGATCGATTGTTTACCAAAGAAAATCCAAATGATGTCGAGGAAGGCAAGGAATTTACAGACTACATCAATCCTGACAGCCTTCAAATCCTGAAGGGCTGCAAATTAGAACCTGCTTTGGCTGATTTTGATGGTTCTAAGACCTTGCAGTTTGAGCGGCTTGGATATTTTTGCCTGGACAATAAGGATTCAAAACCTGGGGCACTGGTTTTCAACCGTACCGTTTCGCTTCGGGACACTTGGGCCAAGATTGAGGCCAGGACGACAGCCAAAAAGGAAGCCAAAGCCGCGCCACAAAAGCCTGTT
>ENA-UPXM01004003-UPXM01004003.1-activated-sludge-metagenome-genome-assembly--contig:-NODE-4003-length-15427-cov-8.695420_pt1 | contig 15427 bp, 19 predicted proteins | sample MGYA00238178_ERZ772708 | MGnify/ENA primary metagenome ERZ772708 (study PRJEB29002, sample SAMN05720212) | activated sludge metagenome | isolation source: anaerobic digester from wastewater... | reverse complement strand
GAAATCCTTTTTTGTGGAGCAAGGCGGAACAAAAAAGATTGGGAGCGGAAGACGGAAATTTGTCGCCCTAAAAAATCTCTTCAAAGGAAATATCTACTTCTAATTTTTCTGCAATGAGTTTCGAAATTTTCACTTTTAGTGGTTCGATATCAATGTTTTCCATGGCGTCATTTGCAAAGGCGAAAAGCAACATTCCCATCGCTTTTTGTTTGGAAATTCCACGTGCACGCAGGTAAAACAGCGAGTCTTCATTTAATTGTCCGACCGTACAACCGTGCGAACATTTCACATCATCTGCAAAAATTTCGAGTTGTGGTTTGGTATCGATAGAAGCACCTTCATCGAGCAAAATATTGTTGTTTTGCTGATAAGCATTGGTTTTCTGCGCAATTTTATCTACGAAAACTTTACCGTTGAAAACTCCGTGGGATTTTCCTTTGTAAATTCCTTTGTAGTTTTGGTAACTCTCGCAATGTGGCGTTTTGTGATGAACCGCGGTGTGATGATCGACCAATTGTTCATCATTGATAATGGTGATTCCGTTCATAAAAGAGTTGATATTCTCGCCGTTATGAATGAAATCTAAATTATTTCTGACCAGTTTTCCACCGAAAGAAAAGGTGTTCACTGTGGTTAAACTATCGCGTTCCTGCTTCGCAAAAGTGTGATCGATTAGGTAAGAACTGTTGCTGTCGTTCTGGATTTTATGCCAATCTGCTTTTGCATTTTGATGCGTAAAGATCTCGGTGACCGAATTGGTAAGAACAAAAGTTTCATCAAAATTATGATGACTTTCAATGACTTCAATTTTGGAACCTTCTTCTGCAATCAGCAAATTTCTGGTGTTGTAAAAAGTGTTTTCTTCCTGATTTTGAGAGATATAGAAAACGTGAATCGGTTTTTCAATCACGACATTTTTTGGAACTTTTAAGAAAAATCCCATTTTGCAATACGCCGTATTCAAATTAGTGAAGGCTAAATTTTCATCGGCAATTTTATTGAAATACTGATCGAAAACATCTTTGTGTTTCGGGTCATTTAAGGCAAAATTGAACGATAACAATTCTACATTTTCAATAGAAATTTTTGATAATTCTTTATGAAGTTGCCCATTCACAAAAACAATCCAGTCGAAATGTTCTTCGCCTAAATGCAGTTCTGCGATTTGTTCTTTTGAAATATGATGCGCTTCCTTCGGGAAGAAATTATAATTCTTCTCGGTGATTTCTCTTAAGTTCGTGTATTTATATTCTTCGTCTTTTTTAGTTGGAAAGCCTTTTTCTTCAAATTTTTGAAGGGAAGATTTTCTTTGTTCATCGAGGAAACGATGGCTCAAATTTTCTAAAAAAGTTGCGTGGTTGGTTTGTATATTTTCTAATAAAGCCATTATTTATATTTGATATTTGAAATTTGATATCCGAAATTTTTATGCTCAGACATCATTCATTTTCTTTATTCCTATTAAATTTATTGCCTTTGTGTTCTGAGTTTTTCAGATAATTGATAAATCCTGACAGCATTTTCGAAATATTGATTGCATCATCTTTAAGAGTTAAAAAAGTACTTTCATCAAGATAATTTCGATCAAATGCTCTAATTAATTGAGAGCGAACTTCACCTACTGAACCTTTCGACATGGTAAGAAAATTTACAAATTCTTTGTTACCCTCTCTTTCGAAACCTTCAGCAATATTATCCATCACAGAAGCAGAAGATCGATCGATTTGATTTTGATCATGTTTTTGAAATTTATTATTTTTAAGACAATACTTGTCGATATTTTGACAAAGAATTCTTGATTTTTGCCAAATCTCTAAATCTTCGAAGTTTTTTATCGTTGACATAATATCAAATTTCAAACATCAAATTTCAAATTAATTAAGCAGCCAATCGTATCCTTTATCTTCTAATTCTAAAGCGAGTGATTTATCACCGGTTTTGATGATTTTTCCGTCTGCTAAAACATGAACAAAATCTGGCTGAATATAATCTAAAAGTCTTTGGTAATGCGTAATCAACAATACTGCATTTCCTTCATTTCGGAAAGAATTCACACCGTCTGCAACAATTCTCAATGCATCGATATCTAATCCGGAATCGGTTTCATCTAGAATTGCCAATTTAGGATCGAGCATCATCATCTGGAAAATTTCGTTTCGTTTTTTCTCCCCTCCAGAAAATCCCTGGTTCAAAGAACGGTTAAGGAAATCTCTTTTAATACTGAGTTTTTCGGAGTTTTCTTTCACCAATGCCAACATTTCTTTTGCCGGCATATTTTCTAAACCTTTTGCTTTTCGGTTTTCGTTGATGGCTGCTTTGATGAAGTTGGTTACGGTAACTCCAGGAATTTCTACGGGATATTGAAACGAAAGGAAAATTCCTTGGTGCGCTCTTTCTTCCGGCGCATCTTCGATGATGTCTTTTCCTTCGAAAAGAATTTCTCCAGCCGTAACTTCGTATTCTTCTTTACCCGCAACGATTGAAGCGAGTGTTGATTTTCCGGCTCCGTTTGGTCCCATGATCGCATGAACTTCGCCTGGATTTATTTGAAGGTTAATCCCTTTTAAAATTTCTGTGCCATCTTCGATTTTGGCGTGTAAGTTTTTGATTTGTAACATAATAGTATGCTTCGGTTACAGGTTTCAAGTTCTGAAACTTTATATTTTATTGTTTTAAATTAATGATTTTCAAGCCCTTAATCAATGTAAAATGTTGATCATTTGTGACCAAAGATTTATTGTTTTCAATAGCTATTGCAGCAATCCAAATATCGTTTTCTGGAATTGGTTTACCTTCTTGCTTTAGCTGTGATTTAATAGAAGCATAAATTTTAGCCGTTTCGTTTGTTGAATTAATAATAGAAACTTCTTTAATAAAACTCTTGATCTGTTCAAAATGCTTCTCTTTTTTTGAAGAATTTTCAGCACCATAAAACAATTCTCCAATTACTATTACCGGAATTTCGAAATCGAAGTTATTCAAAAATGAAATGGTCTTTTCATCTCCTCGAAACCAATCAATGATAATGTTTGTATCTAACAAATTACCACTCATTGTCTATATTTTCTGTTCCTTTTTTAATAATATTTTCAAATTCTTTTGATTCTTCTTTAGACCAAATTCCAGAAAAAGACTCTATTGTTTTTGTTGATTTTTTATTTTTCTTAGATAACAAAAAATCAATAAAATCATTTACCTCTTCCTTTAAAGAATTAGGCAGAATTTTTATTTTATTAATTAAAATTGTATTTTCCATTTCTAAAATTTTTCTAAAATTACAAAAAAACTAACCAACACTTCCTTCCAAAGATATTTCTAATAATTTCTGTGCTTCGATGGCGAATTCCATCGGTAATTTATTTAAAACTTCTTTTCCGAAACCATTTACAATCAAGGCAATTGCTTTTTCGGTGCTGATTCCTCTTTGGTTGCAATAAAAAATCTGATCTTCTCCGATTTTTGAAGTAGTGGCTTCATGTTCCAATTGTGCAGTTGGATCTTTGATTTCTATGTAAGGGAAAGTGTGTGCACCACATTCATTGCCCATTAATAAAGAATCACATTGTGAAAAGTTTCGCGCTCCTTTTGCAGAAGGCATTACTTTTACCAAACCACGGTAAGAATTATTGGATTTTCCGGCGGAGATCCCTTTAGAAATAATGGTTGATTTTGTATTTTTCCCGATGTGAATCATTTTCGTTCCCGTATCCGCATATTGATGATGATTGGTTACGGCGATGGAATAAAATTCTCCCACCGAATTGTCTCCTTTCAAAATACAGCTTGGATATTTCCAGGTTACGGACGAACCGGTCTCTACCTGAGTCCAGGAAATTTTTGCATTTTTCTCACAAATTCCGCGTTTTGTTACGAAATTGAAAACTCCACCCTTTCCTTCAGCGTCTCCAGGATACCAATTCTGAACGGTTGAATATTTAATTTCTGCATCATCCATGGCGAAAAGTTCTACCACAGCTGCGTGCAATTGATTTTCATCTCTTGCAGGAGCAGTACAACCTTCGAGGTAAGAAACATAACTTCCTTCATCTGCGATGAGTAAAGTTCTTTCGAATTGCCCACTTCCTGATTGGTTGATTCTAAAGTAGGTTGAAAGTTCCATCGGACATTTTATACCTTTTGGAATATAACAGAAACTTCCGTCTGAAAATACTGCAGAGTTTAAAGCGGCATAGAAGTTATCTCCTCTTGGGACCACTTTACCGATATATTTGCGAACCAATTCCGGATAATCCCGAATCGCTTCGGAAATCGCACAGAAAATAATTCCTTTTTCTTTTAATGTTTTTTGGAAGGTGGTTTTTACTGAAACTGAGTCAATTACGATATCCATTGCAACGCCGGATAATCTTTTTTGCTCCTCGATATTGATGCCGAGTTTTGCAAAAGTTTTCAGTAATTCCGGGTCCACTTCATCTAAACTGGCGAGTTCCGGTTTTACTTTTGGTGCTGCATAATACCGAATTGCCTGAAAATCTGGCTTTTCATATTTCACATTTGCCCAGTCTGGTTCTTCCATTTTTTGCCAAATACGGAACGATTCCAAGCGCCATTCGGTCATCCATTCTGGTTCTTCTTTTTTCGCAGAAATCATTTTCACAACTTCTTCATTCAAGCCAATTGGGAAATCGTCGTACTCAATATCCGTTGTAAAACCGTATTCGTACTTTTTATTTTCCAGATCGACTCTTAAATCGTCTTCAGTATATTTTGTAACAGTTGCCATAAATTTTAAATTTTAAACATTACTCTTTTCGATTAAAGAGAAAAACTTTCTCCACAACCGCAAGTTCTGTTTGCATTCGGATTATTAAAAACGAAACCTTTCCCATTCAAACCTCCAGAGAATTCTAAAATTGTTCCTGCTAAATAGAGGATGGATTTTTTATCGATAACGATTTTAATTCCATTGTCCTCAAAAACCTGATCAGAATCTGTTTTTTCATTATCAAATTTCAGAACATATTCTAAACCAGAACATCCGCCGCTTTTAACGCCGACTCTTATAAAATCTTCAAAAGGTTTGAAACCGTCTTCAGTCATTAACTGAATGGCTTTTTCTTTTGCGTGATCACTTACTTTTATCATTGTTTTTATTTAGAATGAATTTAGATTGCAAAATTACTAATAATATCATGAAAATCAAATTTGTAGCTGTATATTTATCTATCTGCTTTATAGACGAAGAATTTAACTTTTTTCCCCATTAAGAATCAATACCTTAAATCAACTTTTATGAAAAAAATCAGTATTTTATTGTTGGGTCTAGTTTCTCAACTGTTTTTTGCTCAAGCGACCCGTTTCTTGTATCAGGTTTCGATGAAAATAGATTCTACCAATCGAAACGACGTAAAAACTGAAAATGCCTATTTGGATATCAATCCCGAAAAATCAATTTTCTATGGTGAAAACAGAGTAAAACGAGATTCTATCTTGGGAAGAGCGCGCCAAACCGGAAGTTTTAATTTTGATCGAACCCAAATGCAAAATCTGCGTTCAAATATTGATTTCACGATTGAAAAAAATAGCAAAACTGGTGTTAAAACTGTTCAGACACGAATTGCGAGAGATCAATATTCCTACGATGAAGATCGCCCAATGGATTGGAAAATCCTCCCAGAAACCGCAAAAATCGGAGAATACAAAACCCAAAAAGCAGAAACAAATTTTGCAGGAAGAACTTGGTACGCTTGGTTTACAACAGAAATTCCGTTTCAAGATGGACCTTACAAGTTTTCGGGTCTTCCAGGTTTGATTATAAAAGTAGAAGATTCTAAAGGCGATTACTCATTTGATCTAAAGGAAACTAAAAAGATAGCCGAAGTGCAGACTTTTAACCTCACCGGTAATTTGATAAAACTTAAAAGAAAAGATTTTGAGAAGCAAAATGCGTTGTTCAAAAAAGATCCAGTCTCATTTATGCAAGCTTCGATGAGTTCTGGACGAGGAAACGGACCCATGCGTAACACCGATCCCAATCAACGAAAACAAATGGAAGAACGCCTGAAAGACGAAGCAAAGAAAAACAACAACCCCATAGAACTTCAATAAATAACAGAATAATCCCGGTTGCGAATCGCTGACCGGGATTTTTTATCAGCTATTTTCGTCGGTTTTCAGCCATTTCGAGCTCGACAAATATTGATGGTCTGGATAATAAATAAAAAGACAATTTTTTCCTTTAATGGTATTGATAATCGGTGTTGCCAATTCTCTTGGAACTGCGGGACAACCCCAACTTCGCCCAATTCGATGTTGAGATCTAGCAAAGTTTTCATTTACATAATCCGCACCATGCATTACGATTGCTCGCTTCAAGGCTGCATCATTGTACCCAGAATCCATTCCTAATAATTTCAGCGAATACCCATTATTTCCTTGATAAGTACCTTCTGTAATATAAAAACCGAGGCTGGTTTGATAAGAACTTTCTGTATTCGAAAATTTTTGAGCAAATTCTTCTCCTGTATTTTTTCCGTGCGCAACCAATGAATTAAAAAGAACTTGCTTTTGAGCGACATCAATGACCCAAAGTCTCTTTTCTACTGAAGATAAAGAGAAATCACAAACCGTCAATAAGTGTGATTCTAAAGGCAATTCACCCGCTTTTTTTAACTTTTCAAAACCTAAATAGGCTTTATAAAATACTTCAAAATTGAGTTTATTGAAATTTTCAAAACCAATGGAATTGTAAAGTTCTTCCGCAAGAATTGCCGAGGATTTCTTTTCTATTTTCGATTTTAATTTTGTGGGTTCAGCTTTTACATATTTTTCAGTGTTAGTGGTTTTCAGTTCAGGTGTGTAAAAAGAAGTGGAAACTAAAAAAACAGATATTAATGTTAAAAAGAATTTATTCATTCGATATTATGTTAAATGATTTTGGTGCGGCAAAAATACAATTAATTCGTTATCAACTGATTGAATCCCCATTTTTTAACTTTTTTTTAGGAATAATTAACATCCTTTTTATTAAAAATATTTCTGTAATTTTGCAAAAGAATGTCGAGAACTTTTAAAATATTTTTTATTGTTTTGGGATTAGGAATTTTTATCCTTCCCAAACAGATGATCTATGCTCAAAGTTCTACGGAATGTTGCGAACAAAATTCTTCTAAAAAAGAATGTTGTAAAAAAGAAAAAACTTCTTCTTGCCATTCTACCTCATCAAAAAACAAATCTGAAAAAAATAATTGTGGAGATGACTGCAACAAGTGTCATTCTTGTTCTGTTCATTTTGTAATGAATTATCTTACCCCAGAATTTAATTCGGTTTTAAAACCGCATTTTTCAGATAAAAAAACAAATTCGGATTACTCCAATCCCTACTTTTCTTTTTCATTTCAAAACATTTGGCAACCGCCAAAAATAAGTTAATACCTTAAATAACAGCCAAAAGAATGTTCTTTTGGCAATACTTACTGTCATTAAACTTATGTAAAAAAATGAAAATTTTATTTAAAAGTCTTGTACTTTCTATTCTATTAACGAGCTCTTTTCTATTTGCACAAAGCATTTCAAAAGCAACTTTCTTGGTTAAAGGTGATTGTTCGATGTGTAAAGAAAGAATAGAAACCACCGCTAAAAAATCTGGTGCTAAAACAGCAAGCTGGAATGCTGATTCTCAAAAACTGGAAATGGAATTTGATTCCACAAAAGTTTCCGCAGATCAAATTTTAAAAAACATTGCAGAAGCTGGTCACGACAACGAAAAATACAAAGCAGATAATTCTGTTTACGAAAAATTACCGCCTTGTTGTCATTACGAAAGAGAACCTTCATTCCTGAAAAAAACAATTTCAGAACAACCCATTAAAAAAGAAAATCAATTTTTTGTTCGTGGTAACTGCAGTTCTTGCAAAGCCAGAATAGAAAAAGCCGCCGAAATTGCCGGTGCAGATTCTTCAGTTTGGGATGCTGAAACCCAAATTGTAACATTAAATTTTAATCCAGCAAAAACTTCTGCCGATGTAATTCTGAAAAAAATTGCAGAAGTTGGTCACGACAATGAAAAATATCTTGCGCAAGAGGATGTTTACAAAAATCTACCCAGTTGTTGTCTTTACGACCGAACTTTACCTTTTGGGGTGAAAAGTGATTTGGTTCATTCAGACGAAAATCCCACTCCAAAAAACGATATTTCTTCCAACCAAGATCAATATGAAAAATCAATTGAGGAAGTTCGCGTCACCAAATTATTAGATCCAACTGCTTTGAATAAAAAAGAAGTTGGCTTAACATTTAATATCAACAGCAAAGAATTATTAAAAGCGGCGTGTTGCAATTTATCTGAAAGTTTTGAAACCAACGCAACCGTCGATGTTTCCTTTACCAATGCAGTAACAGGAACGAAACAATTGAAAATGCTCGGTTTGGATCAAAAATACACCGCATTAACCAAAGAACTTTTGCCTTCCATTCGTGGTTTGGCGTCACCTTTTGGTTTAAATTTAATTCCAGGAAGATGGATTGGCGGAATTCAGTTAACAAAAGGTGGAAGTACCGTTGTGAATGGCTACGAAAGCATTACCGGACAAATCAATACAGAACTCTTAAAAACTGGTGAAAAACCAGAAACAGCGCTCAATATTTTTGCAGATGTCAACGGAAGATTTGAAACCAACATGACTTCTACCTCAAATTTAAACGACCATTGGACTCAATCGGTTTTATTGCACGGAAATACGACTTTAGGAAAAACAGATTCCAATAATGATGGCTTTCTGGATCAACCAACAGGAAATCAAATAAACGCAGCTTATTTATTGAATTATAACGACTTAGAACACTCTGGATTAGGTTCGCATTTCGGAATTAGTTTTGTAAAAGATGAGCGATTTGGCGGACAAACCGATTTTGATAAAAAAATAGATCAGACTCAACAAAGTGCGTATGGAGTTGGAATTAATCTTTCCCGCTTTGAAATTTGGAATAAAACCGGCTACGTTTTCAAAGATAAACCTTACCAAAGCATTGGTTGGATGAATCAGTTTACCACTTATCAACAAGATAGCTTTTTTGGGCCGAGAAATTACTTCGGGAATCAAAATACCTTTTATTCCAATTTAATATTTGAAAGTATTATTGGAAACACGAATAACAAATTCAAAACCGGCGCGAGTTTTTTATACGACAAATATGATGAAGATTATCTGACTGAAAATTACAAACGAACAGAAACCGTTCCTGGATTATTTTTCGAATATACTTTAACTGGCGTGAAATACACTTTGGTTGCAGGAGTCAGAACAGATTTTCACAATTTGGCAGGAACACAATTCACACCACGAGTTAATTTTAAATATGATCTTTCACCCAAAACGATTCTTCGGCTTTCTGCAGGAAGAGGTTTTCGAACAGCCAATGTTTTTGCCGAAAGTCAGCAATATTTCGGATCTAACAGACAAATTGAAATTTTAGGAAACGGCGGTAAAATTTATGGTTTAAAACCAGAAATCGCCTGGAATTATGGCGCAAGTTTGCAACAGGAATTCAAATTATTTAATCGAAAAGCAAGTTTGGTCGCAGACTTTTTCAGAACAGATTTTCAGGATCAGGTTTTGGCAGATTTAGATATTTCTCCTCAAAAATTGATTTTCTATAACCTAAATGGAAAATCTTTCGCCAACAGTTTTCAAACCCAATTGGATGTAATTCCTCTGAAAAATTTAGAATTGCGATTGGCTTACAAATATTATGATGTTGAAGCCGACTTCATGGGTGGACAAAGACAAATTCCATTTATGGCAAAAAACAGAGGATTTTTCAATGCGTCTTATTCTACCGAAAAAACAGCGAAAGATGCTTTCTGGAGTTTTGATTCTACCCTTCAACTCATTGGTCAACAAAAACTTCCGAATCTAAATTCTAATCCTACAGAATACCAGTTACCGGAATATTCGAAAAGTTACGTAACGCTTAATGCCCAGATTGCAAGAAACTTTAATAAAAACATTCGCGCTTATGTCGGTGGTGAAAATCTCACAGGATCCATGCAAAATAATCCGATTATTGATGCGCAAAATCCTTTCGGGAATTATTTCGATGCGGGAATGGTTTACGCTCCGATCATGGGTGCAAATATATATGTAGGTCTTGATTTTAAGTTTTAATAAAATTCCTTACTTTTGAAAAAATACAAAATATGAATTCGCCATGATTGGTTTGGAAACACAAATACCCATGAAGATAAGCGATTGCATATGACAAATAAAAAACAATAAAAATCTACATATGAAAAGTTTACCTTTAATAATAATTTCAGCAGCGCTTCTACTGTCTTGCGAAAAAAAGCAAACGAATACGGTGGAAAACCAAAAAACTGCAGGTTCTGATTCTGTTCAAGTTGAAGTGAGCAATGACAAAATACCAACTGCGGAAACAGTTGAAGTTATTCCCGCAAATGCTGTCGCAGCCAAACCGAATGAACCTCAAACAGTAAAATCTCCTGCAAAACCAGCGTTAAATCCTGCTCATGGACAACCATTTCACCGTTGCGATATTGCTGTAGGAGCGCCGATTGACAGTGCGCCTCAAAAAGCTCCTGCGCCACAAATTACTGCTCCGCAAACACAAGCCAATAATCCCAATTTTAATACGAATCCGATTTCACCGTCAATGCCTAATCCTGCTCCAACAGCCGTTTCAGTGCCACAAGCAACAGGACCGAAACCCGCGCTAAATCCTGCGCACGGTGAACCTCATCATCGATGTGACTTGCAGGTAGGAGCTCCATTATCGTAAATAATATTCAATTTTGACCTAAAAAAATGCAGCGTAAATGGCTGCATTTTTTTGTTATCGCATCTGTTCCACCTCGCAAAATCAGGAAACTCATTGATGAGATCGGAACCGCAAATAAAAATATACTTAAAGATTTATTTGATTTTCTGCACAGAAAAATAGGAACTTTTAATTTCCAAAAGTCTTTAAACTTGGTCCTTTTTTAAGAAATTTTATTGCTCAATATCTCGCGCTTCAAATCCGATCAGTTCTTCCCTATCAAAACTCACCTGCAATTCTATAGGATTGCAGCAAACTTCGCAGTCTTCGATGTAGGTTTGATTAGAAATAGACGGATCCAAAAGAGCGGAAATTTCTTCCCAACAATAAGGACAAGTATAAAAATGTTCTAACATGCTCAAAGAATTAATGGTTGAACTTATTTGCTTCATAAAAATTACCCAATGAAAATTGACAGTGAGCAATTTTTATTTTAAAAGAATTGTTATTTTTCAGCTGTTTTAGCATCCGGTTGGAAATCCAAACTTACAGAATTCATACAAAAACGGGTTCCAGTTGGAGGTGGTCCGTCATTGAAAACGTGTCCTAAATGCGAATCACATCTTTTACATAGAACTTCTGTACGTTCCATTCCGTAGGTGGAATCTCTTTTGTAAGAAACGCCTTCTTTATCGGCTTCGAAAAAACTTGGCCAACCGCAAGTTGAAGAAAATTTAGAATCTGAACGGAACAAATGATTTCCGCAAACAACGCAGTAATATTCTCCCAATTCATCAAACTGATTGTATTTACCGGTTCCAGGTCTTTCTGTATCAGCTTCGCGCGCCACTGCATAAACTTCGGGATCCAGTATTTTTTTCCATTCCGAATTCGGAACATTGAGTTTTGTACGGTCAGTTCGGGAGTAATAGGGATTTTCTTTTTTTGAACTTGAATTTTCCATTGAGCTTGAATTTTTAATAGCGTTAGATTTGACGGGTTGTTTTACTTGGGAACACATCTGCATAGAGAGGCAGAAAAGTACTAAAATAAATGGTTTCATACATTTTTAATTTAAATGGTATCTCAGAAATTGTATTACAGAAAAATTGGAGTTCAATTTTCACCTTTAAAGAGGTAAAATACAAAATAAAATACGATTTTTAGCAACAAAAGGTTTGCCATGTTCCTGCAATTTACCTTTTACTTTTTTGTAATTTAACAGCCACAAAAATTTCACGCTCAATATTTACCAGATGACCGACGAAGAAAAAAAAATTCAGCTACGGAATTATAAAATGTTTGCCACCGGACTTTTTGCTTTAATGGCCGTTATTTTCGTAGTGATGACGATTTTAGAAAAGAAAAATCCTGCGCATTGGATCGGTTACATCCGTGCGTTTTCCGAAGCTGCGATGGTCGGAGCTTTGGCTGATTGGTTTGCAGTGACGGCACTTTTTCATTATCCGCTTGGAATCAGAATTCCACACACTAATTTAATTGAAAACAGCAAAGAGAGAATTGGTGATAATCTGGGGAATTTCGTGGTAGAAAATTTTCTCTCTCCACAAAATATTCGTCCCTACATTCAAAAACTTAAAATCTCCAGTTTCGTGGGAGATTGGCTGTCGAAACAGCGGAATCAGGAAAATTTAATGAAAGAATTATCCAATATCGTTTTAGACATTCTGAATAAACTGGATGATACGGAAGTTGTGAATTTCATAGGCAAAAAGGCAAAAGAAATGACCGATGATGTGAAAATTAACGAGATTATCGGCAACGGACTGGACTATGTTCTAGACAAAAATGACCATCAGAGATTCATCACCAATCTTTCCAAACAGATCAAAGAATATGTTTTGAATAACCAGAAAATGGTGAAAGAGCGCGTAAAAAGTGAAAGTTTTTTCTTAATTCCGAAATTTGTAGATGACGGAATTGCGGAGAAAATCACCAAAGGACTTTCCAATTATTTTGAAGAAGTAGAATTAGACGAAAACCATTCATTACGAGCAGAAATTACACAGAAATTATATGAGTTTTCAAAGGAAATTCAAACCGAAGAAAAATGGGTTGAAGAATTTCGGACTATTAAAAATGACTTTTTGAAAGAAGAAAAAATTCAGCAATATTCCACAGACATTTGGAATTCCATCAAAAAATCTTTGTCGAAAGAGTTAGAAGAAGAACAATCAGCCTTGAAAAATTACCTCCGAAAAAATCTTGCGGAACTCTCTGAGAATTTAAAAACCGACGAGAAATTTCAAAATAAAATTGATAATTGGGTTCGCGTAACAGCTTATAAATATATTCTCAAAAACACGCATCAATTCGGCGCTTTAATCAGTTCTACGGTTGGAAACTGGGAAGGAAAAGAACTTTCCGAAAAATTGGAATTAGAAGTTGGGAAAGATTTGCAATTTATCCGCGTAAACGGAACGATTGTCGGTGGTTTTGTGGGATTGATTATTTATACGGTGACAGAATTTTTCATAAAGTAAAGTTGCTCGAATTACCAAAAATTGGTAACTTTGTTTTTAAATCTAAAATTATGGGTCGAAATACCTCAGTATCTTTAGGAGATTATTTTGAAAATTTTGTTGATGGAAGCATCTCGGAAGGTCGATATAAGAATGCCAGTGAAGTAATTCGAGCTGGTTTACGCCTTTTGGAAGAAGAAGAGCAAAAAATAAAAATCTTGAAAACGGCGATTAAAGAAGGAATTGATAGTGGCATTTCTGAAAATTTCGATGCCAAGAAACACCTCGCTTTTTTGAAAGCCAATAAAAAATAAAATGGGAGAATATTCCCTCACGAATAAGGCAATTACCGATTTATCCGAAATTTGGGATTACAGTTGCGCACAATTTTCAGAAAACCAAGCCGATCTCTATTATCTTGATTTAATTTCCTACTGCGAAATACTTGCAGAAAACCCTACGATCGGCAAAAAATATGACGAACTTGATTTGGGGATTTTAGGATTTGTTGCAAAAAAACACCTCATTTTTTATAAAATTTTATATCCAAATGAAATTTTGATCATTAGAATCTTAAGTGGAAATGTAGATTTGAAAAATAGATTTCGGGAATAAAATTACTTTATAAATTCTCCAGTAACTTTACATTAATCTCCCTAATCAATTCCGGTCCTTCGTATATAAAACCCGTATAAAGCTGCACCAAACTTGCGCCTGCTTCGAGTTTTTCTAAGGCATCTTCCGCTGAATGAATTCCACCCACACCGATGATTGGGAATGCTTTTCCGCTTTTTTCGGAGAGAAATCGAATTACCTCTGTGGAACGTTTGGTTAATGGTTTTCCGGAAAGTCCACCCGTTTCTATTTTATTTTCTGAACTTAAATTTTCCCGCGAAAGTGTGGTGTTTGTAGCAATGACACCTGCAATTTTCGTCTCTTTTATGATATCAATGATATCCAAAAGCTGATCATCACTTAAATCCGGCGCGATTTTTAAAAGAATAGGTTTCGGTTTTTCTTTTTTTGAATTGATTTCCTGTAAAGTTCCCAACAATTTGGTTAAAGGTTCTTTATCCTGAAGTTCCCGAAGATTTGGGGTGTTTGGAGAACTTACGTTCACTACAAAATAATCCACATGATCGAATAATTTTTCAAAACAGATGATATAATCATTGACTGCATCTTCGTTCAGCGTGACTTTATTCTTACCGATATTTCCACCGATGAGCACATTTTTATTTTTCTTCAAACGTTCTACCGCTGCATCTACTCCACCATTATTGAAGCCCATTCGGTTGATAATTGCGGAATCTTCTTTCAGGCGGAACAGTCTTTTTTTCGGATTTCCGTCTTGCGCTTTTGGGGTTAATGTTCCGATTTCTACAAATCCAAATCCCAGATCAGAAAGTTCATGGAACATTTTCGCATCTTTATCAAAACCGGCAGCTAAACCTACGGGATTTTTAAATTTTAAACCAAAAACTTCACGCTCCAATCTTTTGTCTTCAATGGGTTTTGGAAGGAAAATTTTTGTTAAAAAAGGAAATTTCTTGAGAACTGAAAAAGTAAAATAATGAACTTCTTCGGGATCGAATTTGAAAAGAATCGGACGAATAAAGGATTTGTACATGAAAGAAAAGTTTAGGAAATTTGTTCACTACTTGACAAAATTTCTACCGCAAAAGTAACAAAAGAAAAGATGACGATTTAAGTATTTAAAAAGTTTGCAAAAGCAGTTTGGGCAAGAATTTTTCTTTTGCACACTGTTGATGTTCTACTTAACTGAATTTCACTTTTGCCTCTTTTGCGGTTAAAAATATGCTTTTCGAATTTTTGTCTCGTAGTGAACAAATTTACTAATTTTTATCAAATCTCTCTCTTAAAAACCGAATCGTAACTAGCCCTGATTGCAGCGGCATCCTTTTGCAGAACGAAGTGGAGCAAAAGATATAGCGGAAAGCAGGTTCCCGGCTCCTAAAAAATAGAATAAATTTCCCTATTTTTGCATAAATTCTAAAAAAGATGGCTAAACAGGAAGATGTTTTCAAAAAATTGATCTCGCACGCGAAAGAATATGGTTTTATTTTTCCTTCAAGTGAAATTTACGACGGTCTTTCCGCGATTTATGATTACGGACAAAATGGGGCGGAACTGAAAAACAACATCAAACAATATTGGTGGAAAGCAATGGTGCAGCTGAATGACAA
>ENA-UPXM01004002-UPXM01004002.1-activated-sludge-metagenome-genome-assembly--contig:-NODE-4002-length-15428-cov-5.252911_pt1 | contig 15428 bp, 9 predicted proteins | sample MGYA00238178_ERZ772708 | MGnify/ENA primary metagenome ERZ772708 (study PRJEB29002, sample SAMN05720212) | activated sludge metagenome | isolation source: anaerobic digester from wastewater... | reverse complement strand
CCGGATTGCCGCGGCCCGGTTATGGTCACTACGGGGAAACCGCGAAGTAACGTTTGGATAGTATTTTCAGCATCGCGCTTGATCACGCCAGTACCCTAGCAGTCTCTGTACAATTTGTCAAAGCCTTTTACAATTTGTATAAAGCTATTCAAGTACATGAGATTTCGAGTCAAAAGCACCTTACTCCTCGCCGTCATCCACCCCAAACTTGGCCAGCCGGTAGCGAAATGACCGAAACGACATGCCCAGCAAATCCGCAGCCTTCTTCTTGGCGCCGCCGGTCATCTCCAGGGCCTTGAACAGATAGCCCTTTTCCAGTTCCTCCAGCATGTTTTCAAGCCGGATGCCTTCGGAAGGGATGTGAATACTGCCAGCCTGCAAGCCCATTGGCGCCTGTCCGGAGAGGGACGGCAGGTTGGCCGACTCGATGCAGTCCGGGTTCATAATCAGGCTGCGCTCGACAATATTCTCTAGTTCGCGGATGTTGCCCGGATAAGTGTAGTTCAGGAGGATCTTCATGGCGTCCGGCGCCACTGCGGGCAGTCGGCCCGGCTGGGCATATTTGCGGCAGCAGCATTCGATCAGCGCCGGTATGTCCTCCACCCTTTCCCGCAGGGGCGGGATACAGATCTGCACAACATTGATACGGTAATAGAGATCCTCGCGAAAGGCCCCATCCCTGACCTGTCCCTGCAGATCCCGGTTGGAGGCGGTCAGGATACGCGCATCACACTTCTGCACCTGCGTACCCCCTACCCGCCGGAATTCCTTTTCCTGCAGGACGCGCAAGAGCTTGGTCTGCATGGCGGACGGCAGCTCGCCGATCTCGTCCAGAAACAGGGTGCCGCCATCGGCCTGTTCAAACAGACCGGCCCGGTCTGCCACCGCCCCGGTAAAGGCCCCCTTCTCGTGGCCGAACAGCTCGCTTTCGATCAATGTTTCAGGGATGGCACCGCAATTGACCGCCACGAATGGCTTGGCCGCACGCGGGCTGTTGCTGTGAATGGCGCGGGCCACCAGCTCCTTGCCGGTGCCGCTTTCCCCCTGGATCAGCACCGAAGTGGGGCTGGGCGCGACCTTCTGTATCAGGCTGAAGATTTCCTTCATCTGCGGACTATTGCCGACTATGCCGCAAAAACTGTCCCGCTGCTCCACCACCTGCCTGAGCATCCGGTTTTCCCGTTTGAGACTGCTCTTTTCCAGTGCGTTGCGGACCAGCAGCTTGATCTCGTCATTCTTGAACGGCTTGCCGATGTAATCATAGGCCCCCAGGCGCATGGCCTCAACCGCCTGTTCCGCAGCGGAGAAGGCGGTCATCATCAGCACGGCGGTTTCCGGGCTTTGAGCCTTGACGCGGGAAAGCAGATCAATCCCGTTCAGTCCGGGCATCTGCACATCCGAAATAACCAGATCGAAGTCTCCCCTGTCCAGTTCCGTCAGAGCCTCTGCAGCGCTGGCCGCCACGACCGCATGATAGCCCTCGCATTCCAGCAGGATCGAGAGGAACTCCCGCATGCTCAGTTCATCGTCAACAACAAGTATTCTGGCTTCCATTCATATTCTCCATGAGATCTTCGGCTGACAATCTAGCGCGATTTTTGCTTTTCGTCCTTAATTTTAATCTATAGGCAGCCGCAGCCAGTGTCCGTATAGCACTGTTGACGACACATGCAACGCATGTCACCCGGCATGTTTCCCTGCTGGCATGGCTGTTATTTCATAAAAAATGTGTTATAGAGATAGGCATTGTCAAGCCACGAGACGTCGGTTACACATCAAATATCAACAGCAAGGAGGCAGTAATGAGTCAGATTATAGATGTATACGCCAGAGAGATTCTTGATTCCCGCGGCAACCCCACACTTGAAGTCGAGGTGTTTCTTGAGTCGGGCGCTTTCGGACGGGCAGCCGTTCCCTCCGGTGCTTCCACCGGCGAACGCGAGGCGTTGGAGATGCGTGACGGGGACAAGTCCCGCTATCTGGGCAAGGGTGTCCTCAAAGCGGTTGACAACGTCAATGACGTCATTGCTGAAGAACTGGTCGGCATGGAGGCTGATGACCAAGTCGGCATTGATATGAAAATGCTCGATATGGACGGCACCGAATACAAGAGCAAGCTGGGCGCCAACGCCATTTTGGGAGTGTCGCTGGCAACAGCCAAGGCGGCCGCTGATGAAGCAGGGCAGCCGCTTTACAAATACATCGGCGGTGCCAATGCCCGCGAACTGCCTGTGCCGATGATGAATATCCTAAACGGCGGCGCCCATGCCGACAACAACGTGGACATCCAGGAGTTCATGATCATGCCGGCCGGCGCCAAAAGCTTTGCCGAAGCCCTGCGCATGGGGGCCGAAGTTTTTCACGCCCTCAAAACCGTGCTCAAGGCCAAGGGTTACAACACCGCCGTTGGTGATGAAGGCGGCTTCGCACCCAACTTGAAATCCAATGAAGAGGCCCTGGAAGTGATCATGGAAGCCATCACAAAGGCCGGCTACAAACCGGGCGAAGACGTGCTGCTGGCGCTTGATGTGGCTTCTTCCGAACTTTACGACAAAGAGAAGAACATCTATACGCTGGAAAATGAGGCCCAAAAAACCAAAACCCCGGCCGAGATGGTCGATTTTTACGAAAATCTGGTCAACAAATACCCGATCATATCGATCGAGGACGGCATGGCTGAAAACGACTGGGACGGCTGGAAGCTGATGACAGACCGTCTGGGCCAACGCATCCAGATCGTGGGTGACGACCTGTTCGTCACCAACCCGAAGATCCTCAAGGAAGGCATCCAGAAAGGCATCGCCAACTCGATCCTCATCAAGCTCAACCAGATCGGCACCCTGACCGAAACCCTGGAGGCGATCGAAATGGCCAAGCGCGCCGGATACACCTGTGTCATTTCCCACCGTTCCGGCGAGACCGAGGACACAACCCTGGCCGACCTGGCTGTCGCTGTCAATGCCGGCCAGATCAAGACCGGTTCCCTCTGCCGCACCGACCGCGTGGCCAAGTACAACCAGCTGCTGCGCATTGAGGATGAACTGGACAGCACCGCGCTGTTCAAAGGCAAGGATGTATTCTACAACCTGAAGAAATAGCCGGACTTATCCTGGCTGGATATTCAAAAGGCGGGGCCTGTCGGCTCCGCCTTTTATAGTTTTCATTCAATCCCCATGATCCTTCTGATCCGCTCACCGGTATCCGGATGGGTGGAGAGGTAGTTTCTCGCCTTTTTCCCCGCATTAGCCCCACCGGTCTTCACATCAATCTGAGCCTGCAGTTTGGCAAGGATATTGGCGTAATGGACAGGCTCCACTCCGTTGGCCTTCATCCAGGTGATAGCCGCGTCATCGGCCTCACGCTCAAACTGTCTGGAAAAAGAGGCATCAATCAATGCGGTCGGCAGCGCTGCGGAAAGCGAAGTGACAGACACCAGGTCGCCTGTCAGCGCCGACATCACCAGCACCGTCACCGTGTTCTGCAACACATGGCGCAAGCCGTGTCGACGCTCAACATGGCCGATTTCATGGGCCAGTACGCTGGCAATTTCTTTATCATTTGCGGCAAGCTCCACCAGTCCATCGGTGACAACAACAATGCCGGACGGCAAAGCAATGGCATTGGCACCCAATGCCTGCGAATTTCTGAATTCAATGCGGTATACGGCATTTCCAGCGACCCGCCTGAAGAGTGCGGCAATCTGCTCCCGCTTGCCGTCGTCCAGACTGCTGGGCTTGAACACAAGCCTGTCAAGGGTCACCAGGGCGTCACTGCCCAAACGGCGCTCCACGTTTTCCGGTATGGCAAAGGCAACCTTTTCAGCCATCAAAGGCACACCAAAACGCATGAATATGAACAGGGCCAGCAACAGCCCGGCCAGACCCGTCAGCACCAGCACGGCGCTCCGTTCCCACCTGTGAATCCAGCGCCCATGGGCAGACCGGCCACACACCCCTTCAAGCACAGCGATCATGTCAGCATCGGTAATCTCACAGATACCGCCATCGCTAAACCTGATTGTGCGGCAAACACTGCCCACACCATCCGACAAACGCACCTCTGCCACCGGACAACTGAAATCCACTCCATCGCCGCTGACCCTGATTATGCCATGCTCCAGGGACACCGTAACATGGCGTTTCCTGGCGCTTTTTCCGTCAAAGAATACTGTGTCTACCTGTTTCACCGGATCCTGCCCCCACACAAACGCATCAAAGCGCTATATCAACCGGCATATCAAACACATCACCGATTTCCTCACCTGCGGCCCCCACCGGCTGACCGCCGGGTGAACCGGCCATAATACTGTCCATGGACCCGTCAGAGATCAGGACAAGTGTTTCCATTCTGTAGCGGGTCATGCGCACCATTGCCCATGGCATCAGCAACCCCAGGCTGCACATGATTGCCACGGCGTTGCTGATAAACAGCCACGACATGTTCAAGGTCTTAAGCCGACTTTCGAAGGCATTGCCCCCCAACCGGACATTGTTCCAGCAGAGATTAGCCATGGCGGTCTGGCCATAAACCATCACCAGGAAATACACCAGAAAGAAGGATACGAACGGGATGATGCTCAGGGCAGCCAATACACTGCGGCGGCCAGCCGGATCCAGCAATGCGGAAATACCGCCTGCCACCGCCACGGCCAAACCAAAGACAACTGCCGCAATCAGTAGCATTCCGAGCAAGATCTTCAGGGCCAGCAGATAGAAATCCCTGACCCCGGCCCTGAATTCAAAACCGATATTGCCGTAGGAGCTATTCTCGATCAGGAATTTCTTTTGACGGTAATAGGCATAAGGACTCAGCAGCCCCAGCGTCAGCATGGACAGCAGCGGCAGGCCTGCAAATACGACATATGCCTCCCGGTAGGCCGGCTTGAAACCGAAGCGGATGTTCCGGTAGGCAGAATTGCGGTTGTTGAACATGCGCGAACGCACTATCAGCCACGGCAGCAGGGCAAACATGCCGATACCGGCGGCTGCCCCCAGAAGCGCATTAACCCTTGATGCCAACATGTATATGGCAAAAGCAGCCACAGCAATCAGCCACCCCTTGAACAGCACCTTGGGATCAGCCAGATACTCAAAGGCATGCCCCTGCAGCCTTGTGCTGCCATAAAAGAAGCGTCGCATACGCACCTTGGCCCAGGCCGAATAGATGCCGATGGTGAAAATTTTGAGCAGGGTATTGACGATCCAGATGCCAAAGTACTGCCCGCCGGTGCCGACAAACTCAAAACCCTCCCTGCTGGTTCTTGCACTGTCGCTGCTGCCGACGCTGGCTGCCGGCACAGATACTTGCGGATTTGCTGCAGTACTGCTGCCGGCAAGAACCGCATGCAGCAGAAACACCCGTTTACACGCCGGACAGGTTGCATTGACCGCATTTTCCGGAATGGAGGATCTGGAGACGGCCTTGCTGAATCCGCAGTGCGGGCAGGTGATTGTGGTCTGTTCTGACATTGGGCCTCCCAAAAATATCATTTTCGCGAACTCGTTTATAGCTTGTGAGCATGCTTTGCACAAGTCTGTTTTAATTAGCACCCGCTTCAACACATCACCAGAACAGATGCGTACCCCGCACGACTTGCCGGCAAACACAAAAAATGCGATACAATCTTGTGAATTGCCCGGAATCAGGCATAATTCACAGGCTGACGGCAATCATAACTCAATCTCGGAAATCGATAACCTCAAGGAGCAGGCCATGGACAAAAACGAACTTTGGAAACGCTACTCCCAGTTTCTTTGCAACTCGCCAGAGATCAACCTCAGCCTTGACATCAGCCGCATGGGATTCGGTGGCAGTTTTTTTGATGACATGGAACCAGCCATGCAGAAGGCATTCAGCAACATGTGCCAACTGGAAAAAGGTGCCATTGCCAACCCTGATGAAAACCGGATGGTCGGTCACTACTGGCTGAGAGATGCTGTCCTGGCCCCTGATCAGGAACTGCGTGACGCGATAGAAACCACACTGACAAACATTGTCAACTTTGTCAGATCGATCCATGAAGGCAGCATTACCACGCCAAACGGGAGCAAATTCTCCCGTTTTCTGGTAATCGGCATCGGCGGTTCAGCCCTGGGCCCTCAATTCGTGGCAGACGCCCTCTCCTCCACTGCGGACAGGATGCAGCCATTTTTTCTGGATAACACCGACCCGGACGGCATTGACCGTGTGCTGGGACAGATCGGTGACAACCTGTCCACCACCCTCACAATCGTGATCTCCAAGAGCGGCTCCACCAAGGAAACCCGCAACGGCATGCTGGAAGCCCGGTTGGCTTATGAAGGGATCGGCCTGGAGTTCACGCGTCATGCCGTCGCTGTAACCGGCAACAACAGCGAACTGGACAAACTGGCCGTTGCAGAAACATGGCTGGCCCGTTTCCCCATGTGGGACTGGGTCGGCGGACGCACCTCCGTCACTTCGGCCGTAGGCCTGCTGCCGGCTGCGCTGCAGGGTATCGACATCCTGTCACTTTTGGCAGGCGCCAGAAAGTGCGATCAGACAACCCGTAACAGCAAGACCAAACAAAACCCGGCTGCGCTGATGGCAATGATGTGGCATTACGCCACCAAAGGGCGCGGCGAAAAGGACATGGTCATGCTCCCCTACAAGGACCGCCTGCTGCTGTTTTCCCGCTATCTGCAACAGCTGATCATGGAATCTCTGGGCAAGGAAACCGACCTAGACGGCCGGGTGGTCTGCCAGGGGCTGAGCGTATACGGCAACAAAGGCTCCACCGATCAACATGCCTATGTGCAGCAGCTGCGTGAAGGTGTGGCCAACTTCTTTGTCACTTTCATAGAGGTGCTGCAGGACAGGGAAGGTAGATCCATGCAGGTTGATGAGGGCATCACCAGCGGCGATTACCTGTTCGGGTTTCTACAGGGCACCAGAAGCGCCCTGTATGAAAAGGGCCGCGAATCCATGACCATCACTGTCGAAAAGATCGATGCGTTCACCATTGGTGTGCTGATTGCCCTGTTTGAGAGAACCGTCGGACTATATGCCAGCCTGGTCAACATCAACGCCTACCACCAGCCCGGCGTTGAAGCCGGGAAAAAAGCGGCCGGCAATGTACTGGCATTACAGAAAGAGGTGCTTGCGGTTTTGCAGAAGAGTAACACCAGAATGAATGCAGAGGAGATCGCCGCCGTGCTGGGAAAACCGGAAGAAGCGGAAACCGTATTTACTATCCTGAGGCATCTGGCCGCCAACAAGGACAGGGGCGTATTTTGTGATAATCAGAAGGCCTCAACAAACTGCATGTATTACTTAAAATAATAGCTACAATATGCTCTTTTTATTATGTTTTAGATTTTATCTTCCTGGTCGGCATAGCCTTCCAGGGATCATCCGGCCAGGGGTGCTTGGGATAGCGCCCCTTCAATTCCTTTTTCACCTCATGGTAGGCGCCGTCCCAGAATCCTTTCAGATCGGCCGTAACCTGAATGGGCCTCCCAGCAGGAGACAACAGGTGCAGCAGCAGTTTCACGCGACCGCCGGCGATTGCCGGTGTCTCGGCCAGTCCGAACATTTCCTGCAGCTTTACAGCCAGCACCGGCACCTCACCGCTGCAGTAATCAAGCTTGATACGCGACCCACTGGGTACGGCCAGATGAAGTGGTGCCAGCTGATCCAGCATTTGCCTGTGCTGATAATCCAGCCCATTGATCAATATCTGACCGCAATCCAGCTCTGCCAGTTGCCTGACAGTAGCAACACCATCCAGGTAGGGGCCAAGCCATGTTTCCAGTGAATCCAGAAGTGCGCCGTCAGTAACATCAGGCCAGCCGCCGTCCGGAAAACAGCGCTTCAGCAGCAGCAAACGGGCTTGAAGCTGTAAAAACGGCTGATCACGCCTCAACAGATTCAGACAAGACTCCCGCAGCGCCTGCAGGACTATCGGTTTAATCGAAGCGGCATTCGGGCTGAAAGTTCTCTGCGACAGTGTGACCGCTCCGATACGCTCTTCACGCGAGGCTGTCACCCTGCCCGCGCTTGCGTCCCAGCTGACGCGGTCATGGCGTTCAATCAGATCCGCTGCATGCTCTCTTATCAAACGTTCATCCAGTGTTGCACCGAGATGGATAACGCCCTCGGCAGGATCGTTGCCGCCCAGATTCAACGCCAGCAGATATTCGGGATATGCTAGTGCACCCGCTGCCCCGAACCTGGCACCGCAGCCGCCGGTGAGCAGATACCTGCCGGAAGCGTCGTCACGCCTGCGGCCGAGCCTGTCCGGGTAGGCATTCAAAAGCAGGACAGCAGCCATGTCTGCAGCGCATGTTTCCGTTTCTCCGGCATTGCGTGAAGGTTTCATCCGGCGCAGCTGCAAGGCGATGCGGTCAACTGATTTCAAAGCGCCGATGTCTGCATCCGCATCACAGCAGCCATGTTCCCGCCAGCGACGCAGTAGATCAAGCCGCCAAACTATATCGCTTTCTGCCACTCCGGCAGACGGCAGATGTGCATGTTTGCGAATGATATCCCGCTCTGAAAGCAGGGCCGTCAGATCGCACCCCATCCCATAGACACCATTTTCAAGTGCTTGCAACAAAAGACGGGCCAGGCGCGGATGCAGCGGAAAACCAGCCATTTCCCTGCCAACCGGTGTCAGTCTGCCGCTATTGTCAAGGGCGCCCAGCATACGCAACAGTCGTTCGGCCGCCTCAATCGAGCTGGTCGAAGGCGGTTCCAGCCAGTTCAATTCCGAAGGATCGCCACAACCCCACATCTTCAACTCCAGCAGGAGCGCAGACAGGTCAGCCTCCAGCATCTCTGCCGGTGTATGGGGCGTCATGGCCTGCAGGGTGTGCCGGCTGAACAGGCGGTAACAGACACCCGGCCCGAGACGCCCCGCCCTGCCCTTGCGCTGCTCTGCCGAAGCCCTGGATTCACGCACTGTCACCAGGCGGTTCATGGCGCTGGCATGGTCAAAACGTACCCGGCGAGACAGACCGCAATCAATGACAACCCGAATCCCCTCGATGGTAAGACTGGTTTCGGCAATGGCAGTGGCCAGCACAACCTTGCGCCTGTTACCGGGCAAGATGGCTTTCTGTTGCTCGCTAAACGGCATATCGCCGTATAGAGGAGTAATCTGTAGTGCAGACCCTATGCCGGATTCCGCCAGCATGGCGGCACAGCCTCTGATCTCGCCGCTTCCTGGCAGAAAAGCCAGGATATCCCCCTTTGCCTCAGAGACAACCCTGCAAATGGCTGAAACCATGCGTCGCGTCAGAGACTCATGCTGGCCAGCGTCCAGATAGATCTCTTCCACCGGAAATGATCGGCCGGGGGAGCTGACCACCGGCGCGTTTCCCAACATTTTTGTCAATGAAGTGGTATCCAATGTGGCCGACATGATCAGCAGTTTCAAATCTTCACGCACCTGCCGCTGCACATCCAGACACAGCGCCAGCCCCAGATCGGCCTGCAGATTGCGCTCATGGAATTCGTCGAAGATGACCATGGCTACACCCTCCAGCAGAGGGTCATGCTGAATGCGTCGGGTCAGTATGCCTTCCGTGACCACTTCAATACGGGTATCCGGGCTGACACGGCTTTCAAAGCGGATACTGTAACCTACGGTACGGCCTGGCTGTTCTCCCAGCAGGCTCGCCATCCAGCGGGCCGCGGAAACTGCGGCCAGACGTCGCGGTTCCAGCATGACAATCCGTCCTGCCTGCGGCGGAATAATGTCCAGCAGCACCAGCGGGACGCGCGTCGTCTTGCCAGCGCCCGGTGGAGCATGCAGGATGGTGTTGGGGGTGCCTCGTACTACTTGAAGCAAATCTGGCAGGATTTCATCGATAGGGAGTTTTGACATGGAATATTTGAGCTGATTGGTAAGATAAAATGGGGATCGTTCCGGCGAAACGGACACGGTCCCCGGTCAACGGACAACGCATTATGCCGGTATAAACTCTTCCTTGCTCCTGATCCTCTCCAGGGTCGCCACAATCAGCTTGGCCGCCTCTTCGAGATCGTTCAATGAAACCGTTTCAATCGGTGTATGCATATATCGCAGCGGTATCTTGACCAGAGCCGTGGCCACACCGCCGCGTGAAATCTGCATCACATTGGCGTCGGTGCCTGTCGCCCGCGGACTGGCGGTATGCTGGATGGCGATCTTTGCATCATCAGCGGCAGTACAGAGCAGGTCGAACAGGCGCGGATTGATGTTCGCGCCACGAGCCAAAACAGGGCCTTTGCCAAGAGCCACCTCGCCGTTATGCTTCTTCTCCACATCCGGCTGATCCGTGGCAAAATCCACCTCAACACAAATGCCCAGATCGGGATTGACCGTGTAGCAGCTGGTGGTGCCGCCGCGCAGACCGATCTCTTCCTGAACAGATGAAACACCGTACAGATCAACATTCAGCTTTTTGCCGGAAGCCTTGACCAGTCGAAGCACCTCCGCTACGACAAAACAGCCGGCCTTGTCGTCAAAACCGCGCGACGAGACAATATCTCCATGCAACCGGGTAAATGTACTGTCAAAAGTGACCGCATCCCCCACCCGGACAAGTTTCTGGGCCTCTTTCTTGTCCTTGGCTCCGATGTCGATATACTGGGATTCCAGCTTGACCACCGTCTCACGATCCTTGTTATCCATCAGGTGAATCGGCTTTTTGCCAATCACGCCCGGCAAAACCCCATTGGAGGTATGGATATTTACCCGTTTGCCCGGCGTAAGATGGGCATCCACGCCGCCTACCGCGGCAAAAAACAGAAAACCCTTGTCATCGATATATTTGACCTGCAAGCCGATCTCATCGGTATGGCCGACAACCATCACACGCGGAAGGTCTTTGCCCTTGCCTTTGATGCTGGCAAACACATTGCCCATCACATCTGTGGTCAGTTCATCGCAGAAAGGGGCCACATATTCACGAAATACCCGTTGGGCCGGCTGTTCATAACCGGACGGGCTGGGAGCATCCAGCAGTTTTTCCAGAAACTTCAATGATTCTTTGCGCATTTGATAGTTACCTTTCTGTCCAATTTATTTGCTCTTGGCCGTATATGTACCATCCCAATCTTCATCCGGCGGATTGGCGATATACTCGCCACAGCGTTCGACGTAAAGCCGCGAGGGGCCATCCTGCCATGTTTGCGCAAGCCTGTCAAAGATCTCACTGGCTGATGCAAATTCGCGCTTGCGATACAACTCCAGCCCCTGCTCGAACTCGGGCAGGATCTCCGTATTGGCGATCATCAGCTCGTACATGACCACCGGCAGATGCTTGCCCTTAACCCTGACCCGGTCAACCTCGCGGAAGATAAAACTGTCACTGCTGATCCGGCAGCGGGTATCCTCGCTGACCAGGATGTGCGAGCCGTAGTATTTGTTCAGCCCTTCCAGGCGGGAAGCCAGATTGACCGAGTCGCCGATGGCGGTGTAGTCGAAACGGATATCCGCACCCATGTTGCCCACAACCGCCGGGCCGGTATTGATGCCGATGCCGATATCAATGGTATGCATGCCGCGCTCCTGAAACCCCTGATTCAGATGCTTCAGCTCGGCCATCATCCTTACGGCCGCCGTACAGGCACGCTCGGGGTGATCCGTCACATCCAGCGGCGCATTGAAAAGGGCCATGACTGCATCACCGATAAACTTGTCCAGCGTGCCTTTCTCCTCCAGCACGATACGCGTCATGGGGGATAGATACTCGTTAAGCAGTTTGACCAGCTCCGGCGGGGTCAGACTCTCAGAGACGGTCGTAAAACCGCGGATATCGGAAAACAGGATCGAAAGCTCACGCTGCTCCCCTCCCAGGATCAGCTTGTCCGGATCCTTTTCAATCTGTTTTACCAGATCGGGGGAAACATAGCTGGAAAAGGCCTTCTTGAGGTGCCGCCCTTTGCGCTCCACCACCAGGTTGCGCCAGGATTCGCTGCCCAGATAGGTCAGTCCCAAACCAATCAGGGGATAGATCAGGGTCAGGTCGCGCAGGGCCGTGGCAAACATACTGTAGTTGAACAGGCAGAAGGCCGCCGTGACCACCGCCATGATGCCCAGACCGACAAACGTGCCGGGTGCAAAGGCCAGCAGCAGACCCAGCAATAGCGGAAATACCAGGATTGAGGCGATCTCCCACTGCTGGCTGACCCCGTCGTACCTGAGAAAGCGATGATCCAGGGCGTTGGCAGCCATGGTGGCATGCAGCTCGATCCCCGGCTGAGTGGTGTCAAAGGGGGTCGGCCGCAGATCGTAGATCCCGATTTCAGTGGCGCCGACAAAGGCAATCTTGCCCGTGAGCTGTTCCCTGGGGATACGCTTTTTAATCACATCGGCAGCAGACAGGGTGGTAAACGTGCCGGATGGCCCATAGTAGTTCAGCGCCATGGTGCCGTTCTCACGGGCCGGAATGGACAACTTGCCGATCTGCATGGAATCCACGCCGTACTCCATCACCTCCAGCATGGTTTCGGAACCGATATAATGCTGCAGCGCCTTGATGGGCAGCGAGGTATAGATATCACCGTTATAGAGCAGAAGCAGGATCGAACTGCGGTAGAGACCATCCGCATCGGGCATGGCATTGAAAAAACCGAAGTCCTGCGCACTGCGCCCCAGCGGGGCGATATTCAGATCCAGGCTGGTATATTCCGGGATCGGGATACTCTGCACACCCTCGGCCACCTTGAGTATCTTCAGCTTGGCATTTTCCAGCTGGGCAATTGATTCAGCCGATGGCTGGCTCTGTTCTTCCCGAAAGAAATAGCCCATGACCACATTACCAGAACGCCTGACCGACTCGGCCAGGGCACGATCCGCAACCGGGTTTTGGGGCTCGGAAAAAACGATATCCAGCGCCGTCACCTTTGTACCGTAATAAACACCCAGATTTTCCACCAGCCGGCCGGTCACCTCGCGCGACCATGGCCAGCGTCCGATCTCCTTGATGCTCTTGTGATCGATGGCCACGACCACAACATCACTGTGCGGCCTGACCGGGCCGCGCATACGGAAGCGTGAGTCCTTCATGCGCAGGTCAAGCTGTTTCAGCGCCTTGGAACGGGTACTGTCCTGCAGGTCATTTCTGTAAAGCAGCAGGGCGATTATGGCTGCAATCAGTCCAAAAAGCACAAACACCAGTCTCTTTTTCATGGGAGATGATCCTCAAAGTGTCAAAATGAAAAGGGGCACTTCTCAGTGCCCCTTGCTTGCGGGGTTATTTGCCCAGGCTGTTAAGCAGTGTTTCCGCATTGCTGCGATGTTTGCCGTCCGGGTACATCTTCAGGTACTGTTCGAAGCGGATGCGAGCCTGCTCGTTGAAGCCCATTTCGGTAAGGGTCTGGGCAACATTGAACAGCGCGGTTTCGGCCTGGGGCAGCTTGGGATACTCCTCCATCACCAGCAGGTATTCTGCCATGGCCAGTTCCGGGTTGCTGAGGAAACGGGCATAGACAGCGCCACGCTCCATGTGGGCATCAGCGCGAATTTCCGCAACCTTTGTCAGATCCAGGGAAATCTGGAAGACATGCAGCGCATCGGTATATTTTCCGGAATCGGCCAGATAATGGCCATGATTGATATTCCAGCGGGCGATGATATCGGCGATACGCCCCGAATCTGTCCATTCTGCCGGCGGCTCGGCAGCGGTAACCTTGTCGAAGATGCCCCTGGCTTCGGCGATCGGCGTGCCGGCCTCAACCTTGAGCGGCTCAACCGGTGTGATGCCACGGGTGTTCTGGGTCATGGTATCTGCAGTCAGTGGCTGCTCCACGCCCTTGCCGTCACCCGAAACTCCCACTGTGCCTTGATTGCCGAAGAACACGTTGGCCTGGCCTTCGGTAAGCATCAGAAACTCGGTACCCTTGATACCGGCAACCGCCGTGCCGCTCCGTACAGTCAGGCTGCTCCTGGTACCCCCCAGTTTGACAACGGATGCCCGCAGCTTGCCCTGGGCCAGGTTAAACGAGCCTCTGCGGCGTCCCTTGGCCACCATGAAGCTTGTCACCTCAAATTCGGTGTTGTTGGCCAGCCTGAATTTGCTGTTATCCGTCAGGGTCAACTCCACCCAGCCGTTACGGCCGGTCTTGATCCAGTAACCTTCGTGAATGACACGGCCTTTTTTCAAGGCCTTATAGGGGATATTACTCTTCTCGCGCACCTGAACAGTACCCTTTAAACCGGTGATCTTTCCTGCCTGTGCGGCCATGGCCACAACCGGAGCCAGCATGACAATCAGCAGCGCAAAAAGGAATTTCTTCATTTGCAGCACCTCCCTTAATTTTTCATCATTGCAACTTGTGATTTTAACATTAATTAATCCGCTGTCAAACGGAAACTATACGGGCCCTGAGCCCTGCCGAGGCCTGAAAACACCTTGCCGGCTGGTAGCCGAAACAAGTCCAGCATACTTTCATTACGGCATGCTGGCGTAACAGAATCAAGAGATATTAAGGCTTGAGATAATTAGTGAATCTGCTAATCTTATGCAGCTTCAACATCTCTGAATACAGGATCTCGCCATGGCACAGGAACTTGACCGACTCAAGCAGCAACTTGAATACCGCAAGCGTCTGATGGACAAGATCAACGAGATTCACTCCGCTGACAACCTCAATACCATCCTGATTAACATCAAGGACAGTATCGCTGCCCTTTTCAGTGCAGACCGCATCACCATCTATCTGGCTGACAGCAAGCGCAACCAGCTTTTCTCACGCGTCAAAAGCGGCACTGAAGTACAGCAGATCGTTGTGCCCATAACTGACAGCAGTCTTTCCGGTTATTGCGCCCAGACCGGCACGATTATCAACATCAAAAATGCCTACGATGCCCATGAACTCAAGATGATCAGCAGCAATCTCAAGTTTGATGCCAGCTGGGACCAGAAAACAGGATTCGTCACCAAACAGGTGCTCTGCGTGCCGATGAAGTTTCAGAAATTTCTGATCGGCGTGATCCAGATCATCAACAAACACGACGGCACCAGCTTTGACGATAATGACATCAATTACGCCCTGGAACTGGCCACCTCGCTTTCCATTGCAGTGCATAACATCTACCGGCTCTCCGCCACAACCAAGGTGATCCGCAACAAATCACGCTACAACTACCTGCTGGATAAAAACCTGATCGACGACAAGACGCTGGAGAAGGCCGGCACCCACCCCGATCTGCCCAAGATCGGCCTGGACGGCGTGCTGATGAGGGACTTTGGCATCAGCAGGGATGATATGGCCAAAAACCTCTCCTTCTATTTCGGCACCGAATTCATCGAATACGATCCGGCTGCCCCGCCGCTTGATGAAGAACTGCTGAAAAGGGTCAAGCCCGAGCGGCTGGTCAAGGAATCCTGGGTGCCATTCAAGATCGAGAACGGCATTCTGCATATCGTCATGGATGACCCGACCGATCTGGGGCGTCAGGACACGATCAAGTTCGCATA
>ENA-UPXM01003999-UPXM01003999.1-activated-sludge-metagenome-genome-assembly--contig:-NODE-3999-length-15434-cov-11.394499_pt1 | contig 15434 bp, 16 predicted proteins | sample MGYA00238178_ERZ772708 | MGnify/ENA primary metagenome ERZ772708 (study PRJEB29002, sample SAMN05720212) | activated sludge metagenome | isolation source: anaerobic digester from wastewater... | reverse complement strand
GGATGATTTTAGTGTTGGACCGCCAAAAAACAGAGAGGATCCATGAAGATTTCTTTTAGAAGCTGTGCACTAATCCTTAATATTTTCACTCTTTCATTGCTCATGGGATGCAGTTCCAATGCGCCATCATCGAATGTGTCGCTCCCCAATCCTGCTTCCGAGCATTGCATACGGAAAGGTGGCAAACTCGAAATTGTTAAGGGTGAGTCTGGTGAGAGGAGTATGTGCCATCTGCCTGACGGTACGGTTGTTGAGGAGTGGGAGCTTTTCCGTCGTGATAACCCACAGAAGTAACTTGCAGCAGCCGGACAATTCATGCAAACCGACATTGTTCACCCCCGGCGCCAGCAAATAACTACAGGAGGCACAGATCATGAAGAGATATAAAACATCCATCTGTTGGATCATGGCAGTCTTCATCCTTACCCTCAGTTCTCTGGTGTTTGCCCAGGAGGATAGAAGGGGTGCAAAGGAATAGGCCTATACCGCTGGCTTCCGGCACAACCGGCAAACCGGAGAAGTACGAAAATATGATCTGTGGGAAGCCCGGTCTTTCACATATGGGAAAGTTTCGAAATGGATTACTGGTTTTCTCGCAACGCAGCGCAGTCGGTTGTATCCCCCTGTAGCTTGTCAAGGGTGTGGGGGATGGCTTTGAGGACAAAGCCAAGGCATTCAACAGCCGCCTTCGGGCTGCCAGGCAGGTTGATAACGAGGCTCCCCTTACGTGTTCCACTGATGGCCCTGGATACCATGGCTGTGGGAGTTATTTTGTAGCTTTCCATCCTCATTATTTCGGCAAATCCAGGCAATTCCCTCTCCAGCACAAGCTTTGTTGCCTCTGGTGTAACGTCTCGCTTAGTTACGCCTGTTCCACCTGTTGTTAGAATAAGGTCGATGGATTTAATATCAATCAGATGCCGAATGGTTTGGGCAATAATGTCGACTTCATCAGGAACGACGATTGTCTCTCTGACATCGTATAACCCCTCAAGGGCTGCCTTGAGGGCAGGACCGCTTTTATCTTCCCGCTCACCCACAGAACCTTTGTCGCTGACTGTAACTATGGCTGCTGTATAGCTCATAATTCCACCGTTATTGTATCTCCCACTTGCACTTCACCTTCTGCGATAACCTCTGCAAATATGCCTTCCCTTGGCATAACACAATCCCCGACCTGCTGGAAAATGGCACAGCGTTCATGACATTCCTTGCCTATCTGGGTGACGCGGAGAAGGATGTCATTTCCCACTAATAATCTAGTGCCAATGGGTAGAGAGGGGAGATCAATACCTTTAGTTGTAAGGTTTTCTGCAAAATCTCCGGGAACAACGTGAAGCCCCATTTTTCTGATTTTTTCGATGCTCTCCTGGGCAAGGAGGCTTACCTGGCGATGCATAAAACCTGCATGAGCGTCCTCTTTTAGCCCCATATCTTTTATGAGCATGCATTTTTCTATGTTATGTTTCTTCTCGCCCTTATTTTTACTCACATTTACTGAAACAATCCTGCCTGTCATATGCCCTCGCTCCTAAACCCGTAACGCGTCATGCGTTACGAAATTTTCTTACAAATTTTCCACTCTTTCCACCGCTTTTCTCCAGAAGGTAAAACGGCCCAAGCTCAATGCCTTTATCAACAGCCTTGCACATATCATAAATAGTGAGTGCCACAATCATGGCGCAATTGATTGCCTCCATCTCAACACCGGTCTGTCCTTTTGTCCGAACAGTTGAGGTGATTCCTACGACATGTTTCCTGTCATCAAAGGAGTAATCTACATCTACATGAGTTAGAGATAAAGGGTGGCAAAGCGGAATAATTTCATGGGTTTTTTTTGTGGCCATGATGCCCGCTATCTTTGCTACGGTGAAGATGTCTCCTTTAGGACCTTTGCCGGTTTTGATCACAGAATAGGTGCCGGCTGACATCTTTACCTGACCGTATGCCCGCGCCTCCCGCTGCGTCTCTTTTTTTTCTGTAATATCAACCATTCTGGCATTACCTTCATCATCAATATGGGTCAGCTTCATCTGCTCTCCTTGAAAGCACGTTACCCGGAACGCGTGACGCATCACGGGTGTTTGTTAACCGCCAATACTTATCAAGCTTTTTTGACACTTCTTTATGAGTCCTATCTCATACTTTCTTTCAGGTTTTGCAACAACGCAGTCGCTTATAAACCTTTTTAGAACGTCATCAGGTGCATTTTCTCTCAGAAGTCTTTTGACATCGTATTCTGTGTCAGAGAAAAGGCATGGCTTTATCATGCCGGTCGAAGTAAGCCTGATTCTGTTGCATTCACTGCATATGTGGGTGGACATAGGGCTGATGAAGCCTACCTGGCCCAAGCTTCCTTCAAACTCGAACATCTTAGCCGGCCCTTTGTGAGAGTTTCTTGATGGCTTGATTTGATACGCTTTTTTAATCAATTCCTCCACTTCGCCGGAAGGTATGATCCTTGAACTATTCCATAAGGTTGACTCTCCGAAGGGCATGAATTCAATGAATCTCACCTGTACATCCCAAACCTTGGCAAAACGAGCAAAATCCAGGATTTCATCGTCGTTGAATCCTTTTATCATGACTGTATTTATCTTAACGGGGTTTAAACCGAGGTCCTTGGCCAGTGAGATGCTTTCAAGAACCCTGTCATAGGCATCGACACCGGTAATATAGGCAAAACGCTCCGGTTTGAGGCTGTCAAGGCTTATGTTGACTCTCTTAAGGCCAGCTTCTTTGAGTCGGTGAATCTTTTCACCCAGGAAGACCCCATTTGTTGTGAGACTCATATCGTTTATCCCCTCTATTTGGTTGATTTCCTTGAGAAGGAATTCAATATCCTGTTTAATGAGGGGCTCACCGCCTGTCAGCCTTACTTTTGTTACGCCAAGTTCTGCACATAGTCTCACGAACCGTATGATTTCCTCATACCGAAGAATCTCAGGGTGGGGGATATGAGGGAAGTTCTCGTTGACACAGTACTTGCACCTTAAATTGCACTTGTCCGTGACAGATATCCGTATATAGTTGATAACCCTGTTATATTTATCCATTAACATAATTGTTGTTCCTTGTTTTCAGTACACAGTCTACAGAATACAGAAACAGAATCGCTCCACGGTTGATCGATAACAGTGACCTGTATTTCCTACACTTTATGTACATATTTAATCTTTCCGGTATCCTCCGTCATATAACCACCGACTTCGTGTAATCTATTCTTAAATTCATCTGACCTTATGAGGGTAAGGAGAGATTCAAACCTTTCTGTTTCTGAAAACTCCTTTGTTACAAGAAGATCATAATCCTCCTGGGCCAGCGGAATGAAACCAAGAGAGAACGCTCTCGCTACTGCATGGATAGCAATACCTGTATCAGCAACTCCTTCTCTGACCAGGATTGCAATAGCATTATGGGAAGATTCCTCTCTCTCGTAACCTTTTATTGAACCGTCTGGGATGTTGTTTTCCTTTAACATTGCATCGAGGAGAATTCTCGTTCCTGATCCAACCTGCCTGTTCACGAATGTTATACCCTCTTGTGCTATGTCCTTTATCCCTGAAAGCGATTTTGGATTTCCCTTCTGGACTATAAGGCCCTGAGTCCTCTTGGCAATGTTGATGAGAAGCCAGTTCCTGTGAGGAACATATTTGTTAACTACATTAATATTATACACTTTGTCATATTCATCAAGAACATGGGTTGTACAGAGATCTGCAATGCCCTTTCTGAATGCCATAATGCCGCTCATACTTCCTACATGGGTTGAAATGAGATCCTGGTCCGGGAACCTGTTCTTCAGCATGTCCCTCAGGATTCCAAGGGACAAGTCATGGCTTCCTATGATATGAGTTCTCTTATTCAGTTCCTCCTTGCTCCTTAAGAGTTCGCAGTCAATGACTTCGCCCTCACCAAATCCCTCAATGTTCTCCGGAACTCGAACAAGGCCATCTGCATTAGCCAGAGATGAGAAAATGCTCGCACCCCGTGGCAGGGGGAAGGCAAAGTATTGGTCATCCTTACCAATGATGTTTACCCGTATAATCTCTTCTATGCCAATTCGAGATGGTATCTTGTATGGCGTGATGCACGAAATAAGTTCTTTTGTAATAGAGGTAGACATCAACTTTTCAACGAGCGGTTCAAAAAAAATCTTAAAGCTTGTTGTAGCCGAAACCGGATAACCCGGGAGTCCGAATACAGGTTTTCCGTTCACTATCCCAAAAAGTGTTGGCTTACCCGGCATCATGGATACACCGTGGAAGAGAAGGGTGCCAAGTTCACGAATTACCAGCTCAGTGAAATCCTCTGTCCCGGCACTTGACCCGGCATTTATTATAATTACATCAAATAATTGAGAGGCTTGATTAACTGTTGAAGATAACTCCTCTTTATTAATGATTATATTTGATTTTTCAGCCTTAAATCCCATCTCCTCAGCCATGTTAACGAGAAGATAAGAATTAAAATCAACCAGTCCCGAGATCTTAGTATCTTTGTACTGGTCACTGTAGATATCAATAAGCTCTTTCCCGGTGGGGATAATGAGTACAGAAGGTTTTCTTCTCACGTAGATGTGGGTTATACCTGCAGAGAGAAGCATGCCTGTATCCAGGGTACGTATTTTGTGATTTGCTGGAAAGAGCATGTCGCCTTCAATGATATCTTCACCGATCATCCTCACGTTCTGCCAGAGATACGATGGCTTGCGGATGATGATTTTTTCGTCTGTTTGCTCTACTTCTTCCACCATGATGACAGCATCGGTATTGCCTGGTAATGGGTCTCCAGTGTTTATGGGAAATGCATCGTATCCGACGACAAGTGATACGGGATTGCCCAGGTCTGCTTCCAGGGTGTTTCCGAATGAGACAGCATATCCATCCATAGCAGAACAGAGAAAGGGAGGATTTGAAGCACGGGCTATAACAGGTCTGCTCGTTATTCGACCCCTGCTTGCGTGTGAAGGAAGATATTCCTCATCTTCGATGGGTTTGACCTGTTCAAGAATTCTTCTGATTCCTTCCGTACTTTTTATCGTATCAAGATATCGTTTCAAGGTAGTCTCCAATGGAAGTCATAAGCATCAGATTGATTGTGCCAGGATTGAAACTCGGGCCAGACTGTTCATTCTTTGTTCTTCCATTCACAATGATTATAAACATTTTGCCCAAAAAAATCGATTTTCACAGCAGATTGATAAAGGCAGGGAAGTGTTTAGTTATAAATTTTATTAAACATTACAAAGAATAACAAAAAACTCACAGGTGAACATTTTATTTTGTAAAAAAACATGTTCTTGCCTTATATTCCCAACTTTTCAGTCCCTGTTTTACTCAAAATAATAGACCACAACATTTTCTCCCCTTTCAAACCCTTCTTTTGCTTCAGGGACGATTATATAACCTGATGCCCGGGACAGAGAAGAAATAACTGAAGATTTTGCAAAAAGCGGTGTAACTGTGCAACCTTTATTATCATAATCTATTTCCACTCTAACATACTCTTCAATACCATAGGAAGAAGGAATGTTAGTGGTGAGCACCCCTTTAGTCTGTTTTTTTTCAGGATTATTGTCTCCCTGGAGTCTTTTCACCAGAGGAAGAACGAATCTTGTCAAGGCCATGATGCACGAAACCGGATGCCCGGGAAGCCCGAAGATGGGTTTTTCCCATAGGGATGCAAATATGGTCGGCTTGCCAGGCTTGATATTAACACCGTGAAAGAGTATTTTTCCGCCGAGTTGTTTAATGGATGCTGTCATATAATCCTTTTCCCCCTTGGAGCTACCACCTGACACGAGGATCATATGACAATCGCGGGCAGCATGCAAATGCCCTTGGATATCTTCCGGGTTGTCGCCGGTGATTCCAATAAAGATGACATCCGAACACGTTTTTCTTAACATGTTCAAGATAGTGTAGTGGTTGATATCACGTATTTGGCCAGGCGCTGGCTTTTGATCAACAGGGATAATCTCATCGCCTGATGATATAAGCCCGATCTTCGGTTTTTTGTACGACCAGACATCGGCTATGCCCAGAGCAGCCAGTACACCGAGATCAAACGGAGTAAGCCTCTTCCCCTGTTTTAGAACGATACTGCCTGTTCTGATATCCTCGCCGGGGAAGATGATATTCTCACCCTTGTGGATAGTCCTGGTGATTTCAACGGCATCGCCCATTGGTCTCGAATATTCATGCATAACCACGCCGTCTGCACCCTCGGGTATCATTGCCCCGGTACTGATATAGATACAACAACCATCCTCAAGGGTTTCCTTTGTCTCCTCGCCGATTCTTGATTCGCCCCTATAGATCAGCAGCGCGGGGTTTGTCTCCTTTGCGCCCTGGATATCCTTTACTTTGACAGCAAACCCGTCCACAAGAGAACGGGAAAAAGGTGGAATATTCTCATGGGCAGTGATGTCCTCAGCAATAATCCTTCCTGATGATTCATCCAAAGGAATGACCTCTGTGTGGAGAGAGATGGGAAAAGAGTTGATCATCTCTAACGCTTCTTTAGCTGTCACCGCCTTGAGAAATTCCATAGAGCAGCCACCCTGATCTCAATTATGAATGTTGAATTTTGAATTGCAAAAGGTTTGTCAATTTACAACCGAGAATCCAAAATTCAAAATTATGTCCTATGCTTAACCTGTTTTACTTCCCATCCCGCCAGTCTTATCCAAACCTTCCTGTTATATATCCCTCTGTTCTCGCATCCTTTGGTGATGTAAAAATCTGGGATGTTTCCCCAAACTCGACAAGTTCCCCGAGAAGCATAAAGCCGGTATAATCAGAGACCCGTGCTGCCTGCTGCATGTTGTGGGTTACAATGAGAATCGTGTAGTCCTTCTTGAGATCCATCATAAGTTCTTCAACCCGCATGGTTGCTATCGGATCAAGAGCAGAACATGGTTCATCAAGGAGGATGATCTCCGGCTCCACAGTGAGGAGGCGTGCTATGCAGAGTCTCTGTTTCATTTCCTCCGAAAGGCTCAATGCGGATGTCTGCAACCTATCACCTAGATCATCCCATAACCCGACTGCTTTTAAGCATCGCTCCATGGTCTCTTCGTTGCGCTTCTTATTGCTTAATCCATGAATCTTCAGTCCATAAACCATATTTTCATACACAGAAAACGGAAAAGGGTTGGGCCTCTGGAAAACCATCCCCACTTTTTTTCTCAATTTTATTATATCGATTTCGTCAATCCTTCTTTCATTCACGAAAATGCCGCCAGTTGTTTTTACGTCATCTATAAGGTCATTCATACGGTTAAAACATTTAAGCAGGGTTGATTTTCCGCAACCGGATGGTCCTATAAGGGCGGTGATAGATTTTTCGAAGCCGTGAAAATCTATATCAATTAATGCATGGAAGTTTCCATAGAAGAGATTGAGCTTGTCTGTCCTGAGAACGTGGTCATTCATTATCCGAATTTGCCTTGAATATAATCTTCAGTCTTCCTCTCCGAGGGGTTTGTAAATACCTTTTCAGTCGTACCGTATTCGATAAGGGTTCCCATGTAAAAAAAAGCAGCATAATCTGTTATGCGGGCAATCTGCTTGGTGTTGTTTGAGACAAGCACTATCGTATATTCTTTTTTAAGCTCGTTCAAGGCTTCTTCGATCTTTGCAGTGGAAATGGGATCAAGGCCCGAGCAAGGTTCATCGAGCAGGATAATCTCTGGCTCCAAAGCGAGTGTTCTGGCAAGGCAGAGCCTTTGCTGTTGTCCTCCAGACAGCTTCAGTGCTGACGAGTTTAACCTGTCTTTCACTTCATCCCAGAGGAATGCTTTTTTAAGGCTTTCCTGAACAAGGTTCCTAAGCTCACGACTGCCGTTCTTGTTTTTCAATCTTGGGCCATAGGCTATGTTGTCGAAAATGGAACGGGGTAGGGGGATTGGCACTGCAAAGACCATTCCAACCCTTCTTCTCAGATGTACTTCATCAATTTCACCATCCAGAATGTCCTCGCCATCGATAAAGACTCTGCCTGAGATTGTAGCATTCTCCTCGAAGTCAATCATCCTATTCATAATAGAAATAAGGCTTGATTTACCGCTTCCTGCAGGGCCCATAAAGCCTGTGATTTTGTTTTTGTAAACATCAACAGTAACCCCTTTGAGGATTTCCCTTTTTCCAAATGACAACCTTAATTCTTCGGTTCTGATTTTAATATCCATATCTTTACGAGTATTTTGAGGTAACCTTGTTCATAATGTAGTAAGCGATTATATTGATGAAGAGTATGCTAAGGACAAGTACCAGGGCCGTAGCATAAGCCTTCTCCATTGATATGCCTTCTCGGGCGAGTATATAAAAATGAACAGCCATGGTTCTTCCAGAATCCATGAGCGAGGTGGGAAGCCTCAGTGAGCTTCCCATAGTGAAAATAACAGCGGCAGTCTCACCTACGGCCCTGCCTACACTGAGCATGATACCTGTCAGAATTCCTGGCCCTGCAGAAGGGAGCACAACCTTTGTTACTGTTTCCCACTTGGTTGCGCTCAATGAGTAACTCACGATCCTGAGATTCCTTGGTACTGTTTTGACAGCCTCTTCACTGGTCCGTATTATTGTTGGAAGTATCATGATGGTTATGGTGAGCACGCCGGCCATGAGTGACCAGCCCATGCCAAGCTTGACAACAAAAAAAATAAAGCCAAAAAGGCCGTAGAGTATGGATGGTATCCCTGCCAGTGATTCTACGCCAAAACGGATTATTTTGGTGAACCAAGATTCTTTTGTATATTCAGTAAGGAAAATTGCTGTTCCCACTCCGAGCGGTGTTGCTATAAAGATGGACAAGAGAACGAGAAAGATGGTACCTATAATCGTTGAGAAAATGCCGCCATGCCGCCCCATATCTTCGGGTGATGAAAAGATAAACTCCAGGTTCAAATAGGGCGATCCTTTAAAGAAGATTACTGCAACAATAGCTATCAGTATGCCCACCGTAAAGAAAGCCTGGAAGTTCAAACCTATTTTTACGATTTTGTCGACAAAGTTGGGACTGATCCTCACTTCAGCACCCTTCTCCTTATTGCAAAGGTAGCAATGTAATTTAATATCATGATGATGACAAGGAGAACAACCCCTGTTGAAAAAAGGCCTAAACGGTGGTCGCCTGTTGCATAGGCAAGCTCAAGGGCTATGTTGCTCGTCAGTGTCCGCAATGGATCAAGGATGCTTGTGGGTATTCTCAAAGCATTTCCTGCAACCATAATTACGGCCATGGTTTCTCCTATTGCTCTGCCCATACCAAGAATGAAGCTGGCCAAAATACCTGACCGGGCAGAAGGGATTATAACCTTGTAGATTGTCTGCCATTTCGTAGCCCCCATGGCAAAAGATCCTTCCCTGTATGTTTTGGGCACGCTCATCAGAGCATCAAAGGATATGCTAATAACCGTAGGAAATATCATAACCCCGAGAATTATGGATGTAGCAAGAAGCGAGAAACCTGGTCCGCCCAAAAAGTTTCTCACCAGAGGGACAATGTAGATGACCCCGAGGAAGCCATAAACTACTGAAGGTATGCCCGCCAGGAGTTCCAGAGCCGGTTTGAGGAAGAGCTTTAACTTCTTTCCAGAATATTCAGAAAGATAAATAGCACAGGAAAGTCCTAAGGGGGCGCCTACCATGAGCGCGCCAAATGTTACAAGAAAGGAAGAGACAATCATCGGAAAAATTCCAAAAGAGCCTTTTGTGGGTGCCCATTTGAAGCCAAAAATAATATTTTTTAGCCCCACCTTATGAAAAAGAGGGATGCCTTCAGAAAGGATAAAGATAAAGATGAGAAAAAGAAACAGGAGAGATGATAGGGCAAAGGCAGTGAGGATATATTTAACGAAGTGCTCTTTTGTCAGGGCCTTTTTAATCATGTACGCTTATGAGACCCTCCATCTTAAGTACATTCTGCCCTGCTGCTGAGAGCACAAAATCAATAAACTCTCTTGCGCTGTCGTCTAACCCTTCACGGGTCACATACAGGAAAGGCCTTACTATCTTGTACTGCCCGAGCTTTATTGTGTCAATGCTTGGCTCAACACCATCTATAATTACGGCTTTTACCTTATCATCAACCAAGCCCAGAGATATATAACCAATGGCATATGGATCAGTTGCTACCACTTCTTTGACTGAACCATTTGAATCCTGAACCATGATTCCATCATCGATCTCTTCGTCCGTCATAACAAGTTCTTCAAAAGATCCCCGTGTTCCTGATCCTTCTTCTCTTGTTACCGCATCAATGCTTCTGTCAATCCAACCCAGTTCTTTCCAATTCTTAATCTTTCCGCTGAAGATATCTCTTACATCTTTCAGGCTAAGATTGGTAATGGGATTCGCTGGGTTGAGTACCAGGGAAATTCCGTCATAGCAAATGATGATCTGATTGAGTATGTTTTCCTCACCCTTCAGCTGTCGTGAAGACATACCAATATTTACTGTTCCATTCAAACATGCCTGAATCCCTGCTGTGGATCCCCCGCCCTGAACTTCCACGATGAAATCCCGGTGATCTATCATGAAATGTTCTGCCAGTTTTTCTGTGAATGGCATGACTGACGTTGATCCTGCAACCGTAACCGTGCGCTTTTTGGCTTGCACATCTTTTGAAGAACAAGCGCCGAACGCCAGGGGTAATGTCAAAATCAAGAGCAATACAGTCCCCATGAGTTTGGGCATACAATTCTATTCCTCGGGTATAGGTTTAAGGTGTCTGATTATTTTTCCCTCAACCATAAATATCACTAGTTCTGCAATATTGACAGCGTGGTCAGCTATTCTTTCCAAATTTTTTGAAATAAAAAGCAGGCGGGTTGCCCTGCTGATTGTCCGCGCATCCTGCATCATGTAAGTGAGCAACTCTCTGAAAATCTGGTCGAGAAGGCTATCGACTTTTTCATCATCAAGGGCTACCTTCAGTGCCAACTGCACGTCTTCTTTCAAAAAAGCATCAAGGCTTTCCTTCACCATTATCTGAACAATGGAAGCCATGGTGGGCAAGTCTATATAGGGTTTGAGCTGTGGTTCCTGATTCAGTTCCAACACCCTTTCGCAGATATTAACAGCCATATCACCAATGCGTTCAAGGTCATAATTTATTTTGATGGCAGTCGTAATAAACCTTAGATCTCTTGCTGCTGGCTGCCGCAGAGCAAGCAGTTTAAGACAGAATTCGTCAATCTCTACTTCTATGGCATTGACTGAGTCATCGTCTTCGATAACCCTTTTTGCTACATCAGAGGTTCTTTCGAGGAGGGCTTTAATAGCGTCCTGGATGGCTCGCTCAACGAGCCCAGCCTCGAGAAGGAGCTTATCCTTCAGCTCTTTCAACTCCAAATCAAATGCTCTGTAAATGTGCCCCTCCATTACTTCCATTGTGGCCCCCTAATCATAATTTTACCAGACAGATTATAGTAATTTCCCTGCCCTAATACAAGAAAATATCCTCGGTTGTATCAGAAGACAGATGGTTGTTTAGGATAAAGCTGGTAAGTGTGTCTGAAAGTGGACCACGTGATCCCTGTTATGATACTGAACAAAAATTACCATTACTAACTTAAAATAACGAAAGCTCAAAGATATTGATTTTAAAAGATTTTGTTGCATTTTTTTGTTGACAAATACCGCTATGTTTGATATAAAAAACATATGTTTTCTTAGGAAAACGATATGCCAATATGAGAAGCGTGTATGGCACTAAAATGGTTAACAGAATGAGCCCAGCTTTTAAAAGAGTTCCAGCTATTGACAAATGTTTCGCAATTTTGGATTTGCTGGCCCGATCAAAAGAACCGCTGGGAGTGAGTGATATTGCATCGAGGCTTGGCCTGAATAAAAGTACGGTGTTCAACATAGGGCACACACTTGACGACCTCAAGGTAATTGAGAATCAAGGTGACGGAAAATATATCTTCGGCACACGTTTTTATGTGTTGTCAAACATGGCAGGCGGGAGATCACCATTCATGAAGACAGTCCATCCCTATCTTGAGATAATAAATGAGAAAACAAAACTGTCTGCCTTTTTAGGGGTTCGTTCGGACCGAAGGGCAATATTGATTGACAAAGTTGATTCTGCGTACGGTGTAAAAGTCTCATCTGAAATAGGTACGCAGATGCCGGTTTTGGCAGGTGCTGGAATAAAGGCAATGTTATCCCAGTTATCCGATGAGCAAATCGACGAAATCCTTGACCGAACGGAGCTCAAAAGATTTACCCCGTATTCTATTGTAGATAAGAGAGCTTACAAAAATGAGATTCTCCAGGTTCGCAAAGACGGTATTGCGTATGACAGGGAAGAGTATATTGAAGGGATGGTTGCCTTTGGGATACCTATCAGGGCATATGGAAAAAATGTTCAGGCTGCCATATGGGCAGTGGGTCTATCGAGCCAGATAACAAAGGACTCCCTTTCCGGGATAACTGAGCTACTTGGAGGCATTCGTGAAGAGATTAATTGTCGAATACGATAAAGAAAAGAGCATAGTGGTAGACAAGATAATTTTTTTATATTCATTCAGTGATCGCAGGAGGATAGGACATGTTTTTTAGGGTTTATTGTAATATAAAGGAGATTGAAGCTCCGGACTTGGAAACTGCAGAGGATATTCTCAGGAATAATTTGAAAGAGGTTATCTGGCTGATTCCGGTTACAGAGACTTCTGTAGCACCTCCAGCCAGAGAAGAGAAAAAAATTGAAGTGAAAGATAAGATCGGCGGACATGGATCGATGACCATGCGCCATTAAAACCTGAAATATTGACAACCTCAGCGGCCTGCACACAGGATTGCGAGGAGACTGAGAGAGGTAAAAATGAGGTACGCGGAAACAGGGTTTAACCTAGAAATTGATTTATCAAAAGGAAGCATTGACAAGGTAGAGACCGATCCGAAGGAAACGGCATTGCATTTGGGTGGTAATGGCATAAACGCAAAGCTTCTATTCGATAGAGTTCCTCCGGGAACTGATCCATTTTCTCCTGAAAACCTGCTCATATTTGGCAATGGCCTTTTAAACGGCACACCAGTTCCGGGCGCAAATCGTGTTTCAGTTGATACGATTGCACCTGTGAATGGACTGATGGGTCATTCACTTATGGGCGGATTTTTTGGGGCAGAAATGAAAATGGCAGGATATGACCGAATAGTCATTCGGGGCAGGGCGCCAGATCTGGTCTATCTGGCCATTCACAAAAACAGGGTCGAAATCCGGGATGCGACACACCTTCGGGGAAAAGGAATATATGATACCACCTGCCTGATTAAGGAAGAATTGAAAGACCAAAGGGCCTGGGTGGCTGCCATTGGTCCGGCTGGCGAAAACAGGGTCATTACAGCTTCGATTGATTGCGGCAATTCGAGTGCCTCACGGACGGCAGGGCCGGTTATGGGATACAAGAACCTGAAGGCGATTGCCATCCGTGGAACTAAAGATGTTAACATTGCCCATCCTGCAGAACTCTGGGAGATTTGTTCGAGGCTGAGAAAAGAACTTGATGAAAACCCCAACGTTGGTGACTGGATGGCTGTTGATGAAGATGATAGTTTCCATCATAACAATTTTTCCTGGGGTAATGCCCGTATACGCCGTAAGAATTTCTGGAGCGCCAGTCTTGAAGAGAGGTGGCGGAACCTCAAATATGACCATATGAGCCGCCAGACAGGTTGCTGGAACTGCCCGAAGGCATGCCACAACGTTATTCAGTGGCCGGGCCGCAGGAGGTTCTCCTATAAGTGCTACGGAAAGGACACATATCACATGGCCTCCTTCCAAGAGCTCGATTTTACCTATGAGATACTTGGTATTGCTCAGGACTTAGGGCTTGACTCGTACTCTACACCTCAGGTAATCGCCTTTGCCCTTGAACTTTTGGAAGCAGGAATTCTTAAACAAAGTGACTTTCCCGGAATGCCAGCAGACGTGAGAGGAAGGTTCTACTATCTCATTGACAAAATAGCCCACAGGGAAGGTATTGGAGATATTCTGGCCCATGGGACATCAGGGGCAGCAGCTATAATCGGTAATGGAGCCGAGGCATTTGACCACAATACAATCAAAAAATTCGAGCAGTTGCCTATTAAGCTCGGTAAGTTAAACCCGGCATATTTCCTTATGATAGCCACTGGTGAGGATATGGCTATAACTCAGATAGAAGGCTCGTTCCCACAGGACCCAATTACGGACCCGGAGTTGAGGGAAGAGTTTATTAGAAAGTGGGTGGCGGTTCCAGATAAAAAATTTATAGAGTGGTTCAGACAATGGGAAAAACGTGATGAATTGCCGGATGATGCCATGTGCGCTATTACTGATTGGAATGAATGTATGCATTATCTGGATGATTCCCTGGGATTTTGCGGATTTGTATCCTCATTCCGCGGTCAGTTTGGCGGTACCACAGGGTATCACGTCTGGAACATGCCTGAGGTTATCACCCATGCGACAGGGATGGAGTTCGACAAAGACAGGTTATGGGAATGCTTCATGAGAAACCGAAACCTGATCAGAGCGCTCAATGCGAGACTGGGCCTGAGACGATACATGGAAAGACCACCTGAGGACCATTGGGCTGTAAGGAATGAAGAGTACGAACAGCAGCTTCTCACGAAGTACTATGATTTTAAGGGTTGGACCTTCGATGGGATTCCCACCAAAGAGACCCTTGAGAAATTGGGCCTGGGTTACGTAGCGGAAGACCTCATTAAGAGAGGTGTTCTTACTGGCGAAGAAGTCACTGCCCTTAATGATCCGAGGGCAAACAAAGACAAGGAATGAGAGAAGGGAGCGTCATCGTGGACAACATTGAAAAAAAAACAAGAATAATAAAAGAGATAAAGGTTGATACAAAAAAATGCGCGGGCTGCAGGGCGTGTGAGATGGCTTGCTCTGCCTTCCACGCAGTTCCAAGGTTCAGCTCAGTCAATACAGCACGTTCCCGGATAATGGTTGTTATGGATGAAGTAAATGATGTGTTTGTACCCATACGAGCCGGAGACTATGCACAAGCAGAATGCAACGGGAGAAATAAATATGTGATTGACGGTAAGGAATACGCTGAATGTACTTTCTGTCCGGCATCATGCCCATCGAGGGATGCCTTCAAAGAGCCTGATTCAGGGTTGCCGCTCAAGTGTGACATGTGTGAAAGTGACCCACCACTGGAAAAGCCGATGTGTGTTGAGGCCTGTACCTTCGGTGCGCTTACCTATGTAGAGAGGGAAGAAGTGATACCTCTGGTCTCTGTTGAAGAAAGTCAGGAGAAACGTGGTGAGATGAAAATCGGACTGGAAATGTTGATCAAGAAGTACGGATTCAGGAATGTAGCTGATACCGTTGCCCGGATGGGAAGGAAGAATTAATACGAGGATAAAACGTGGAAACCCTAGCACCCTTCAAAGAAGTAATCGATGAGG
>ENA-UPXM01003998-UPXM01003998.1-activated-sludge-metagenome-genome-assembly--contig:-NODE-3998-length-15451-cov-9.625682_pt1 | contig 15451 bp, 19 predicted proteins | sample MGYA00238178_ERZ772708 | MGnify/ENA primary metagenome ERZ772708 (study PRJEB29002, sample SAMN05720212) | activated sludge metagenome | isolation source: anaerobic digester from wastewater... | reverse complement strand
AAAGCAAAAAGAACCGTCCCCGCTGCTTCCCCGCTGCTTATTGGCGCCTATGGCTATCTGACAGGTTCCATTTCCAGAAATGCTGATATTCTTGTTTTGATTTGCCCAAGGTCTGATTTTGAATAGTCTGTCTCAATGGACATGTATGGCAGCCCGGCATCATTAACAAGCTTCTTGATTGTTCTTGTTTCTACACTATAAGGGTGACAAGCCTGCAAAACGGTTTCAATTACGCCGTCAATTTTGAATTCCTTAAGTAATTCAGGAAGCATTTCCATTCGTCTTATATTAGGTGACATGACAGAGCAGCCTATTTTTAAATAGCGGTCAGCTATTGCACTGATAATGCTTTCTGCGTTTTCATCCACTAAATGCCTTACAGGTTTGACACCGCCGCAGTTTTCAAAGCAAACGACTGCTCCGCCATTGCTTTCAATAGTATTTACAACCTTGTCAAGAACTCCACCTATGGGACAACCCGTCACCAATATTCTTTTTGCTCCCGCTGCAACCGGTCTGTTACCGGCTTCATAAGCTTTTTTTGTGTTGTCTATCAGTTCACGAAGCCTCATGCAATTTCCCTCCACATCAAAGCTGAAGCCCGAGCCTTCAATCACCTTGTATATATCAAAGCCTTTGATTGGCGGAGGGTCTAATTTGCCTAATTCAAAAAGCTCGTTGTATAGATTCCTTTGTTTGTTTCTCAGAGCCGCAGCCTTTCTAAGCTTTTCTTCAGTAATTTTGACCTGGAATTTTTCCTCCAAAGTCTTTATCAAACGATACAATTCACTTTCCCACATTTTATGAGCATACTCTCTGTCAACCCCTTGAGGTAGTTGCATAATATATGTATCCTTGATTTCACCTAAAAGCTCATACATTTTCTTTTTCCCGTCGCAGGTTGTCTCACCAATAATAATATCGGAAAAATAAGTATAAGGGCATTTGTCCGTTAATGCAAAACCATAACTGGATTTGATCAGGGGGCACAGATTTTTCGGAAGGTCTGCTTCGGCATCAATTATAGTTTCTTCGCTCATGCCGCATAATCCCACAGAGAAAAGACCCGCTGCATCCAATATTTCAGATGGTGTAAAAGTGCAAAAAACGCCGGCAATCTTACCCCCTTTATCTTTTATTTCTTTTACTTTTAAAAAGCCTTGCCTTCTGGCATCAGCAAATTCTTCGAATTTACTTGGCAAATCTATGTTTGACATAACATACCCTCCTAATATTATTTTAGAGATTTTGCCGATAGTGCAGCTCCAACTGCACCGGCGTATCGACCTAAGGGACTTGAAATTACTTTGGACCCTAACTTTTCAGATAGGGATTCTATAATATAATCACTTTCACAAAGACCACCGGTCAGATAAAATTTGTTATTCGTGGCAGCATGCTTGCCGCACAGTGATATTACCTTGTTTGTGATGGATTCTATTATTCCGTATGCAATATCCTTCTTTGAGTGACCACTGCCAATCAGGCTCACTACTTCAGACTCGGCAAAAACCGTACACATGGAGCTGATACTTATACCTGAGCCCGTTTTGGCCATATTGCACAACTCAGCCAAATCCATGCCCAATGTGCTTGCCATAATTTCCAAAAACCTGCCTGTACCGGCAGAACACTTGTCATTCATAATAAAATCGACAACCTGACCTTTGGCAATAGATATAATTTTTGTATCCTGACCGCCAATATCTATTACCGTGCAAGTATCCACGTCATATAAAAATGCTGCTCCTTTACCGTGACAGGTTATTTCCGTTATGGTTTTATCTGCATAGGGAACAGAGATTCTGCCGTAGCCGGTTGCTATGAATTTGCTGTTTCCCCCGTCAATACCGCCTATTGATAGATCCTTTCTGATTTTTTCGGCAGTATCCGTGCTGCTCCACCCGGTTGGCATTACATTTTTGTAAAGTATATCGTTGTTTTCATTTAGGGCAACAACCTTTGCAGAGGTTGAACCGATATCAATCCCGGTAAAATACAATTTTATCTCCTGCCTTTCTCCTACTAAATTATACATGAAATATTTAATGCACATTATTGCTATTTTTTATAATGGAATATCTGTCTATCATATTTGGTAATATTTGTAGAAATTGGTCACTTTTATTGATATATTTGAGTGTGTAGGCTTTCTTGGCGGCGAAGCCGCTTTTGTTCTTTATCAACTTAAAGGGGGGGAAGAACGATGAATAAGCCTTTTATCGAGTATATCAGTGCTTGTGCATGATGCGAAGTATTTGGAGAATTCGTGAAATCTCTCGAAGAACAATATAAAGAACAAATCCAAGTGAAAATCTATAAAGTCGGAGAGGACTTTGAATACATAAAAAAATACGGACCTACTACCAAGAGCATGCTCATAATCAATGAATCGAGGGTAGTGACAAAATTAAGCAAAGAAGCCATACGAAAAGCATTTGAGGAGGCATTAAAAGATTGATAATAGAATTTTGGGAGTTCTTAGTCAATATTATTTATTCTGCTATCAATATGTTGAACAGTGCATCTGTATGGATGGTTGTGAGCTTTGGTATTGCAGGAATAGTTCATGAGTATATGAGTCCGGAAAAGATGCGCAAAAGCAGTGTCGGCAGTACGAAAATTTCCGGTGTTCTCTGGACAACGCTTGCAGGCACGGGCGTACCAATTTGCAGCTGCGGCAGCACCCCTTTGGGAATCAGCTTATACTATTCAGGTGCTTATTTGGGTCCCACTTTGGCATTTATGACATCCACTCCGGTGCTTAATCCTGTTGCAATTATTCTGACCTGGGGATTATTGGGGAAAGAAGTTGCAATTATTAATATTATTACAGGGCTTACCGTGCCGGTAATTGTCGGAATCATCGGCAATAAATTTGCAGGTAAAGAGCTTTATTTGGAAGACTTGGAGGATGGGGTTGAAAGAAAAACACTTATTTTTGAAGAACCTACACATTTTGAGAGGATCAAAACCGGTTTAAAGTGGTCTTATACTGAATTAGCAGTGACCATCTCCAAATATGCTGTTTCCGGTCTTTTGATTGCCGGTTTGATTTTTAATATCGTCCCTCAGTCTATGATACAGACGTATTTGGGTAACCCCGGTTTTATATCTCTTTTTGGAATCACCGTTGTCGCTGCATTGATGTATGTGTGCGCCGTAGGTCATATTCCCTTTATTGCAGCCCTTGTAGCCAGCGGCGCGGCACCCGGAGTAGCCATTACCTTTCTTATGGCAGGCGCGGCAACAAATATTCCGGAGCTTCTGACTATATATAAAACTATCGGCAAAAGAGCAATGATTATCTTTCTTGTAACACTTACGGTTTTATCCAATGTTGCAGGATATGTTACAAACCTTTTATTAATGCCGGGTTTCAAACCAATCTTAAATTACGACGCCACCTCCCGAACGGTGGCCACAGCCAATAAGCTGATCTTTGTTCAGCCTGAATGGCTGCAATATGTGTGTACATCAATATTGGCAGCTTATGCATTATACTCCTTGTATAAGCTGATAAAAGGAGAAAAGGCAAAACTATTATCATAGAAAGATGTTGAAAATATGAATAGGAAATTCCATAAAAGTGCTATGTCAATCATCATTGTTTTAACTATTGCATTTGCTGCAAGGCAATACTTGAATGTTAAGGAAGAAGCAAGGAAAAATGAGCCGACATGGATGAGGGACAAAGAATTTGCTGCAATGGCATCAGAGGATAACATAGCCTTGCAATACTTTAGAGAAAAGTACCCTGAAAGGGCAGTATTATTGGCTTGTGAGGAAGACATTAACGATGATAAGCTTGTGGATTTGCTAATTATATACAAAGAAAACGTAGATACAAGGCTTGTTGCAGTTTGTAATACAGGTGATGGGAATTGGTATATATCCCCGGAAATACCTGCACCTATCGAGAATCAGACTATACGGTTCAAGAATATTGACAATGAAGCAGAGATGGAATTTATAGTCTCCGGTGAAAAAAAAGGAGCGGTCGGATATGCGGTTTACCGCTTGATAGAAGGGGAAATCAAGGATCTATTCGGAGAGGGCATGGAGGACTGCTGCTAGATATGAATATTAATAAGAGGATATATTTTGTTATAGTTACAGTTATGATTGCCGGTTTTATTATAATCTCCTTGCTTCCCAAGGATACCGGCAGGGTGGATAGCAGAAATGCTTTGCGTATTGGAGCCGGAGATGATATTAGCGGTTGGCTGCTTAAGCAAATTGTAGAAATCAGCAGAGAAACAGGTAATAGCGAAAGAATTGCCAATAGTGATTTTATTACGGAAGCTTATGAATTCCAAGATTGTTGAAGTAATACCTCCCAATGGGCCTTGAGCTCAGATGAAATTGATATGGGTTTTTACTGCAATCATAAAGCAATGCATATGGTCAAAATAAGTGATCGTTTGGTAATTTACGGTCCGGTCATTATGAATTCGGAAGTTATGGTCTACAAAGGTAATATCGAGGAGAAACAAGTGCTCGGAATAGGGCAGGAACGCAAACATATACTGGAGTTGATTCAGGATAGCTACTCCAATATAAAGGAAAGCAAAGAAATGATTCCTGCGGCTTTACCATATACATTGGAGAATGATCAGATAGATATAGCGGCTATTGATGTAACCAAAGCGGTATTATTGCCAAGATATAACTTTGCCGCTATTTCGAAGGATGATTATATTTCTTACTGCCTCGTAGTACGAAAGGATTTAATCGGCACAGAGATCTTTGATGATTTTCTTGATAATTATAACAAAGCAGCAGAAGAACTCAATAAGAAAGAAACATTGATTTCAGCCTTTGGAATGACAAGAGAGTTTTGGGATATGGTTAATATAAAGTTTTTACAACTATAATAGGAAGTGTATATAATGTCAATATCTGTTAATGGAATTACAAAAGAGTTTAAAAATCGAAGAGAAAGAAACAGCAATAATATTGTACTAAAGGATATATCCTTTAATGTGATCGAGGGAGAATTTGTTACACTGCTTGGTCCCTCCGGTTGCGGTAAGACAACAACCTTGACCATTATAGCAGGATTTCAGGGGCATAACGGAGGGCAGATATTAATCAATGGGAAGGAAGTTAGCAAACCGGGACCTGATAGAGCTTTTGTATTCCAAAACTATGCTCTTTTTCCATGGATGAAAGTCGGAGAAAATATTATGTACCCCATGAAAATGAGAAAAGTGCCAAAAAGGGAAAGAAAAGAAAAGCTTAAAGAGTTATTGGATATTGCACAGCTCAGCGATTATGAAAATTACTATGTTCATGAATTGTCAGGAGGCATGAAGCAAAGAGTTGCACTGCTTCGTGCATTGGCTTGTGAGCCTCAGGTGTTACTTATGGATGAACCTCTTGGGGCAGTAGACTTCCAAATGAGAAAGCTTCTGCAAATACAATTGGAGAATATTTTGCAGAAAAAAAATGTAACGGTATTGATGGTAACTCATGATGTTGATGAGGCGATTTATTTAAGTGACAGAGTAATCATTATGTCCAGGGATCACGGCAGGATTTTGGACGATATTAAAGTTAATCTGCCGCGACCGAGAGATAGGAAAGACGATATTTATCATAATTATATAAATCAACTGACCGAAATATTGAAATCAGCATTAGATGGTGATGTTAAAAATGAAGAGGATGAAGAGCTATTAGCGTTTATATATAAGAATGAGAAAAAGAATGATGTTGCAGCAACCAAGCTTGCTGCAGTAAAAGAGTATAACCCTTGCTAAAGGGTATATATAAAAATAATGGGAGGCAGGAAAATGAGAGTTGCATATGTATTTGAATCAGTTTATGCAAGAGAGATTCTTGAAAACATGATTATTCCACAGTTGGAGAAAGGGGACCATGGGGCCGAAGTAGCGGGTATGATGTTCTTTTTCGACAACGCCTATATGCTGCATAAGGATAGCGATATTGCTAAAAGACTGGCTGCAATCAGCAAAAAGTCGGGAATGCTTCTGATGGCGTGCGATAGGTGCTGTTATCAAAGAGAAATCGATGACAAGCTTATTGAACCGGCGGGAATAGGCTGCTTCCCCAATTTGTATGCTGCATTGGCCGGAGCAAACATAAATCAGGTTATTACACTCTAGTATCCGTCAGGAGAGGCAGAGCTTATGCCTGCCTCTTTTTAAAATTAGCCGAATTAAGGAGTAAGATATTATGATGACATTGCCCGAGCGTTTTAACGAATTTGCCGAAGCCCGCCGTAACGGTTTTTTGAAGGTAATGGAATTGAAGGAAAGCGGTGCCAACATTTGTGGCAGCTTTTGCCAGTATGCTCCGGCAGAGGTTATTTACGCTGCAGGACTATACAAGGTTGGTCTTTGCGGCAAGAGCAATGACCCTATAGCAACTGCGGAAACACATTTGCCTGCTAATTTGTGTCCCCTTATAAAGTCAAGTTATGGGCATGCATTGGAACAAAGCTGCCCCTATGCCTATTTTTCTGACATTGTTGTTGGTGAGACCACCTGTGACGGGAAAAAGAAAATGTATGAAATGCTGGGAAAGCTCAAACCGATGCAAGTAATTCATTTACCCAACGTTCCGGAAGAAGAGCGCTCATTAGAAGCCTGGTCAATGGAAATTAAGCATTTTAAGGAAGGTTTGGAAGAACGCTTTGATGTTGAAATAACCGATGAAAAGCTTCGTGAAGAAATAAAATGGTGCAATAAAGAGCGTATTCAAGCTGCGCGTATCTACGAGCTTGGCAAATATGACCCACCTGCTATTACCGGCTTGGATATGCGCAATATTATGGACGGCGAGCAGTATATGTTCGATAGATATGAGAAATATGAAAAGCTTAAACAGATTTTGGATGAATGTGTTGAAAAATGGGAAAATGGAAATGGTCCCTACAAACCCGATGAAAAACCTCCCCGTATTTTGATATCCGGTGCCGGTCTGGGGGGCGTTGTGGATAAGACTATCGCTGTTATCGAAGAGCTGGGAGGAGCAATCGTTTGCTATGAAGGCTGCAGCGGTATCGTTTCCCGTCGACGCCTGGTTGAGGAATCCGAAGACAAAGATCCTATAACCTGCATTGCGGAAAAATACTTAGAGGTACCATGTGCGGTAATGTCCCCGAATCATAAGCGCATGGAGCAGGTCGCCGCAACAATAGAGGAATGGAAGATCGAAGGCCTCATAAATATTACGCTGCACTCTTGCCTTCCCTTTGGGGTTGAGTCATGTAACATAGAAAAGGTCTGCAAGAAGTGTGATACCCCATATCTGCACATAGAAACCGATTTTTCAAAAGGTGATGAGGGTCAAATACGTACCCGTATCGAGGCATTTTTAGAATTGATAATGCAAAGGAGGTAATGTAGCAGTAATGGCTAACGAAGCAAATAGGGATATGGATCGGATGCTGCAAGCAACCAAGATGACGGACAATCGTAATTTTCGAAATATGGTTGGCAAAGGTTACTACTTTTCCTTTTTTATTGCGTTATTGATTTTGGCTACTATTTGGTACTTTGCAGCACATAGGATCAATAAAGTCTTTATATTCCCATATCTGGAAAGTGTAATAGGCGAATTATTTTATGCATGCACAGACCTGCACGTTTTGCGGAGCCTCGGAATAACATTGCGAAGAGTCTTGACAGGGGTTTATTATGCAACAATCATTGGTTTTCCCTTAGGTATGTTGATGGGCTATTCACCCTTTGTTATGCGAACCATTGCACCTTTTATAAATTCATTCCGCCAGATTCCTACAACTTCTTGGGTTCCACTGGCAATAGTATGGTTTGGATTAGGTGACGGACCAACGATTTTTGTCATTATGTTCCATGCAATTTTTACTATTATATTAAATACAGTAGCAGGGGTGCAAAGTATAAGCAAAGATTTTTACAATGCCGCCCGCAGTATGGGCGCCAAAACCTTAGACTTGGTTAAAGATGTGGTGCTTCCCGGTTCCCTTTCGGGGCTGATTACCGGTATACGTATTTCTCTGGGTGCGGCATGGATGTCCGTAGTCTGAGCGGAGTTCATTGCAACAAATTCCGGCTTTGGATATATAATCAAACAGGCACAATTAGATATGATAACCGAAAAGGTTATGGCTTACATGATACTGGCCGGGGTTCTGGGTTTCGCACAAGACAGGATTTTACTCGTAATTGAGACATTCCTGATAAGGTGGAAACGGTAATACGGAAGTTTTCCATATTATGTTGCAGTGACGATTTCCCGTGAGGAAATAGATGAGATACAAAACATATAGAAAGGGAGAATTTATATGAATAAAAGAATACTTGCATGCGCGCTTGCTATTATGATGCTGACAGTAGTATTGACCGGATGTCAGGATAGCAGCTTACAGAAAAACGTAGTAAAAGTAGATTATGATGTTAATGAAGAGGTTGCTCCATACCTCGCAAAGCTTCCGGCAATTCCCGATGCAGATAAAGAGTTTGTTATACAAATGGGGTATAACGACTGTGATCATATGGTCGCTGCCATTATCGGTGAAAACGCCGGTATTTACAAAGCTCTCGGTCTGAACGTCGTTGTTACTAAGAGCGGGCAGACTGCTGCCGCTATGGCTTCCGGTGATATGGTGGCCGGGTACTCGGGCTTCAGTTCAATGATAAAAAATGCAAATAAGGGCGCTCCGGTATTTATGCCTGCAGGTAATCATTTAGGCGGCTCCAAATATTTTGTTATTAAGGATAGTGTCGAATCTGCGGAAGAAATAATCGGGTCAAGAATAACCGTAGGTGAAAGTGATATGTATTCTCCTTACTGGCTAAGCTACTGCGAACAGGTTGGTATACCAATTGATTATACTAAATATCAAGGGTTTGATATGGGCGCTGATGATGCTATAGTTGCAATGAAAGCCGGTCAGTTAGACGGCTTTATGTGCTGCGATCCCTTTGGGTCAGTTGCTGAGATGGAAGGTATAGGCAAAATAATCGGTACTGAGTGGGGCGCCCACGTTTCAGATGATTTGGAGACCGGTTGGGGCTTACACTGCGGATACTTTATCAACACGGATTTTGCAGAAGAACACCCCGAGTTAACTACAAGATTGGTGTTGGCACATTGTCTTGCCATTCAGTATATGTATTTGCACCCATATAACGCAGGAATGATGTTTGCCGATGACTTTGGCGTAGATCCGGCAGTAGGTCTTCGTACAATGTATTTGAAACTCTGTGCTGAAGGGCGTACTTTATCCTGGGATATCAATGAGACAAACATAAAAAACTACACGGATTACTGGCATAGCTATGGAATACCGGAAGATAAAATACCCGAAGTAAAGGATTTGCCGTCCTTCTTCAATCTAAAATATCTCGAAGCCTGTGGTATAGAAAGTTTTAAGAGTTTTATGGAAGACAATAAGATTAATGAAAAGTTTCCAATACGGGACTCTTACTTGGCATGGCTTGAAAAGGCAGAAGAAATTGACGGTATCGATCACTCCAGCACTGTAGGTAAGACCGTAGAAAAGTGGAACAATAATGAAATTGTATCGAAGCTGCTAAAATAGTAATAAGGAGTGTCATCACTTTGAATGATTCATATTGTGTAATTGCCTTCGGCAACACTCATATGGCTATTAAGGTTCAAAAAACACTTAACGAAAAAGGTTTCAGTATTAATATGATGCCGACTTTGAGAGCGATCACCGCAGGCTGTGGTCTTTCTATACGATTCTCTTCAGAGGATCTAACAAATATACAAAAGGCTGTTTCTGAAATTAATATTGAACCATCATTACATCAATTTTATACGGTTGAGAATAATATGGGAGAATAGAAAGCAGCAGGGACGGTTCTTTTTGCTTTTGAAAGCAAAAAGAACCGTCCCTGCTGCTTCCCCGCTGCTTCTTACATATATTTTTCTATATACTCCAAATCACTGAGTCTATCCACATCATTGCATATTTCGGGATAAGGGGAAATAATCGCTGCTGCTCTTATGCCCAAAAGAGACTCGCATTTCCTTTCAATTGCATTGATTGTCAGTATCCCCAGTGCAAGCCTCAGCAAGAACGCAAATCCAAGTACTCCGGCCATTTTTGCGGGGCTTTTTCTGTACTCCAGCATCTTCTCCACGAAATCCTTGCACTTATCCTTTACAGCCGGGTTGAAACAGAACACATTCCCTCCGGTGAACCGGCCTTCCCAAAGCCGCGCATAAGTTCTCCTGACTCCCGGATACTTCTGATCATTGACCTTCTTGTCAACAATGGAATAGCATAAGTCAACATCCTTCTCATTGCATCTTGCAATAAAGTCCTCCATTGCCTCCCTGGTAATCATCGGGATATCTGAGGTCACAACAAGAATCTTATTTGCCTCGGGAAAATACTCCAATGCCAGAAGTATATTTGATACTATGGAATCCGTTCCTTCTACGACAATATCAACAATACCGCCGATTGCCGGCTCCAGCTTATCCTTCGGCCCGACTACGGCAATCCTGTCGATGCTTTCGGACTTTCTGAGGGTTTCCACCACATATTCTATCATGTACTTGTCCTTAATTTTATAAAATGCCTTGTTTACGGTATCCTTTTTTTCTCCCGCAAGCACAATAACATCCATAAAGTTCAATCCTCCCTACGGATTGTCATTTTTCCCGGATGAACTCCCCAGCAATCTCATCATATCCTTCTCGGCATTCTGGATGTGTATCTTTGCAATATTTTCAGCCATTTCCCTGTTTCTCCTGGAAATTGCTTCAACTATCTTGTAATGCTCTTTGATAAGATTGGTTGATTTGATGGCTTTATTCAGGTACATTACCCTGAACCTTTGAACCTGCTCCATCAGACTATTGGTCAACTGCAGCAGCTTTTCGTTCCTTGTAGCCTTGAATATCTTTTCATGAAATTCAATATCTGTTTGTATTACGCCTTCAACATCATTTGAATTCATGGCCTGCTCGAAATGCCTGGCAGTTAATTCCAGATCCTTGATTTCCTCCTCGGTCATCCTTAATGCTGCAAGTCCCGAAGCAAGGCCTTCCAAAACTGCCCTGACCTCAAGCACATCGGTAATGTTCTTAATTGAAAGGTCTGCAACGTATGCACCTTTCCGGGCAATCATTACTACCAAGCCTTCCAATTCAAGTTTCCTTATGGCTTCCCTTATAGGCGTTCTGCTAACCCCCATCTTTTCTGCAAGCTGAACTTCCATAAGCCTCTCCCCGGGTTTCAGCACCCCTGAGATAATAGCTCCCCTAATTGAATTGAATACAACCTCCCTTAAGGGCTTGTAGTTGTCCAGTTTTAATTCGAGAAAGTTGTTATCCATTATTATCACCCCCTGTTAGCATTTTGATACTAAAAGTCTAAATTCTGGTTGGTAGTCTTGACTAAAAAAACCTCACTCACCATGTCTTTAATATAATCATATGCATTATATGCAGATGCAGAATCCTTGAATACTCCAAACACCGTCGGCCCGCTGCCGCTCATAATGCTTCCCAGGGCACCGTATTCCATTAATTTATTCTTCAATTCTTCTATCTGTGGGCATTTTTTTATTGTCACTGTTTCCAGTACATTGCACATACAGGAAGCTATACCCTCAAGGTTCCTTCCGTCAATATACCGAATCATACTTTTTATGTCCGGCCTTTCTCTGATTTCTTCAAGCTTCAGGCCTTCATATACCTCTCTTGTAGATATGCTTACAGCAGGCTTTGCCAATAGTATAAGGCATTCAGGAATTCCCGGAAGCTGTGTCAGCTTCTCACCCAAACCTTCCGCCAGGGCAGTTCCCCCCTGAATGCAAAAGGGCACGTCCGAACCCAGCTTTTTCCCCGCATCCAGTATTTCATTCCTGGATAACCGCAGATTCCATGCCTTATTCAAAAGCTTAAGGGTAAGTGCGGCATCTGCGCTCCCCCCTGCAAGCCCCGCTACAATAGGTATTGTTTTTTCAATATTTATCAGTGCGCCTTCCTTGACGTTGTATTTTATTTTTAGGTATTCGGCAGCTCTATATACTATATTCCCTTTATCTGCCGGCAATCTGTCATTATTTGAAGTAACTTTTATGTCACCTTTCAATGCCCTGACGGTTATGGTATCAAACAATGCCACCGATTGCATTATCATCAATACATCATGATAGCCGTCAGGCCTTTTTCTAAGTACATCAATTGCAAGATTTATTTTTGCAGCTGCCCTTCCTGCCAGTGTATTCAATACAATCACGCTCCGTTGCTTTATGTATACAAAAATCCCCCCATTATCATTATATACCATTTTCTAATTTCTTGTACATTTTTTTACCGATAAGTTTGGAAATAAAAATAAAAGCAGGAATTATTCATCCTGCTAATAAAGTCTCTCCATAATTATAAACTGTTATCCTTCCCCATCCGAATATTCTTCAATATCATTATCTTAGTTCCATTTGCCACTTTGCTTGGGTTTTCAATATTATTCAGTTTTGCCAGGGCATCCACTGTGGTATTGTATCTCTTGGCTATGCTCCACAGCGTATCACCTTTCTGAACCATGTATATAGTCACTGCCGGTATCCTGCCATAGTCTATACTAATGCCTTCAACTGCCTCAACGTTCTCTACCAGCTTTTTTTCAATATGCCTCATAACCTCGGCATAAACTCCAAGCACCACCCTTAATTCAATCATTTCATTGTTTATCTTGCTGAAGTTTACATTGTCTGCACTGCATTTTACGGTACACGGCATACCAAGCCTCACACCGGGTATATCCATGAAATGCCTGAAGGGAATCTGCTCGGTCATACTGCACATAGGCTCCGCACTGTATGAAGACTCATAGACAAACGTGCACTCCGCCATACCCTCCAGCAGTACTCTGTCATCCAGCAGCTTCACTTCATTTACTATTGGCAGCACATTTACGCAGCATACCTTTTCAATCTCAGGATCCCCATGCTTAATACCGACGGTTTCCTTGATTACAATGTTTGAACGGCCTTTTCCGACAAATTCGCTGAGTGAGAATATATTTCTTTCTATATCTATCACATTGGTCGGGCTATAAGCATCCGCCACTACTTCCTGTTCGATGCTGTTAAATACCCTTGCTCCCATACCCAGCATGACATAGGCATTGATTACTTTTCTCTCGCCATTGGCATCCTCATTAACCTCCAGACGGCATTCCTGAAGAGTGCTTTCTGTCACACACTCCATGTTTTTCTCCGCCGCAGGGATCTCTATGTATTGAGTAAACGGCACTTCAAATTCCTGGTACTGCAATTGGTTTTCCTCAGTCTCAGACTTATATAGTATGTCTATTCCCAGCAGTCCGTTCACCTCGACCTTGCCTTCGATTGGTTTTTCATCCTTTATAATTACCTTGCTGTCCGATCTTAATATCTTGCCTATCGCAGGTGCATCAGCTGCCAGGTTGAGTTCCTCATTGAACTCATAATGGTCTTTGTTATAGCCCATCACTTGTTTGAAGCTGCTTTCCTCCCGGAGCACCTGGATGTCTGATAAACCCCTTACGTCAGAAGCCAGCTCAAGATCGAAAAGATCCTCAACCTTGCAGTGCATATCCATGATTACCTTCACGCCAAGCTTTCTTGAGTTTATCATATAACAATCAACATGCTGGATTACTGTATTTATGCTTTCTCTCATCCTGGGCCTTGCGCCAGGAACTTCAATACCCTGTGAAAAATTGGCGGCCACGTCCATACTGTTAAGCGGTTTTCCTTCATCATCCGCTGCATATAATATACTTAATAATATTTGACCATTTACAACAACCTTGTCGTTTAACACTTCACAATCCCTTATCTGTACAGTTGCACCCGGGGCAAGTATCTTGTATAAATCCGGATTTATATCCGGTACGTTTATATCTTCTTCGACCACTGTGCTGAATACATTTTCGCCTACTATTCTGGAAACCTTGAGTGGGTTTTTTATTAGTTCAAGTGGCATTATTCTCCGCCTCCTACTATAGTTTTTCTATTAATTTATATGAGACGAGAAGGAATTTATGCCAACATTTTTATTTTAGGGGCTGTTGCGCAATATATGAAGAATGTGACATAGGTAACGGGTAACACTAAACACACGGCTGTTTCACGGAATCGCTGCGCGATTACACGGTAACTATTATATATTATGCAGCTGCATAAGAAGATTTCGATACTTATATCATTATCGATAGTTATTTATGTAACGTAATATTTATCCCACCGTGAATTTAGTGGCTTTCAGTGTTTTCAGTGTTACATGTTACACATAAGGAATACCCGGATTTCTGGTGTCTAGTTAATGGTGCCTGCGCACGTTAGTGCGCATTATTCTACGTATGCAAAAAAGACGCGGGGACGTTTCCCCCGGGGACATGGGGACGTTTCCCCTGTCCCACTTCCAGTGGGACACGCGAAACGTCCCCGCGTCCCCGTGTCCTTAAGAAGGACGCCATGTATGGCGCCCCTACTAAAATATAATTGTTGTTCCTGCGTTGCCCTCCAAAGCATCCACTGCCTTGTAAAGGGAGGTGATTATCGCTTTTCTTCCCGGGTTTGCCTTAACGAACGATACAGCGGCCTGAATCTTCGGAAGCATGCTGCCCGGTGCGAAATGCCCCTCCCTGATGTATTGTTCCGCTTCTGCAGAAGTCAGAAGGGAAAGATCCTTCTGATCAGGCTTCTTGTAGTTGATTGAAACTCTCTCAACTTCCGTAAGTATCATAAGTATATCCGCATTGATGTCCTCGGCAAGCCTTTCTGCGGCAAGGTCCTTGTCAATTACTGCCGCTATGCCCGTAAGACTGCCGTCTTCATTTTCAATTACAGGGATTCCTCCGCCCCCTGCCGTAATTACTATGGTTGTATCCCAGAGGGTTTTTACTGCCGAAAGCTCAACTATCTTCTTGGGCATCGGGGATGGGACGACTCTTCTCCAGCCTCTTCCCGCATCTTCCTTCATCACATATCCCTTTTCTGCCTGAAGCCTTTTAGCCTCTTCTTCAGTATAAAAAGCACCAATTGGCTTAGTCGGGTTCTTAAAGCCCGGATCGTCCTTATCAACAACCACTTGTGTTACCAATGTTACTACAGGTATGTTCCTGCCCCTCTTCCTCAGTGCCTCTCTTAAGCCCTGCTGTATATGATATCCGATATAGCCCTGGCTCATTGCCCCGCAAACATCAAAAGGCATAACAGGAGTGACTCCCGCGGCAGTCTCCGATGCCAGAAGTATTCTTCCCACCTGAGGCCCATTGCCGTGTACTACTGCCATTTCATATCCTCTGATACTCATTTCTGCAAGATACTCAGCTGTTTTGTTCACTACCATAAGCTGCTCTTCTGCTGTTGCCGGCTTTCCGGATTCCTGCAGGGCATTTCCGCCTAATGCTACTACGACCTTTATCACTGACATAAATCCTACCCCTTCATAAAAAACATTTTAG
>ENA-UPXM01003993-UPXM01003993.1-activated-sludge-metagenome-genome-assembly--contig:-NODE-3993-length-15457-cov-13.806778_pt1 | contig 15457 bp, 18 predicted proteins | sample MGYA00238178_ERZ772708 | MGnify/ENA primary metagenome ERZ772708 (study PRJEB29002, sample SAMN05720212) | activated sludge metagenome | isolation source: anaerobic digester from wastewater... | reverse complement strand
CGCCATCGCTGAAGGTCTAAATAATCAACTTAAAACAATAATTAAATCCGCTTATTGGTTCTAAAAATATCGAAGAAGAGTTCAAATCTATCGTTAAACAATATCCTAATGTTTTAGTCGTGGTACCAATTCTTTTAGCTAAGCGTGAAGCTGAAATAAAAGTGCAAGATGCTGATGGAAACTACATTTTTAACTTTGTTAAGATGAACTACACAGTTGAACAATATACACTCTTTATGAGAAATAGTGGCTTATTTGATTTACTCCAAAACCATATTATCAATAACCTTGTCGACTATGTTTTAGGTATTGAAGTTGGCATGGACACTAACGGAAGAAAGAATAGAACCGGTCACGTCATGGAAGACCTGGTTGAATCCTATCTTATTAAAGCTGGCTTAGTTAAAGGCAAGACATATTTCAAAGAAATGTATGCTTCTGATGTAGAAAAGAAGTTTCATTTAGATTTATCTAAATTAAGCAACGACGGTAAAGCAGAAAAGAGATTTGACTTTGTATTTGTTGGAGCATTAGGAACCGTATTCGCTTGTGAATGCAATTTCTATAGTGGTGGAGGTTCTAAACTTAACGAAACTGCTAGAAGCTATAAAACGTTAACCGAAGAATCTAAAGGTATTACTGGTTTCCAATTTGTTTGGTTTACAGATGGTATCGGTTGGAATAGCGCAAGACATAATCTAGAAGAAACGTTTGACGTTTTAAGCAATCTTTACAACCTTAAAGATCTAGAAAATGGTGCGATAGATACTCTTGTTGATTCAAAGAAGTATCTTGAGTCATTAATGAATACGAAATAATTATTGTTAATTCGCATTGAAAGAAAGATACATAGTATAGCAGTTAATTACAGTGACTTGCGTTTAGAAACAGGTAGATACTTTGTATCTTTCTTTTTTATTTATTGAGTGAGTATTTACAAAACAATTTTTGATAAATATAATTATTTATATGAAAAAAATAGCATTGTTTTTGTTTATTCCTATTATTGCACTGTCAGCATGCAAACCTAATGGTGGTAATTTAACAATTAATGCAAGTAAAGTATCTACTGAACTTTCTGCAAATGTTGAGACGTTTGTCTAGACGAATTGGAAAAGGAAATCAAAAAAGCAAAGAAAACCTATAGGAAATAAAGGGTTATTAATGCTTTGACATCATCCAAGTTGATGTGATTTTGTAAAAGTCAAATAGATTAACTGTCCCTATAGTGTCTCGCTGAAGGAATTTTTTATAGGAAGAAGAGGTAAACTATGAAGATCACTGTTATTGCGGACGTTCTGGGAGAGGAAAACAACGGAACAACAACAGCGTGTATGAATTTGGTTAGGTATCTTAAGTCGATGGGCGATGAGGTATCTATTGTATGCTGTGATAAAGACAAAAGAGGAAAAGACGGCTACTTCGTTGTCGATACTTACAATCTTGGCCCAATTATCAACAAGATGGTTAGGAAGAACAACGTCTCTCTAGCTAAGCCACAAAAGAAAATAATATATAATGCGATAAAAGATGCCGACATAATCCACGTTATGATGCCTTTTGCGTTAGGGAAGAAAGCAACGCGACTTGCTAGAAAACTTGAAAAACCAGTCACTGCAGGCTTTCACGTTCAAGCGGAGAACTTCACGACTCACGTTGGGATGATGAACTTCTCGCTAGCTAATTACATAACTTACAAAAACTTCTATCGCAAGCTATATCGCCATGTTGATGGAGTTCATTATCCTACGGAGTTCATTAGAGAAACGTTTGAGAAGAGAATTCATCACAAGACTAACGGCTTTGTCATTTCAAATGGAGTCCACAGTCGATTTGTTAAAAAGAACGTCGATAGACCAGAAAATTTGAAGGACAAATATTTGATTTTGTTCACCGGGAGATATTCCAAAGAAAAATCGCACAAGGTATTGATTAAAGCTGTTTCGAAGTGCAAATACAAAGATGAAATACAGCTGATATTCGCTGGACAAGGTCCTTGTGACGAGGAAATAAGGAAATGTGCTAAGAAGGCTGGAATCAACATGCCAATTATGAGGTTCTTCAAAAAAGATGAACTAGTGGACGTAATTAATTATTGTGATTTGTATTGCCACCCAGCTGAAATTGAAATCGAAGCTATCGCGTGCCTTGAGGCGATTTCGTGCGGACTCGTTCCAATTATTTCAAATTCGCCAAGATGCGCTACAAAGGCATTTGCCATCGATTCAAATAACTTGTTCAAATGCAATGACTCGAATGATCTCGCAAAAAAGATTGATTATTGGATTGAGCATCCAGAAGAGAAAGATATTCGTTCAAATGAATATATTGGATACACAAAACAATACAACCAAGACGAATGCATGCAGTCGATGAGAGACATGATGATCAAGTGCATGGGGGAGCATAAACAATGAAGAAAACGTATTACTACCATGACATGAAAAATGACGATTTTGCTTCCACCAATATCAAAGCAATTCAACTACCTGATGGTTACAAATACATAGACAAAAACATTTTTTACAGAATAGGTGAAACGATCATAAGATGGATAGCGTTCCCAATCATTTTTTTGATTTTGAAGGTCACGTACTTAATTAGGGTAAAAAATAGAAAAGTACTAAAGAAGGCAAAAGGACATGGGTATTTCATCTATGGGAATCACACGAACTACCTTCTTGATGCTTATAACCCATCTCTGGTCGGTTTCCCAAAACGCGCACATATCATCGTTAATCCGGATGCCGTATCTATAAAGGGATTGGGAACTGTAGTTAAGATGCTTGGAGCAGTCCCGATTCCAACATCCTTGAAAGGGATGAAAAACTTTAGAAAAGCGATTACCGACTTGATAAACATGAAGCACGTGGTTGCCATTTATCCTGAAGCGCACATCTGGCCGTATTATACGGATATAAGACCATTTGGAACGGAGAGCTTTCATTATCCTTCTGAGTCTGGCACGCCGTGTTTTTCTTTCACTAACATTTATACCAAGAGAAAAGTCGGCTTTATAAAGTTCCCAAAGGTTGTCACCTATGTTGATGGTCCCTTTTATCCAGATATGAGCATCGCAAAACCAGAAAGAATAAAAAAGCTCAGGGACGAAGTGTATAACGCAATGAAAAAACGCGTTGATGAGAATCCTAAATACAACATTTGCGATTACGTTTACGTGGAAGACGAAAAAGACTCAAACAAGAAGAATTAGGAGGACACTATGAAAAAACTAGAAAAAATAAAAACCTCCGAGAAGGTAAAAAACATCATCTTAATTTTGATCGGTAGTTGTATGGTTGCGTTGGCAAACGCCATATTTATTGTTCCATTCGATATTGTTAAGGGTGGAATGACTTCAGTTGCGATGATGGTATCAAACCTGATGTATCCAGTTACCCACCAGAATATCACAGATATCGTGTTATGGATTATTAATATCGGCCTTTGGTTTGTTGCTTTCTTTTGCATCGGGAAGAAATTCGCAATGTCGACACTAGTTGGAACTGTTGGCTATTCCTCTTTTATGTCTCTATTTTTTAGATTAGATTTAGTAACTAGATGGGGATTGATGTCCTATTATCAACAAGGAGACACTACTGCAAAACTAATATTGTTTGGTCTTGCCGGTGGCGTTATTGACGGTTTTGGAGCATCATTATGCTTTATGGGAAAGGGATCAACGGGAGGAAGCGACGTCATCTCTGTGTCGTGTGTTAAGTTTCTTAATATAAAACAAGATGTCGCGACTCTATCCATTGATGTAATTACTATTCTTTTAGGCTTTGCTATATTCCAGGATTGGGGCAAATTGCTGGTAGGTATTTTGGCAGCAATGATCACTTCGGTTGCCATCAAGAACATCTATGGAAAATACCATTCGGTATACGTGCTTGATATCCTAACGGACAAAGTTGAAGAGATACAAAGAATCATATCAGAAGAATTTCACGACACGAGCACCATTTATACTGTTGAAGGAGGATATTCCAAAGACAGAAAAAAGGTCGTTCATTGCGTTCTTGTTTACAAAGAAGCCAAGTTGTTAAAAGCAATGGTACCTGAAATCGATAAGGATGCATTCGTTACAGAATTTGAAACAACATCTGTGTATGGTGGTTCAACAAACGATGCTTACGTTCCTGAAAAACAAAAGCAGAAAGTGTTAACAAAAATAAAATTCCATAAAAAGTAGAGACGAAATCCTATGAAAAGCAAAAGACAATTTAAAAAGATTATCAAAAATAGTGCATTGAATGATTTATTAATGATTCAAAAAAGGGATTGTTTTTCTTTTGATTTGCTAAAAGAGGGAAAGATATCTTTTGAGATAGAATCAAATAATAAAGCGCATGTGTTTGATTCCATATCGTTGGATTTAGATGGTATTGCTTAAGGGAGTAGATGGCCTAGCTGGTTGTAATATCCGTCATCTCGGTTAAAACCCGGATTTACATCAAACATCAAGACTTAAGTATGGATGACCATACTTGTAGTTTATTTAGAAATAATCAAGCAAGTATGGAAATATCTGCTTTTTATTTTTGGAGGCGAAAGAATGAATGTAATAGAAGTAAACAATCTAACAAAAGACTATGGTTTTGGAAGAGGCGTATTTGATGTTTCTTTTCATGTTAATAAAGGCGAGGTTTTCGGATTTTTAGGTCCTAATGGTGCTGGAAAATCTACTACAATCAGACATTTGATGGGGTTTAGTAAACCTCAGAGTGGAGAAACAAAGATTCTCGGAAAAGAGTCCTTCCATTGCTACGACAAGGTACAATCGGAATAGTGTTCTTAAACAATTAATTGGTGAAGGAGTAAAGTATATGGCAAAAATTTTAATATCGACAGATACAACTGCGGATTTATCAAAAGAAATATTAGAAGAATTTAAAATAAAAACTACCTCATTACACGTATTATTGGGTGATGAGGATTATATTGATGGAGTTAATATTACACCAAAAGACATTTTTATGTATGTTGAGGAAACAAATAAACTTCCTAAAACTAGTGCTTGTTCTGTATTTGAATACACTGAATTCTTTGAGAACAATCTGAAGGATTTTGATTATATTATTCATTTCACTATTTCATCTGAATTGTCGTCAACATATAACAATGCAAGACTTGCTGCAGAAGAATTTGATGGAAAGGTTCATATCGTTGACTCAAGAAACCTATCCACAGGGCAAGGATTATTAGTTTTGAAAGCATGTGATATGCGTAACGAAGGTGCATCGTTTGAAACTATTTGTAATGTAATTGAAGAACTTAAGTATCATGTTCAAGTTAGTTTTGTAGTTGATACATTGGATTATCTTCATAAGGGCGGAAGGTGTTCAGGTATAGCAAGATTAGCAGCTACAATACTTAAGTTACACCCATCAATTGATATGATAGATGGTAAATTGGTTCCCAAAAAGAAGTATAGAGGAATTATCAAAAAATGCATTGAGAACTATGTAAAGGACTTGGCTACTGAATATACAGAATATGATGATACAAGAGTTTTCATTACACATGCTTGCTGTGATGATGCGACTGTTAAGTTAATCCAGGATGTTGTCTACGATAACTTTAGATTCAAGAAAATCTACATTACTACAGCGGGCTCTGTTATAACTAGCCACTGTGGTCAAGGAACACTTGGAGTTTTATTTATAAAATAGAGTTATAGTTTTTTTAATTTTTTTAAGGGGTGATTATTTTGAATACTGTTTTTAATATTTTAGATTATGGTGCAATAAATGATGGTAAAACAATCTGCACCGGTGCAATACAAAAAGCAATAAATGACGCTAGTGTATGCCAAGGAAAAGTAATCATTCCACCAGGTGAATTGTCTATGTTCTCGGAGACCTGATATGGAAAACAATGACCAACGACGCCGCTTCTTTAATAAAGCGACTCAATGGGCAGATAATCTTAATAAAAGGAAATCACGACAGATTTTTACACAATGCTGCCGCGAAAAAAGCTCTTGCCACGGTTGTCTTCCTTTTAGCATTTTTAAGAGATAGGAGTAACTTATCTACATATTGGATTAGTTTTATCGCCGCAGTCCCTTTCTGTGGCTTTGTAAACTTCTTATATTTCAAAAGACTTAATAACCGTATTGGCCGTATTATCTCTTTAAGTGTCGTCTTATGTGGTGTTATTACCACAGCGGCCTTAATCTTATTCAATTACAATAGCTACGCTTGGATGTTATTTATTATTGGTGCCCCTATTGAAGCGGCTATTAACTTATACGAATTTATTAGGAACTAAGTATGGAAGAACTATTATTAAGGTTCCCTCTAATTATCCAAGTAGTCAATTATGCTCTATATGTTCTTACAAAAACTCTATCACTAAAAGCCTCAACTCCATTAGTTAATATAGATTCCATATTTAAGAAGGTGTTTTGTCTTCCTGATTAGGTATGGTTCCGTTTGAATCAGGATGTCATCATCCATAGAAGAAATAGTGGAAATATCACCAGCTTCTCCAAGAACAAAAGTGATGTGATCTCTATCGTGTATGATTACCCTACTAAATACTTTGTTAAGTGGGAAGTCAGTTAAAGAAGAAATGGTTCTATCGTATGGTGATAGGACTTTTTTAAATTGATAGAGGTAATCGTTAACGCTCGTAGCGGTATTTATTGAATTCTCAAGTGCCACTTTCTTCATATATAGTGGCTTGAGTTTCTCCTTATAAGCTTTGTTGACCTCGCGATAAAACTCATCATCGATATCTTTGTACTTTTTGAATTTTGCTTGTAAAACATCTATTTTTTCTTGCAATTCCTTTATTTCTTTCTTCTTTTTCTCTACGTCATTTTTAGAATTGAAGGATTCCTCTAGCAAGTCAAAGAAGCTCTTTTTATTAGTGATAATCTTGTTTACAACCTTAAGAGTAATGATATCGATAACATCTAAAGGAAGATCATCGTTCTCACAAGTTTTTCTTTCTCTATTAGATGCACAGTGGAAAATTCTAGATTCAGAAGCCTTGCCTCTATTGTTTACTTTGAAATTATAGTTTTTACCACACTTTCCACACATAAAGAGACCGGAATAAATGCTCTTATTAAAACAGATTTTACCTTCTCGTTTTTCATCGTGCTGAACCTGACTTTGATATTGAATGGCTTTCTGTTTTAACTTTTCATTAGCGGCAAGCCATACTTCTTTAGTTACAATAGCGGGATGATTGTTCTCAATTAGAATAGTGGGCAGCGTTCCATCGTTTTTAAGTCGCTTTCCTCTTACTCCTTTAACAAACGTTTTCTGTAAATAAGCAGCACCCATGTATTTCTCGTTATGAAGGATCTTTCTTAATGACTGGAAATGCCACTCCTTAGTGAATCTAGGTTTATAACCACGTTTATTAAGTTCATCAATAATGGCTTGTCTAGAGTAATCCTTTAAATAAAGGTCATAGATTAGTCTAACTGCCTCAGCCTCTTCTTCATCTATGATGATGCTTCCATCTTTATCGCGATGATATCCATATAACTGTTCAGGGTTGAAATAAGCCTTTTTATCTTTGAAGTTTTTAGCATAGCTCATCCTGACGTTGTCACTTATGACTTTAGATTCATTCGCGGCATGAGCACTTAATACGTTAATGACTAATTCGCTGTCCATATTAAATGAGGAGATGTTCTCCGTTTCAAAATAGACTTCTACATTGTTGTTTCTAAGAACTCTTAAGATATTAATCGCATCTTCAGTGTTTCTAGAAAATCTAGACAAGGACTTAGTGATGATTAAATCGATTTGACCGCTTAAGGCTTTATCTATCATCTTTTGGAATTCTTTTCTTTTGTAAATAGAAGTACCAGTTACTCCATCATCAACGAAAACCCCACAAAATTCATAAGCGGGATTTGTCATGATCATTTTGGTGTAAGCCTCGATTTGGTAAGTTAGTGAATTCTCCTGGTCTTCGCTTTTAGAAGAAACGCGAGTATAAGCACATACTCTTCTTTTACCAACAGGGGTAGCTTTATTAATTTGAATTATTTCTTGAGCCATGGGTAATCCTCCAATCTTACAATTTTGTATTTATAAACTTTCGCGGTTATAGGAGAAGTGTAGTAACCATGCATGATTTCTTCTAAGCCGTTTATCTTTTTAATGTTTTTGCTGATGTTTTCTTTAGAAACGTGGTGGCCAGCATTATCGATAATGGTGATAGTGTTATCTTCATTAACGATTACTTCATCGATAAGCCTTAAGTAGCATTCGTCGTTATCCATATTTGTTATTAAAGAGGCGATTTCCTTGCTTCTAGCTTCTGAGATAAAGGACTCATATGTTTCGCCAGACAAAGTGTCTAATTTGGCCTTTAAATCATTTAAATGCTTCTTGGCTTCTTTATATTCGTTAGATAATCTTTCATCGTCTTCTTCAGAATCAGTTTCCATCTTTTCCTCAATAATGTCTTTGAGCCTATTTTCAGTAGCGGTTATCTCTTCTTTAACTTTGTTAAGTTCCTCTTGTTTATGAGAAGCCTCGCCTATAGAAGTTAAGCAATCTAAAAGATTAGCGGTAAGAGAGCTATCAGAATAATACGATTTCATCGCTTTGATACAGATAGCATTTATATCTTCTTCTTGAATAGGGGGAAGGCTACATTTTTCTTTCTCTATATTTCTTCTGTTAACATTGCAACTGTACATTTGTTTGCCATCACTTCTTGATTGATAAACAAGCTTTTTACCGCAAATGCCACAATAGAGTTTTGCAGAAAGAGGATTGCTGCTGTCAGGTCTAAGGAATCTGTCGTTCTTTTTATACTCAATGATAGTTTGTACTAAATCAAAAGCCTCTCTAGAAATAATGGCAGGGTGGTGGTTCTTTACTAACCACATGTCCGCGTATTTCCCATCTTTATTGCTTCTAGACTCATGAGATAAATAATCAATTACAACAGTCTTTTGGAGAATTAAGTCGCCTTTATATTTCTCATTTTGGAGAATCTGCATGATGTTTTGACGGCTCCATTTCTCTTTGCCTGAACCAGTTAAGTAGTGGTTACCTTCTAAATAAGCGATGATTTCTTTTATTGATTTATTAGCGAGATAAAGATTAAAGATGGCTCTAACGATATCAGCTTGAGTTTCATCGATAATCATGTTTCCGTTTTCGTCTTTGGTATAACCAAGGAACTTCTCAGTTGGTACTTTCCAGTTACCATCTCTCATCCTTTTTCTAATTCCCCACTTAACATTATCTGAGATGTTTTTCGCTTCTTCTTGAGCAATAGAGGAGTGGAACGTTAAAACCATATCGGTCCTAGTATCTAAAGATGAAAGGTTTTCTTTTTCAAATTTAATCTCTACTCCGATTTCTCTAAGCTCTCTAACAATGGTGAGGATATCTAACGTATTTCTTCCTAATCTAGAAATAGACTTCACTAAAATAAGGTCAACATTACCTTTCTTAGCTTCTTTTAATAAGGCGTTAAGTCCATCTCTTTTCTTTAAAGAAGTACCTGAGATACCATCATCTGAATACATGCCGACAAATTCCCAGTTAGGATTGCTGGTTATCTTAGTGGTGTATTCATCAATCTGTGCTTTAAAAGAGTGAATCTGATCTTCGCTATCAGTAGACACTCGTGCGTATGCCGCTACACGTTTTCTTTTATTATCTAAACCAGTAGAGGCGATATATTGAGCGGGACTCGCTACTTTAATTACTTCCTTTGCCATCATGTGTATATTGCCTCAATACTGACTTAATATCAATATAATTGATATTATTGATACAAGGGAGGTTATACTTCTGACGGAGCATAGTTAAAAGAGCATACCATTCTTCGTGGGTAATCTTGTTTTCTTTTAATAACTTATCAAGAATCGCTACTTCAAATTCGTAGCTGATAGTCTTATCCATCAAAAAAGCCTCCACTCATGATTGTGGAGATGTTCCTTAGTGATAAAGACATTCTCCTTGAGTGAAGGACTCTTTGTTTACCGCTTTTATTCTAAATGGAATGAGATTTTTATGATAGGTGCTAGCGATATGCTACTTAACATCTAACAAATGATATTTAACAGATTGGATAACAACTGCGTGACAAATCCTTTGTATAACTTGGCATCCGACAATTTTTAATTCACCGGTGTGGGTGTAGTAGTAGAAGGATCTCTTTTTCTTGTTGCCGTATAAATCGGTTGCGACACCCACTTGAGAGAAATAGAAAGCGGTGGCAACTCCATGTTTTCCTTCTTCAATATAATCGCCAGAAAGCATACATGTGCATTTTTGGTTCATTGAATTATTGATATAGTGCCTTATGTCTTTATCTACGATAACAGCATCGCCCTTCAATAAACCTAATACACTTGAGTCGCTTTGAAGAATGTAAGCGCAGATGTTATTTGGCCTATCCGCAAATTTGGCATCGAACTTCATAACCCCTTTAAGGCTATTGTCTAATTTATAGAAACCACGTTGTACCTGACTAAGAGCGATGGTGGTCAGGTTGTTGTTTTGCTTGTTATAAGCGTAATCAAACGGCATGCCTAACAAAAGGTCGATGGAACAATTTAACACTTTTGCCATTTGCATAAGTAAAGAAACAGGAATCTCTTTCTGTCCATTTTCATAATAAGAAAGTTCATACCTATCAATATTTAATAGTTCAGCAAGTTCATCTTGAGTAAGACCTTCTTTATAGACTTCACCTTGTTCCTTTAACGTGATAACTCCTTTGAAGTTCTTCCTAACTGATGAATTGATTTTTGGATATGGCCCTGGTTCAACATTTACTTTTGGCATACGTGCGTCTCCTATTTAATAATTTACACAAAAATTAAATAAATGTGCACAAAAGTCTAAAAAATGTGTCTCCACAAAAATGAGAAAATTTGCATACCTATATTAAGGTGTGTTTTTCTTTATTTATTAATAAATAAGATAAGTGATAACGCTCCCAAAACTCCACAAAAACTGCCACAAAAAATGAGCTAAATTTTTACCACAAAAAATAGTTTTACACGCAATTTTCCTTATATAAAAATAATGGTGACAGCAGGAGCTCATGCTGCTTAAAAATTGTTGGGTAGATCCCAGAAAGGAGTGAAGCGAGATGAAGTATTATCCGATTCGTATGTACTTAGTTAATGCGAGACAAAAGCTCGGATTTTCTCAGTATCGCGTTGCTCTTGAGATGGGAGTATCACATCAACATTACAATCGCATTGAGAACGGTGCTATTGGTGAAGCAATTCAATTTAAAACAATAGTTTCACTCGCATACGCTCTTAATATTCCTGTTCAGGTCATCTGGGAAGAGGAAGAAAAATATCAAGCATCCTTAAATATGGATAGTGATGACAATTAGTAGAGCAATGCTCTATTGATTTTCTAGAATGAGGGACTCTTTGTTTACCAAGGTGGAGATGTTCTTATTGTTCTTCTTAATTAATAGAGCTCGCTCTCATTAAGCGGTAAACCCGCACGAGGAACAATATGAAAACTAAAATTAATAAGAATAACGTTAAAAGGCTAAAGGCGTTATTAAAAAAAGGCGAACCGTTGCCTTATAAAAACTTGGCCACAATCTTTGCAAAACATGCAACTGACCCTGAAGAAAGCGAAGATTCTTTATGTAACAAATCTATCAAAAAAGGATTACTCGCCTTTGGCGAATATCTTGAAGAGAAGAAGGTGATAATGCCTCTTAAAATTGATGTTATTGATTTTGTCCTTAAGAATCAAAGCAAAAAACCAGATGTTTTATGCTGGTACTTTTGGGGTTGCATGAAATTTATAATGTTCTGTCATGCTCACTCGGATGATATCTTTGATGGAATTTTTAAAAACACTGATGTCTATAGAGAGGTCAAGTTCTTATCTGCTGTCATTTTCGATTACGACTACACAGGTTTCAAATCTGATGAGGAGGATGAGTGATTATGCTAGTTAGACCAAATGATGCTTTGGAGTTAGCGATAAAATTCTATAAAGAAAAATATGGAGAAGTGACATCAAATACAACTGAGACCCAGTTATATATTAGATCTGCTCTTATATCTTTTGCAGAATATGTAAAAAGAGAATGTCCACATGATGGATGTGCAACAAGTTATTTCCTTCACAAGTATGTCAAAAGCATGCCCGTCCTTTCTATTAACTGGTTTAAACATTGTGCTCCGGTACTTGTGGATTTTATCACACCAGATAAATAGCATACTGTCATCACCTATTCAAAAGCAGATTAGATGTAATAACATCTAATTTGGAGAGTGGTGCTTTAAAATACTTAACCACTTTGCCGTTAAGGCACCTCTCTCTATTTGTGGAGGTGCTATGGCTAAGAAATTCGATACATATCAAATGTGGGAAAAGACAGGTGTGCTAAAGTCCAAGCTTGATTATATCAAAGCGGCTTCAGCTACTTTCTACACGCAAAAAGAGATGTGTCGCGACTTAGGTATAACTGAGCAGACATTTACACAACTTAAAAATAAACATAAAGAAATTCAACAAGCTATTTCTGAAGGTGAAGCTTTGCTTTTAAATGATTTGTTCTCCGCTCTTAAAAGAAAAGCGGTGGGATATAAAGAAAAGACAACTTCAAAAGCCATGAGGAAGAATCCTATTGGTGGTACTGAAACTAAAGTCACTGAAGACGAGAAGTATTATCCACCTGATTTTGAAGCTATCAAATATATCCTCGTGATGAAATTCGGTAAAGATTTCGACCCCAAGAAATACATGTACGAATATATGGATAAAAAGAATGAACCAGAGGAGTGGGCTAATGCTACTCCTATTGGTGCAGACGATGATAAGGAGGATTAATTCCTATGAGAGATTTAATAATCGCTGTTGGACAAAGAGCCAATAGCAAAACCTGGAAGAATACCAGAATCACTTGGGAACAACTCTCCCAAAAATTAAGTGAAACAATTAGAACCTCTGAAACAGTAGAGGAGTATAAACACTTTGTTAAAGATGCTAAACAAGAAGCCAAAGATCATGGTGGTTTTGTGGGTGGCAAACTTAAGACTCCTCAAAGGCTTAAAAACAATGTGGAGTATAGAAGTTTAGTCACTTTAGATTTAGATGACGCTACACCTGGTTTTCTTAAATGGTATGAAGATAACTTCCAATATACGAGCTGTCTTTATTCCACTCATGGGCATAGAGATGACTCACCTAGATTTAGAATAATTATCCCTTTAAGCAGAGATGTAGAAGGCGATGAATATGTCGCAATATCTAGGTTGCTTGCTGATGAAATAGGCATCGAACAAGTAGATCCTGTTAGCTTCACAACTAATCAATTAATGTATTGGCCAAGCACACCAAGTGATGGTAATTACATTTATCGAAAAGTTGAGAAAAACCTATTAAATCCTGACTCTTTTCTAGCAAAATACCCAAATTGGAATGATTTAACTTCGCTTCCTAAAAAAACAAAAGAGACTCATGCGAGTGGTGGTAAACCAGGAAGAAAACAAGCTGACCCATTAACTAAGGATGGCATAGTGGGTGTCTTCAATAGAGCCTATTCAATCAGTGAAGCCATCGACGTTTTCTTAGGTGACATTTATGAAGAAGCTGGTGGTAACCGCTATAAATATATTCCTTCTAGTAGTGTTGCTGGTGCGATTAATTATGATGATAAATTGTTTTATTCTCATCACGCTAATGACCCAGCGGTGGGGCAAACTCTAAGCGCCTTTAATCTTGTCCGTATTCATCTATTTGGCGATGATAAGCCTTCCTTTAAAAAGATGGTGGACTTCGCTAGAAATGATGAAAAGGTCAAGAATCTAATCGCTGAAGAAAACATTAAATCGATTAAGGAAGACTTTGGTGATGAAGAAATTGATTTTAGTTGGACTAAGAAGCTTGCGACAAATGATGATGGCGATATCGCTAATACAGTTGCTAACCTCGTTATCATCTTAGAGAATGATGAAAAGCTTAAAGGCATCGCATTTAATATCCTCGCTGATACTGCTGAAGTAAGAGGAGAGGTGCCATGGCTTAGACCAACATCTACTAGGTTTTGGAGAGATGCGGATACATCTAAACTTAAGATCTATGTTGCCAGTCATTATTGCGACTTTAGTGATAGGAACTTTGAAAACGCCTTTGCTAAGGTAACTGAAGATAGAGCGTTCAACCCCGTTAAAGAATATTTAGATAACTTACCTAAGTGGGATGGCGTTAAGCGATTAGAGAACATCTTTATTAAATATCTTGATGCAGATGATAACGACTACACTCGTGAGGTAACTAGAAAGTGGTTTGCCGCTGCAGTAGCACGCATCTATGAACCAGGAATCAAATTTGACAATATAATTGTCCTAGATGGTAAACAAGGTGTTGGTAAGTCCACAATTATTAAATCGCTAGTGGACCCAGAATACTTCTCAGACTCGCTTCAACTATCCGATATGGATGACAACAAGAAAGCAGGAGAAAAGTTACAGGGATTTTGGATTGTTGAGATTCAAGAACTCGCTGGCATGAAGAAAGCGGACATCGAAAAAGTGAAAGGTTTTATCTCCTCAACCGATGATAAGTACCGTGCCTCTTATGGTCACCATGTAGAAAGACATCCAAGAAAGTGCGTTATCTTTGCTACAGTCAATGGGGAGCAAGGCTATCTTCGCGACTTAACTGGTAACCGAAGATTCTGGGTTATTAAGATTAACTCAACCAACACAATTCCTAACTTCAGGTTCGATAAGACATTCAAAGATCAATTATGGGCAGAAGCTAGACATTACTATGTAAGTGGTGAACCATTATTCCTTGATGAGAAGTTCTTAGAAATAGCGGCAGAGTATCAAAACAATGCTATGGAGCATGACGATAGGACCGGCATAGTGGAGAAGTATCTAGATGAGCTTCTTCCTGATAACTGGGATGAATGTTCCATCGCGGATAGGCAATACTACTTTAATAAAGAGTTTGATTCTAACTATTACCCTCAGGTGACATTTGGTGCGGCCATCTATCAACGCGAAGAGATTAGTCCAATAGAGATTTGGGTGGAGTGCTTCAATAAAGACAAGGCCGACTTCAACAATAAAGAATCTAACGCGATATCTATGATAATGGCGCAGATACCAGGCTGGGTTAAATCTGGTAAAACTAAGGTCATGGGTCCTTATTCTAAACAGCGATACTTCATTCGTAAAAAGTAGGAACAGGAACAAGCGGAACAAGAAATATATAACTGTTCGAAAATCGTAAATTAATTCAGTAGAGATAATTAAAAGCACGTTTTAGAACTTTATAGAAAATCTTGTTCTTTTTGTTCCTTGTTCTCTAGCAAAATGACTCCCCCCCCGGTCTGCAAATACAAAGTATTTGAGAGTACCGGAGGGCCCACCTCAGAAATACGCGAGGCCAAATTTTTGAAACTCCAAAATTGTAGTGCGCCCCAGAAATTGGACCTATTTTAATTAACTATAAATTGTTCTGAT
>ENA-UPXM01003992-UPXM01003992.1-activated-sludge-metagenome-genome-assembly--contig:-NODE-3992-length-15465-cov-4.839844_pt1 | contig 15465 bp, 15 predicted proteins | sample MGYA00238178_ERZ772708 | MGnify/ENA primary metagenome ERZ772708 (study PRJEB29002, sample SAMN05720212) | activated sludge metagenome | isolation source: anaerobic digester from wastewater... | reverse complement strand
TTTGCCGTTCGTATTCGTACTACTGGGCTATTAATCCCGCCTCACTTGTTTGCATATTATATTGTCAAAAAACCTCTACCCTCCATTATACACTAACATATAATTAATGCAAGTATTTTTAAAATTAAGTTGTGGATAACTCCTAAACATCTTCATAAATACATAGCCACCATTTCGGCTACTTTCAAGCGGTAAATTTCACGGGGAAACCTCACGGGCGGGCGGGCGTTTTGGCTCTTATTCTTACCTTGTCGCCATTTTACTAGCCCGCGGGCTTTTTTCTCCCTTGTCATTATCTACTAGCCAAGGCGGGCGGGCGGTTCTCTTTCCTTGCTCTCTATTCTATCTATAATCTACAATGGCGGGCGGGCTTTTCCTTGTATATCTTATAAATATCTTTTGTTTGTTTTCTTTAATAGTTCTATAAGTTTGGCAGTAAGTTGCATTAGTTTGGGGCAAGTTGCACTAGTTTCGGGTAGACTTGCACTAGTTTCTGGGGCTAAGCCTCAGCGTATTCTATTATCTCCTTATTTTGCAACGTATTTTGGGCAAGCCTCATAATGGCGTTATAAGCGATTTTCTGGGCGGGGCAAGGGGTTACTACCTCTTTTTGGGGCTGGCGGGGCGATTTTGCGGGCGTTTTGGGGTGCGTTTAGTTGCTAAACACCTTTATTTACTATCTTTTGTTATGTCAGACAATGTCAGACAAAATAATATGGCTTAAAATAAACGACTATCGGTTGGGGTTTCAGGGAAGAGGAGGGGCCAACCCCCCTTCCCCATACTATAAAATCGGGTTTTGTCAGACAAATGTCAGACAAATATAACTAAATGTCAGACAAATGTCAGACAAAATTTGCATAATGTCAGACATTTCTATATAATACTTATATTACAAGGTTTTTTAACTTTTAATGTTATGTCAGACAATAATAATGCAAGAATTACTATTAGGTTTAATCAAGAGGAAATGGCTAGACTTAAAGAGTTGCTAGGGGAAGTTAGTTCTAGTTCTATTAAGGAGAGATTATTTATGTCAGACAATTTGTCAGACAAACAAACTAAGCCAGCGCCAAAAATGCAGCACCAGTTTGCCGGTTATACGTTTGTCGGGCATTTCCCGGATGAGCAGAACGCTTCGGGGATGCTGGCGGTGGTGCGGAATAAGTTTGGGCGGGAGTCTACGTTTGAGTCAGGCTCGCCGGAATATCAGTCTTTGGTCAATGCGGACTATGAACCTTATTTTAAGCCTGGGGAGGTGATACAATAAGGGAGCAAGTTTCGCGCTTGCCATTTTTGGCAGATGACCGCCTTCGGGCGGTTTTCTGTTTATCCACTTTTCCCCATTCTCTTGATTTTTTTGTGGTATAATGAGGTGGGTGGTTTTTCATGTTGTTCCACCCTGATTGTCCGCCGGCCGGCAGTCTAAGCCCTGTGCCTTTACTTAGCGGTTCGGGCGTATCGGGTCAAACCGAACAGGGCTTCATGTCTATCAAACCATACCAAGGCGAGTTGCCGAAAAAGAGAGATATATCCAACTGGGAGTCGGAAAAGATATTTCAGTTTCTTCGGCTCGCCCAGTTCTTTATTAATTACGAGGAGGATAAGTTTCAGGTTAACCCGGACAAGATTCGGGAAGTGCTGGCGCGGATGTCGGATGAGGCTTATTGGCCGGAGTTTATGGAACGGCTGGACTTTGACCCGGAGCTTGGTCATCGGTGCAATCAGTATCGCCTGCGGTTGGTCACGGCTATTCGGTCGGTCTGTTCCTGGCTGAAGGATAACCCACACGCGGTGACAACGGAGATGGAAGCCATTATGGAACCGACCACGAGGCTTAATTGGGCACTCAATCCGATTCGGGATAAGGAGACGAAGATTGGAGCTGAGCTGGTTACGCTTGACCAAGATGAGCGGACAGATGAGAGGCATCCGAACGCTAAGGCAAATGTGTCGCATGTGGCTACGCCGGAAGCACAGTTCCAGATGTCTATCAAGAAGATGACTTCATTGCTGAAGGAGTTGGTGGAGTCTGTTGACCGCCGCCAGATTAAGGCGTTACCACTCGACAAGAAGTTACGTCACATTGATTCCTTTATCCGCACGTTGGAGAAGATTAACCGGGGTAAAAGCCCGAACTCGGTCGTATTCAAGAACCTGACTATCAACCAGGCATCACGGGATGAACTGGAGAACGCTATTAATGTTTATGCCCAAGGCGAATAAAGAGAGTAATGAGGTCTGAACTAATACAACAGTACTACGATTCGCCTGAGTATCTCGCTAAGTTGCGGACTAAGGTGATGAATATGAAAGACCTGGAGGAGGATGAGTTCTTTCGGGCCGAGCAGGTGCTGGATGTCTATGCTATTGACCCGATTGCCTTTATTGAGACGTTTTGCATGATTAAGATGACAGAGGGTGGCGGTATGCCTAGACCTTTCTTTTTGTTTGATTACCAGAAGGATATTATCTTAAAGATTCAGGAAGCGGAGAACACGAACAATGATATTGAGTATCTGATTGACAAGCCGCGCGGCATGGGTGTTACTTGGATTATTGCGGCCTATTTCTTGTGGCGGTGGCTCTACACGCCTAACTACTCAGCCTTTATCTTGTCACGCACAGAGACAGAAGTTGATGATGGCACGCGGACAGCCGACTCCTGTATTTTTGGTAAAATCCGTTACATGATTGACCACTTGCCACGGTGGATGTTACCGGAAGGTTATAAGCCTAAAGGGAGTAAGGGGACTACAACAGATGCGACTTTAAAGCTGATTAACCCCTCTATGCAGTCTGCTTTGATTGGTTCAACGACCAACTCAAACGCTGGTCGGTCGCGCCGGTATCGCACTGTCTTTATTGACGAATGTTTTTCAATTGATAGATTCTCAGAAGTTTGGCGCTCCCTACAGTCAGTTTCCCGCCTGAAACTATTTGTCTCAACTGTTAAGCAGGGACGAGTGTTTGAGGAGTTTAAGAAGATGTGTGAGGCGAACGATGCCTACATCTCACTTACATGGAAAGACCATCCGTTTAAAGACCAACTATGGTATGAGGAACAGCTCAAGAAGGCGGAGTTTGACCCAGAGGTAATGAAAGAGATTCAGGTGGATTATTCGATTGACCCACGCAGTGCCTACTACCCTGAAGTCAGACAGTCCACCTTACAGCCGGTAGAGTATGACCACCAGCGCCCACTTTATATCTCGATGGACATCGGGCGACAGGACTTAACGGTTATTCTTTATTGGCAATATGATGGCATGTTTAAGCTTGTTGATTGCTATTTCAATAAAATGAAAGACCTGGAGTGGTATGTGCCATTCCTTAACCCGGAGGCGTTGTGGAGTCCTGAGTATTATAACGAGTATCAGCAGAAGTTTATCACTAAGGTTAAGCACATGACGAAGCCTAAAGCCTATTTTGGCGAACTGGCGCACTTTAATAAGGTTATGCCTCTTAATTTGTCGAACGCGGATATTTTATCAAAATATGGTATTCGTTTATTGTATAACAATAATGCGATGGAGTATCAGCCACGGCGTATTGCAACCGCGCGAATGTTACCCAAGACTATCTTTAATTCATCTTCAGATGCGGTCATGCGAGCCTACGATGCAATTGCTCAGTCACGTTACGCTGGGGCAGTGCGCGCTACGAGTGAACAACTAAAGCCGGCGCACGATGATGACATTGGCGACTTCCGGGCGGCAGTGGAGAACTTTGCGGTTAATATCCCCAAACTTTTCCGCGTGCAACGTGAGGATATTCCGCAAGCCGATAAGTCTTTTGCCTCGGCGGTAATGAAACAGCTACGTTCCTAGATTATTTGTGGATAACTTTATTTCAAATCTAAACTGAAATAAGGTAAAATGAAGCTATTATTAACAACATGTCTATTGTATGAAAAAGGAATTTAAAGTGCCGGGGACACCGTATTACTTTCAAACGGTTGTCCATCCGGGACAAATCATTAATCCGATAAAATACTGGCGGCGGTATTTAAATGGTCGGAATAGTCCGCTCCATGTGGGCAAGGTCAATTTTAAAGGTCAGGTAGAAGTAATAAAATAATATATGGAAAACAAAATCTATTCAGTCGTTAAAAAAGGAAATGAGGCGCGCGAGGCTATTTTTAAAGGGATGACCGAAGTTAAAGATGCAGTCGCGCCAACTATTGGGGCTGCTGGGAGGAACGCGGTTTATAAGGATATTGGGCCAACGGTTACGAATGATGGGGTATCTATTGCTAGGCGGATTCATCCTAAAGATGAGTTTGAACGGTTGGGGGCGGATATGATTAAGGAAACAGCCGAAGAGACGAATAAGGAGGCTGGAGACGGCCCTCAACCTCTTTACAGTAGAGTATTGACTCCTGATGGATTCAAAAAAATGGGTGATATTAAAATAGGGGATAAGGTGTGTGGAACTAATGGGTCTATACAAAATGTGTTGGGGGTATTTCCTAAAGGAGAGAAGAAAATCTATAAAGTTAAATTTTCTGATGGGCGTGTTGTTGAATGTTGTGAAGACCATTTGTGGGATGTCCGAACACATTGGGGGCTGAGAATGACATTAACAGTACAGCAAATGTTAGAAAAGGGTATTGTCAAAGAAACTGGTGAAAATAAACAGTATCAGTTCTATACACCGAGGTCTAATGCTGAGTTTACTAAAAAAGAGTTGCCATTAGACCCATATTTGGTTGGCGTACTGATTGGGGATGGCTCCCTTAGTATGTCTGATTCTACAGAAATATCTCTGGGTATAAATAAAGAACATATACTTGACCAACTTATTTTTCCTAAAGGCATTTCGATGAACGTGTCTTTGATTGAAGATAAAAATTATTTCCGAGTTAAAATCGTAGGTCACACAGAGAATGGGGAAACAATAAGAGACTTCTTGAAAGAAATCGGGCTACAAGGTACAACAAGTAAAACTAAGTTTATACCACCTTTGTATTTGTATTCAGATACAAAAGATAGGGAGGCACTTCTTCGGGGTTTGGCTGATACTGATGGATATACATCTGAAAGAGGATTACTTGAATATAGTACAGTTAGTAAAGAATTACACGATGGAATTTTGGAATTATTGCGTGGTTTGGGCCGTGCAGCCTTTTCTTACCTTAGAGAAAGAAATGGCGATTCTTATTCTGATACGCCTCTTTATAGAATCAGTGAGTTAAAAGGTTATAAATATGGTGATAAGATTGTTAATATAGAAAAGACTGATAAAACAACTCAAATGCAATGTATCAAGGTTAGTAATCCTGATAATTTGTATTTTACAGAAGATTATATTCTTACACATAATACTTCAACCTCTATTATTTTAGCTCACGCTCTTATTGAAGCCGCACTGGAAGAAGTTAAGACTAAAAATCCGATGTTGGTTCGCCGAGAACTCGATAAAGCCAAAGAAGAGGTGCTGGGTCTTTTAAAAGAAAGTTCTAAGGAAATAAAAACTGATAAAGAGATATTAGATGTGGCTAAGATTTCGGTGGAGGATAACAAGTTAGCTGAAATTATTGCCGATACAATCAAGGAGTCTGGTGAGAATGGCACGGTCATTGTAGAGGAAGGAACTGGTTATGTAGTTGAGAAGGATGTGGTGAAGGGTTATTTCTGGGACAGAGGTTATGTTTCTCCTTACTTCGCAACCAATGAGAAGATGGAATCAGTGCTTGAAGATGTAACAGTGATTGTGACCGATAGGTATATGAATCGTAATTTAGAGTTGATAGGGGCGGTCAATGAATTGCACCAAAAAGGGGCTAAGTCATTTTTAATTATAGCTGATAAAATGGAAGGTGAGTTGTTGCAAACTTTAATCACCAACCAACTTAAGGGTATTATTAAGGTTTGTGCTGTTGTTCGCCCACCGGCAGATGAAGAGTTAGAGGATATTGCCGCCATTACTGGCGCAACTGCTCTGACGCGCGAGAAGGGTATTAGACAGATTAAGGCGGAACACGCTGGCAAGGCTAAAAAGGTCATTGCTACTCGTGAACGTGTAATTATAGTTACAGATGATTCAATGCCAACACAGCAATTTAGAATTGAGTCACTCCAAAAAGAAGTGGAGAATGAGAAAGACGAAGATAAGTTGAAGTTTCTCAAGGAAAGATTATCAAAATTGACAGATGGCATGGCGGTGCTTCGGATTGGGGCGCGCACTGAAACTGAACGCAAATATCTTTCCCTCAAAGTTGAAGATGCGGTTAATGCGGTTATTTCGGCTAAGAAGGAGGGTATTGTTAAGGGTGGCGGCGTAGCCCTCTATGAGATTGCCGGCAAAGTTAAAAATACACTTTTGCAGAAAGCTCTTCAAAAACCTTACTTACAAATACTAGAAAACGCTGGGATAGACCCAACTAAAAAGATTAGTGGTGATGGTTATGATGTTTTGACTGGAGAGGTAGTTAAAGATATGTTTAAGGCGGGTATTATTGACCCAACAAGGGTTGAACGCTGTGCAGTTGAAAATGCGATTAGTCTTGCTGGGACAGTTCTAACTCTGGAGACAGTTGTGGCTCACCTGAGAGAAGTTGAGCCAGGATTTGTTGTTTCAAGTCAGGATTAGAGTCAAGATAGACCTTAGACTTCTCAACCCCAACCCCTAGTTTCTCATCACCGAAAAAATAGGAGTTACCGCTTCGCGCGATAACGCCTATTTTTTCTGCTACATCAAAATAACCATATTCGGCATCGAAGCCCTTATTTTTGTAGAAAATTAACTCAATTTCATCCTTCTGTTCCGCTAATTTATTCTTGTGCGTGCGTAGCTTGATAAGTGCCCCGCTTTCACCTGTGGTCTTGTTGGTTATTATGCCGGCTTTATTGAGTTGTATTTTAAGAGAGGTATAAAACCCAAGTGCCATCCCCCCGGTTGTAGTGTATGGACTTCTAGTTCCGCCCATAATGTTCTGGCGCATTTGGGAGATAAAGATGACACAAGTCTGGTTCTTGGAAATTAAGTTAATCGTTTTCCGCATGCCTTGGGAGATGAGCCTGGCTTGGCGTGCCATAGGTGGTGTGCCGGCTTCCGCTTCTATCTCGGCCTTAGGAACTAGGGCGGAGGTTGAATCAACCACTATCAGTCCATAACCTTCTTTAATTAAAATCTCTAAGGCTTCAAATGCTTCTTCGCCACAGTCAGGCTGAACTATAACCAATCCATCCATATTAACACCAAGGCTTTCGGCATGGCCGCGAATAAAGGTAAACTCGGCATCTATAAAGGCGCATTTAATTCCCTGCTTTTGGGCATTAGCGATAGCCTGAAGACAGAGAGTTGTCTTACCAGTGCTATAAAGACCAGTTACATCAACTATCCGACCCTTGGGTAAACCACCAATCCCGGTGATGTAATCAAGGGCAATAATACCCGATGAAAAGCTATCGACCTTTTTCTTAGTATCTGTGCCTGAAAAAGCGACATTCTTACCTAACGACTTGTTAAGTTTTTCTATTGCCTTATCCATGTTGTTATTATTAAGTAATAATCTTATCAACAGTATAACATTATACTTGACAAAGAAAAATGTGTATAATGGGGATAATGAAAAAAGATATTATAAAATACTTTGAGCCATTTTGTAAGAGGTTCAAACTGTCACTGACTTATATCCCAGACACTAGACCAGACCGAGAGGCTTACATTCTCCATTATCGCGGCCGGTCAGTTTTGTCAGTTAACACTAAGCAATTTTTTCAGATTCCCAAATTGGCTAGAACAGCCGATATATTAGCACGTTTAAAAGTTGGCCTGTCGGGGGCTTTAAATGATGAAAAAACACGCGAACAAGTTTATCAACCTCATCGTTGGGGTAAAATAATTATTAAATAATATTATGGATGAAAAAAAGGTAAAACCTGAAGACTTAATCAATCCATCTGATAAGTATTTAGAGGTAGTTGGTGATTTATATACAGATTTTTATAAATTTAGAAATGCACGGTCGGGAGTTTTAAAACAACTTCAATATAATACGTTTGAGGACTTTCTGTCTAAGTCTCGCCATTTATTCTGGAACTCAACAGTTACGCAATCCGATGACTTAAAGGAGTTGGGACTGGAATTTGCTTTGCCGTTTATTAGAAAAGAAGTAATTGATTTTGTCGGCCGGCTAGTGTCTCTTAACATTAATCCGCATTTGTCTGGCGATGAGTTAAACCAGTATGCTATTAGAGTTCTTAATGCGGTTTATAGTAAGTGGCGCATTAAGTCAAATGATAAAGTTGAGAAGTTTTGGCAGGTTTTATATGGCGTTGTGAACGGAACGGTTTGTAATTTTGTTGGCTGGAATGATGCTAAACATACCAAACGATACTTGACTTCTTACGACCCACAGACGGGTGACTATAATATCGATAAAAAGGAAGTAGCAATGTGGAATGATGTCTATTCTGAAATTGTTACCCTAGAAGAATTATATTTGGAGAAAATGTGGGAACGCAATATTCAGAAACAAAATAGAACAATCAGAAAGCAAGAAATGACCCTAAGTGATTTCCAAAAAGAATTTAAGAATTATAAAAATGCTAAATATGTTTTACCGGGTGGTCAAATTGCTGAAGATTCGTTATTCCACGACTTGCTTGAAGGCTCAGGTATTTTAAACACTGACAAGATTCAGGTCTTTACTGAGTTCAAGACTGGGAACGAAGATGCCAAGATTGTTGTTGCAAATGGTGTATGGCTTAATCCATTAAAAGGCGATGTGACTCAACCTAGTCCGTTTATTCACAAAATGCAACCATATACTTGGTCTCAGATGTTTCAACCAATAGACGAGAAGTTTGCTTATGGTCTGTCTTTACCGTTTATGGAGAAAGACCCACACAAACTATTAAATACTAGCTACACATTCTTGGTTGAATCAGAATTGCGCGCGATTGACCCACCATATCTTTCATCGGACATTGAAGCACCTGAACTTATTTTTGGTCAAAAGAAAGTTATTCCAGTTACAGATGTAAATGCTTTCAAACAGATAGAGGTAAAAGAACCGTCAAGTCAATTCTTTGCCATGATGAACTCGTTGTCCGAGACGATGACATCACAGGCTCAAGGTGGCGCGACTCAGATTATGCCTTCACGTCAGCCCAAGGCTGCACGGGAAATTATCGCAATGGAAAATATGCGCCAGCAAACTATGAGTTCTTCACTCTTAATGTATTACAACATGGTTTATCAGGAAATTATGTTGATTCTGAAAACAGCTATGCAGTTCTATGCAGCTGGTAAATATTACAATGAAGAAATCAGTCGTGTTATTACTGTGCCAAACTCACCGCTAGTTGGTGGTGGTATTGGGCAATTAGAAGTAAGAATAAAGAAAGAACCAAGCAGTACGTTAAAACTATTTTTTGAATCAATTGATAAGTCAATTGCTAATGGTAAGACAACTGAAATCATTGAAATATCACCTGAAGTTATTGGCAATTTAGAATGGTTTATCGAACAAATTACTTTAGACCCCGAAAAGACTCCGGCTATGGAGAAGGCTGAATTTTATGAGCAAGTCTTACAGCCGATGGTTAATGTCTTTATTCCGATGGGCTTAGCTGACCCGGCTAAAGTATTCAAGCGTTGGTTAGATAAGTTTGGGGAACACCCGGCTGATTATGTTAACGACCAAGTATTACCACAAATGTTAGCCAATCAAGGTCGTGATAAGTATAATCAAGTGCCACAAATGCAAAGTATGCAAATGCCTGGGCGACAAGATATGGGGGCACAAACTGGCAATATGAATCAGTCCATGACCGGAATGAGGTTTGGTAGCCAATCCAATGGTGGCTTTGGGGCAGAATTATATTTATAAAAGTAACAAAACAATATGGTTAAAAAGATATTAAAGTATTTTTATCGCAGATACCCTATCGTCTATTCAGAAATAATGGTTGAGGAGTTTCTCAGTGAAATTCCAACCAAAGTGAGTCAACCGGCTATCTCTTTTCTAGCCGAAAAGAAAGATGCTATTGTAAAATGGCTTAATTATGAGGGTTATTTGTTAACCAGAAAAGCGGTAGGAGACCCTAAACGGGCTAACTTTTATCTAGGTGTTATTACAAACATAAAAATTATAATTAAGTTACTAGAACAGCAAGCTATTAGTGGTGAATATGTTAAAGACTTAGGGAAGGTTAAATCAATGAAAGAATATAAAGAAGAGTTACAAAAAGAATTAGAAGGAGTAGATAAGTTCAAGAAAGGCAACCAGAAACAACCTGTGGATAACTCTTAGTTATTGTTTTTGTCAAGTTAGTGGTATAATAATAGCAATAGTGTCGCCAACTTCATGGGCGTGTCTAAAGGGCGTTGACAAAGTATCTGTCGCCAAGATGCACCGTAAAGATTGAGCGATAGCAGTCTTTATAAATTTAATATAACTATCGTATGGATGAAGGTAAAGTCAAAGAAGCTCTTGAGGGAAAATTATCTCTTGATGAGCTAAACAATGAGGAATTGTCAGCTTTTAGGAAAGAGGCTAAAGAACTTGCCGAAAAAGAAAGGGGCGAGGTAGCCGGTCTTCGTGAGGCTAAGCGTGCTGAAAATGAGCGCATTGAGAAGTTGCGAGAAGAAGCACAAAAGATTGAAAGTGCGCGCCAGTCCCAAGAAGATATCTTGAACAAAGGAAAAGAAGAGGTGACTCAATTTCGCCAAGAGCAAATTGAGAAAGCCAAAGCTAATTTTTTCAAGCAATTTCCCGAAGCTGAAAAACAGAAAGAACAAATTGAAGCGACATTTAGCCGTTTAGACTCTGGCAAGATTGATTCTGATTTTATACTAAAGGATTTTGTTTCGGCCTACGCCGCAACTGACCCAGATAGCTATCTAGCAGCCAGAGAACGTGCTAAGAACCTAGAAAAGGGTGCGGCAGATTTCAATGCCGGTTCAGCCGGGAGTCATTCAGCTAATCCTGAAGGTGGTTCTGAGGGCGAGAAGTATTCAGAAGCAGCCAAGAAGTTAGCTAAAGAAGCAAACATCTCTGAAGATTCTGCCCAGAAGATTCAAGAACAAGGAATGAGTCGCCGATACGAATAGTTTTTTCTCAAGAGTTTCTTTGATTACAAGCCTGATTCCATAATTATCAGGCTTTTAATCGTTTAATAAAATGTTTAAACCTCTTAAAGAAAACGTTTGGGGTGATACTCGTTCAGCCTTAATTGACAATAGCCAAACTTTGTCAATTGGTGAAGTCATCATTCCTGGCGTTCAAGGTGATACTTCTGTCGTTCTTACGGCGGGAGGCACTGATGGGGCAGTTTTAGGTGTAGTTTTGGGCTTCAAAGATGTTGCCGGTCATTCAATTGAATTGAATACTGTTGTAGCTGAAGCTGACAACCTAACCGATAAGAAAGTGAAGGCTATTTATGTGCCTTCTCATCTTCCTATTGATTACCAAACCGACCTAGATGCCGCCGCTGAGACCACGGACAATTCCGGGGCTTTCGGTAACTTTACCATTGATGCGACTGGTCTTTTGGCAGACGAAAGCACTTATGCGGCTTTCTCAACTGTTGAAAATATGCAGTTGTTCTCTTATGGTTTGACTGGTAAGGACACAACTCAAATTGAGTGTCGTCTAATCAGTACAATCCTTGGTTACGATATTGTGTAATCAAAAATCTTGTTAAATTATCAAATTAACTTAGAAAATTAATAAAATGGATGTACTTTTTCAAGGGAGTCAAGACATTTTCTTAGCTAAAGTTCGTGCTGCTTTTGATGCAGTTGAAGACCAAGCTCTACGCTCTAGCCGAGCTATCATGGGCTATTCTTTGATTGGTTCAGACCCGTCAGCCGCGTCTTTGGTTACGCAAATTTCTGATACTACCCAGGAAGGTTCACGTGCTGTATGGCGACATGTTTCGGCTTCCGGCATTAAGAATCTTAAAACACGTTCAGCTGGTGGAACTTATCCAGAGGTTGAATTTATCCGAGGTTATGAGACTGTCGTTTACGACCCAGACCTTCAGGATGCTGGTCTCTTTGCTATCCCAGATGAAAGGGAATCTAAGGAGGCTGCTCAATACAAAGATGTATTGAATCGAGCAAAGAAATTGCTCATCGAAATTGATAGAAAGAATGTCGCTGACATTTTTGAAATCTTTAATTTGGCCTTTACTGCGCCTGGTTCTTACCCGAATGATGCTGCTAATCGCTTCTTTGGTCGCGGCAATGCCGGTCTTGATGGAGCTGCAACTGGTGCTTTGAATGAAGAATTGGCTTCTACCGCTCACGCTCGCGCGGATGGTGGTGCTACCCAATCAAATGCTTCAGCGGCTGGTGCTAGTTTGGACACTGACACATTTTTTGCAGCTAAGGTTGCTTGTGGCGGTTTCAAAGATGATGTCGGCAAGCCTTACCCGACCATGGGCGGCCGTGTTGACATTGTTTGCGGTCTTGACAATGTAAAGGTAGCTAAGCAATTGAATGAATCTGAATGGGAAATTGATGTGGCTGATAACCAAATCAACATTCACAAGGGTCAATTCAATCGTATTATCACCTCTCCTTACCTAAACGAGTCTTATTATGATGCGACAAACATCAATAATGAAGACCAGTGGCACTTAGTAGATGTCGCTAACAGAGATGGCGAAACTGGTTCAGGCTTGCTCTGTATCAGCTTCTGGCCTCTTGAGACAAAGGTAGAACGTAATCAAGACAGAGATGCTGTCAATTACAAAGTTAAGCAGAACAAAGTTTACGGCTTCTCAGAATGGAGGAATGTTTATTCTTCCAAAGCTGATGGTCAAGCTTACACTGGATAAATTATCAGTTAACCTAAAATAGCTATGAATAAAAAGATATTAATTGGTGTTGCTATCGCGGTTGTTGTCCTTTTGGGTGGCTTTTTCGCCCTTAAAGGTGACGGCAACTTGTCTGGTATTACCAATCTATCTGGTTTAGCGGTAGGTTCTGATGGTTTTAGTGTAACAGGGGTTACTAGTCTAAGTAATCTCCTTACGTCTGGGTTGGTTACATTGAACGGAGGTTCAATGAAGAGTAATACAAACTCAACATCCACTACGGCTACGACTCAGACATTAGCAGTAGCCGATATTCAAGGATATGATTCAGTTATCTTGACCCCGAATACTGGGGCGTTAACTCTAACATTCTTTGCTTCATCGTCTGCTACAAGTTGGCTTCCTACTGCTGGCGATAGACAGGAGACCTGTTTCTATAATGCTACAGGTACTACTGCAGCTACAATCACCTTTGTGGCTGGAACTGGTATTGATTTTGAAAGGACAGCTACCTCCACAACGGCTGGAGCTGTTACTACTGCAATGCCAATTCCTGCTGGCGGACATGGATGTTTTACATTTATGCGCCAACCGGCAACTGCTTCAACCTTTGACATTTCGGCTCTATACACCCCATTTGTCAACGGTGACTAAAGTCAGAATCTAATTATTTTGGTTGGGGTGTGGATAAAAACCACACCCCTGGCCAAGATAAAATGGTATAATTAAATCATTAATAATTAATGTAATTACTATGAAAGTACAATCAACTGTTGAATTTAAATTTAAATACGATGGCAGCATCGAAGTCGAATTAGGCCCGAAACCAACTGAAGTATCAGAACTTGTTGGTGAAGCCTTGCTCAAACGTTATCCATTTGTCACTAAAGTGGAAGCTGAAGTTAAGGAAAAAACCCAAAAAGAATCAGTTAAAAAAGCTGATGAGGTAGTCGAGGAAGTTGCAGAAGAAAAAGTTGAAGTAAAAGCTGATGAGGTAGTCGAGGAAAAAGTTACCAAGAAAGTTAAAGACAAAAAATAAATATGACAGATATTAGATATTCATTAGGTGAACATACGTTCCTTAGCGCAAAAGCGACGACAGGAGCTGGTACGGCTCTTGATGTGTCAAATTATCGTCACATTGTACTTGCAGTAGCAACTGCCGGTAACGCTAATTTAACAGCTAAAGTCCAAGGTTCTGTGTCAAAAGATGAACCAACATGGGGTTCCGCACAATCAGTAACCAACCATTGGGATTATATTCAAATAAAAGACCTTGAAGATGCCTCTGCCCTTGATGGGGATGTTGGCATTGCCCTTACTGGGTCTGATGATGTAAGGTTGTTTGAAGTCAATGTAAATGGTTTGCGTTGGGTTAACTTGGTTGTGACAGCTCATTCGGCCGGTTCAATCACAGTCAAAGGGACAACATTCAAAGAATAACCATGTCTAAAGAAGCTGAAAAATTGGATGAGCTACAACAAAAACAAGAGAGGATTCTTTATGCAATAAATGAGGATAAAAAAGAGTTGGAGTTACTGGCAGAACAGATTGCTACGGAACAGCAAAAAATCGTTGAGTTAGAAAAGGTAAAAAGTAAGTTAGAAGATGACCTCAAAACGATTGAGGTTAAAAAGGATACACAACTTGGCAGTTTACTGAAGGCAAAACACCACAAGATAATTGCTGATTTTAAAGAAAAGATAGCTAAGGAAGAGGACAAATTAAATACGTTAATTAGTGACGGGCAAAAGGAAATTGACTTTTTGACTCAAGAAGTTGGTGCTTTGGAAGACAAAAAATCTAAACTGGAGAACTCTATTAAGGTGGGGCAGCAAAAATTTGACAAAGAAGTTTCCCAGAGAAATATGCAGTTGGCTAAGCTAGAGCAAAAACTAAATGAACTGAGGGATTCTTTGGAATCTAAAAATACTGACTTAAAAAATATATCTGACAAGGTTTCTAAACAAGAAAAGTTGTTAGATGATTATAAGTTGTTGTGTAAGGAAGAAGCCAATAAAGTTAATAGCTTGATTGATAAAAGTAATGCTTTAAAGTCTGAAATAGAGAAAAGGAAAGAAGAATTTACAACCCTTGAAAATAAAGTTGCTACGATAAATAAGGCTATTGTAGAAGTTGAATCAACATTTGAATCACTCAGCGCTCAACAAAAAGCTGAACAAAATAAACTAGATACTATTATCAAACAAAGAATCAATCTTGTTGAACAAGAGAATATTCTTAACCAAAGGGAAGCTTATATTAAAAGTCTTTATGAAAAAGCCGGCATATCTATTGAGTAAAATATTAATAATCTTGGTGTTTCTCTTACCATTGGTTGTTAATGGTGCAAGGACAGAATCATCTTGGACAGAAAGACTTGGGTCTTATCTGCAAACAGCATGGCCAGAAGGCAGAAATATTTTAATCAATGGAGTAAACCGATATTTAAACTTCGGGACATTATCTGGCACTTCTGGATATGGTTTTCGCGATAATTCTGGAACTATACAGTTCAAACATTCTGGTGGTAGTTGGGCAACAATCGGGACAAGTGAAAGTGGTGGGACTGTTACTTCCGTAGATATGTCTGTTCCAATGGGACTGACGATTGCTGGAAACCCAGTGACAGCCGCTGGCACGTTAGCTCTGTCTTTAACCCCTGGTTATGTCATTCCGACTATCGCCT
>ENA-UPXM01003987-UPXM01003987.1-activated-sludge-metagenome-genome-assembly--contig:-NODE-3987-length-15472-cov-46.646948_pt1 | contig 15472 bp, 12 predicted proteins | sample MGYA00238178_ERZ772708 | MGnify/ENA primary metagenome ERZ772708 (study PRJEB29002, sample SAMN05720212) | activated sludge metagenome | isolation source: anaerobic digester from wastewater... | reverse complement strand
TAGCAGGGATAGGACTCGAACCTATGACCTTTGGGTTATGAGCCCAACGAGCTGCCAACTGCTCCACCCTGCGATGAATTCTCCATTAAGATACGCAAATGAGGGACAAGTGTCAAGGGAGGCTCAAAAACCGCTCTCAAGAAGATGGAGCCGATCCTCCGGTGTCTTTCCAAGGAATTCTTCAAGTGCTTCCGGTGAAAGCGGTTTTGAATAATAGAAGCCTTGTATTTCATCACAGCCGATGCTTTTCAGGAAATCCGCCTGCCCTTTCGTTTCGACACCTTCGGCGGTAACGCTCGCTTTGAACGTTCGCGCCAGCGAAATGCTGATTTCCGTCAAAGGAGCAAGTCTTTTTTCTACATCGATAGAATCAATGATCTCCTTATCTATTTTCAACCGGTCGAAGGGAATCGATTTCAACCGGTTGAATGAGGAGTATCCACTGCCGAAATCATCAATGGCTATACTGACTCCCAAGGTTTTCAATTGATGTATTTGATCAAGTATCCGTAGAGGGTTTTCGGAGAAAAAGCTTTCCGTTATTTCCAGCTCGATATATCCGGGGTCCACTCCGCTTTTCTTGATTGCATTTGAAACGTCAATGATGAAGTCATCTACCAAAAATTGTACGACCGACAGATTGATGGAAACGCGAAGCGGTGGAAACCCTTTTGTAAGAAGCCTGTTATGTTCCTCAAGCGCTTGTTCCAGTACCCAGAGTCCTACATCATAGATCAATCCTGTCTGTTCAAGAATGGGGATGAATCTATCCGGCGGTACTCGCTTGTTGCCGTCAGCCGTCCATCTGAGCAACGCTTCAATCCCGGCGACGCTTTCCGTATCACTGCTGATCAACGGTTGAAACTCCAAGAAAAACTCGTTGTTTTGCAGCGATTGGAACAGCCTGTTTCTAAAGAGGGTGTTTTCCGCAATGAGATCTTCCAGTTGCTCAGTATAGAAGACAACCTTCCGGTTCGTATTTTTCGCTTGCAAGCCTGCCAAATCGGCATTCTTCAAAAGAGTGGATGCATCTCTTCCGTTATCCGGATGCACGGCAACGCCAACGCTGAGAACAACAAAGAGCGCTTCTATTCCCGTCTCGGTCGATATGGGACGAGAAAAAGCATCAAGCAAGCGCTGCACGTCCCCCTCTACCCGATCAGTATCTTCCACGCCGGGCTGAATGACGATAAACTCTCCTTCACTTGACCTTGAGATATAACAAGACTCCCCAAACAGGTGTCTGAGAATTGCCGCTGATTGGATGACTATCCGCTTCCCTATCGTATGACCGAAGGAACCGTTAATGGTTTTCAAGTTCACCAGTTCAATCGTTAAAACCGCTATCTTCTCCGAATCTTTTCTGCCCTGTATTTCCTGTTTGAGTTTCTTTACCAGCATATTTCTATTCGCCAGTTTGGTAGCCTTGTCAAAATATGCGGAGTTGTAGAGCTTTCGTTCGTATAGGGTCTTTTTCTTCGTATCACCCAATATATTGGCGATCATTTTCAGAAAGTATGACCGGCCTTCCCTGGAGATGGCATCGCTGCGGTGGTGATACTCGACGACAAGCATCCCATCGATCCGTTTGCCGACCAGGATCGGCAAAGCAAAAAACGAATGGATTCCTCGTGAAAGGAAGAAATTCTTTATCTCCTGTCCTGCTTCGATGAGACCGTCTTCCATTTCTTCATAGATGATGGTCCGTCCCCGAAGAACGGGAGCGATAACCGGAGGCAACGTATCGGTTGCAACGACCATCCCGAGACGATAGGGATGCGATCGGATCACGGCGTCCTTTCCGCTCAGATGTACAAACGTCGCCTCTTTGGCATCCCTGTCAAATATGGCGAGACACATATAATCGAACTTGAGGAACTCATATGCAACTTCAAACATTTCATCGACTTTTTCTTTGGCATTTTTCCTGTCGACCCAAATGAAGCTTGAAGAGATCTTTTCAAGCACTTCCTGCTCTTTCGCAAACTTCCTATATGCCTCGATCTTTGAAGCATATTCCTTCATGAGGTATCGCACGGCGATGGATGAGAGGAAGATGATGAAGATTCGGGTCAGATACTCATTTCCATTGATGATGACCGGCACTTCCGGGAAAAGCATCCAGAAGATGATTTGAATCACCGCTATCACCACGGTAAAAGAGACGGCATAGATTCCGGTATCAAGCACGACGGTGAACAGAACGAATATGATGTAGATCGACCAGATCGTCACCGCCGCCGTATCGATGTTTGTCATCAGGAACAACAGCATGGCTATCGTGTTCAGCATCAGGAATACGATATTCTGAAGAACATGGTCTTCCGTCAGAGCCGGAAGGAATTTCGTCAGCAGTCCGATGGTCAGTAAGGCCGCGGAGATGGTCAACTCGTGATCCAATGGTCTTCCGACGCCGAAGTGTCCGACCAGAAAGGATAGCGGAGCACCTATGATATAGATAAATGCTATCGTTTCAAACATCCGTAGCCTGTCGACATCTTGGGATCGGACGGATTTCGTTTCCCTTTCAAGGAGCAGCCCGAATTTTCTTGATGTATAGAGCAGGGTGATTGTGGGAACCATCATGAACATGCTGACAAGCCCCGGATACACGTTTTTTCCAAGGAGGTCGGGCAGAGTCCTCGTCGCCAGCCCCAAGAAGATGGGAACCAGTACGGAATACAGGAGATATGTCGCCTGCCGCTTCAGAGGGGTACTCGATTCAGGACGCAGCCACCAGCGGACAAGCAATACGATGCTTGCGGCCAAAAATATAAGGTAATATATGGTAAACCAGACTCCTCCCAGATCGATGGGATGGATGTTCACCCAACCGAAATCGGTCTGCACCATCCGGTATTGATTCTCTGCAAGATAGCCGAAGGGGGCGAACAGAATGATGTTTATCGCAGCAGGCCCATAGATGAGCGCCAACCTGATCCCCTTGGGCAATCGACTTTCAAATCTTGTCAGCACCAATGTAAAATGAAGAAGAATGCTGAAAAAAACACCCCACCCGAAGACTGCGAAGCAATTCCAGAAGATGCTTTCTTTCGGCGTAGGCGCCGAGATCGCGATGGAGGATGCAAAGGACCAGATCGCCAGTGAGCTGGTAAGAAAAACAAACAGCCTGTTGACGCTGCTTTTTACATTGGCGCTCAAGGAGTGGATGCCAATGATCATATAAAAATAGCCGCACAGGTAAAAGATTAGTGACAATATGAAGCTGTACTTCACGACCCGAACCTCCGGAGCAAAGCCTCACCCTTCAGCCTGTTGCAAGTCTGAAATCCTGTTTTCCAAATCGGATTGAGTTCTACGATGGTAAACTCCTTCTTTAACCAACTGTCCGTATCTTCTCGTATCTTATCATACTATCAGACGCCAGGTATGATATTTTTAACAAAAACCATCAGGCGGTTACCGTTAGAAAAATGGTCATGGTTTGCCGGAGCCCTGTATCCCAAGGACGATCACCGTTCACCGGGAGACGAAAACCTTCCCCGATCGGCAGGACCGGGTTTCATTTCGCTAAGGTGTGCGCCTGCATCATTCGTTTTTGAGGAATTCTTCCAGCGCTTCCGGCGGAAGCGGTCTTGAGAAATAGTATCCTTGTATCTCATCACAGCCAATGCTTTTCAGGAATTCCGCCTGTTCTTTTGTTTCCACGCCTTCGGCTGTAACACTCGCGTTGAAGGTTTTGGCCAATAAAAGTATGACTTCCGTCACAGGAGCCAGTTTTCTTTCCAAATCGATATAATCTATGATCTCTTTATCAATTTTCAATCGATCAAATGGCACCAATTTCACCCGATTGAGTGTCGAGTACCCTGTGCCGAAATCATCTATGGCGATACTGACTCCCAGCTCTTTCAATTTGTATATTGCATCAAGTGTAACCTCAGGATTTTCAGAGTACAAGCTTTCCGTGATTTCCAGCTCGATATATTGGGGCTTCACCCCGCTTTTTTCAATAATGTTCGTAAAATCAACAAGAAAATCTTCTGCCTGAAATTGTACAATCGATAAGTTTATGGAAAAGCGAAGGGGCGGGAAACCCTTTGCAATGAGCCTGTTATGCTCTTGAAGCGCTTGTTCCAGCACCCAGAGTCCCACATCATACATCAATCCCGTCTGTTCAAGGATTGGGATAAATCTACCCGGTGATACTCTTTTGCCGTCTGTCGTCCATCTGAGCAAAGCTTCAACCCCGACGGCTTTCCCCGTATTGCAGCTGATCTGTGGTTGAAACTCTAAAGAAAATTCTTCGTTTTTCAACGACTGGAAAAGCCTGTTCGTGTAAAGGACGGTTTCCGCAATATTGTGTTCCAGTTGTTCGGTATAGAAAACAACCTTATTGTTCGTGCTTTTCGCTTGATATCCTGCTAAATTTGCATTCTTCAACAGAGCAAGTGCGTCGCTTCCATTATCCGGATACACGGAAATGCCGATATTGAGAACGACGGAGAGTGCTTCTATTCCCGTTTCGGTTGAAATGGGACGAGAAAAAGCATCAAGCAATCTCTGCACACACTCCTCTATCTGCCCGGTCCTTTCCACCGCAGACAAAACAACAACGAACTCTGCTTCACCTGACCTTGAGATATAACAGCATTCCCCAAACTGCTGTTTGAGAATCGCTGCTGATTGTATCACTATCCGTTCCCCTATGGTATGACCGTAGGCATCAGTAATAATTCTCAAGTTCTCAAGTTCAATATGTAAAACCGCTATGTTCCCTGATTCTTTTTTGTCTTGGATGCTTCGATCGAGTTTCCTTATCAGCATATTTTTGTTCGCTAATTGGGTAGCTTCATCAAAATAAGCATAATTATAGAGCCTTTCTTCGTCCAGAATCCTTTTCTTTGCGTCTCCCAATACATTTGCGATCATTTTTAAAAAGTATAATCGATCTTCACTGTAGGCTATATCGCTCCGGTCGTAGTACTCGACGACAAGCATTCCACCTATTGCATCGTAGACCATGATCGGTAATGCAAAAAAGGAACGTACCCCTTGCGCCATGAAAAAATTTCTTACCTCTTCACTGCCATCAGTGAAAAGACTCGTGACATCTTCACATACTATCGGCTGTTTCCGAGCGATCAAAGAGGTGGCTACAGGCAGCGCAGCCGTTTTCACTTTCATCCCCGGACGATAGGGAAATGATTCGATCGCACCATCTTTCCTATGCATGTTGAGAATCGTCGCATCTTCGTAGTCCATGCTGAATCCGACTAAACATGTGCAATCAAATGTGAGAATTTCAGCTGACATTTCAAACAATTCATCGATTTTTTCTCTGATATTTTCTTTATCAACGGTAATAAAGCTTGAAGAAATCTGTTCAAGCACTTCCTGTTCTCTGGCATACTTTTTATATGCCTCGATCTTCAAAGCATATTCGGTTGTAAGACGCCGCACGGCAATAGCGGAAAGTACGACAATAAAGATTCTTGTCGCATACTCGCTTTTATCGACGGTTACGAAAATTTCCGGGTAAATCATTGAGTAAATAAGTTGAAGTACTATCACGAATACAACAAAAATACCGGCATGGCTTTTACTATCAAGGATGACGGTAAACAGAAGGAATATTATGTATGTTGCCCATGCCGTTACTGCTCCCGTATCAGCGTTTGATATCATAAAAAATACCATGCCTACCATGTTTATCACTAAGAACAAGGTATTCTGAATGGAACGCCTTTTTGTCAGGGATGGTATTAATCTTGCCATCAGTCCGGTAAACAAGAGAAATCCGGCGAGAAGCAGCTCGCCATTTAATGGTTTTCCCATGCCGTAGTATCCAATTGAAAAGGATACTGCGCTACCCAGCGTATAGATGGCCGTTGCCGTTTGAAACAAACGCGATCGGTCCGTGTCTTGGGGTTGGTTGGTTTCCGGAGACAAGGAAGCTTCCGTTTTTCTTTCAAGAATCAAATCCATTTTTTTCAAAATCAAAAACAGTGTTGCTATGGGAATCATTATAAATAGGATGATGAATCTGGGGGAAAAGTTTTTTCCAAAGATGTCAGGCAGGGTTTCCGTCGCTATTCCCGAGAAGAAGGAAAACAGTACGGAGAGCAGGAAATATGTCGCCCACCGCTTCAGAGGGGTATGAGATTCAATGTGTATCCACCAGTAAACAAGCAATGTAATACTTGCAACCGAAAATACAACGTAATATACGATAAACCACATTCCCCACATATCGAGGGGATGGATGTTTACCCAACCGAGATCGGTCTGTATCATCCGGTATTGATTCTCTGCAAGAAAGCCAAAGGGGGCAAACAGAATGACATTTATCAAAGCGGGCGTATAAATGCGAACATCGTCCGCTTAGGCAATCGACTTTCAAATCTTGTCAGAATCAGTACGAAGTGAAGGAAAATGCTGTAGAAAACTCCCCAACCGAAAACGGAAAAACATTGCCAAAACGCACTTGCTTCCGCCGTGGGCGCTGAGGTTGAAATGGAGTATGCGAATGACCAGATCGCCATTGAACTTGTGAGAGTCACAAACAGTCTGTTGACATTGCTTTTGACGTTGGCGGCTACTGTATGTAAACCAAAAACCATATAAAAACAACCGCAGATATAAAAGATCATTGATAGCATGAGGCTATATTTCACGATCCTACCCCCCAGAGCAAAGCCTTACGTATCAGTTTGCTGTACCCACATCGTGGATGGCATCTGTGATGATAAAAATTTGAGTAACTATACGTATCCTATCATTAAGACAAGACAATAGGTGGAATATTTTATGATAAAAAGCCATCAATAGGGAATTTGTTGCATCGAAAGGGTCCCGTTATGGAAAAAACATGCCCGTTTATGCAAGAGTCAAAGCAGCACGGCGGCGACAATCCTCAACTTCTGTTTACAGGGAGGTTTCGGGCTCTGTTGCATTTGAACGCCGTCTGCTATGATAATCAACATCGGTATCTACCAACAAGGAGCGCGCCACGAGTAACTATATTATTCTGGGAGCCGGAAAACGGGGCATGGGCCTTGCCCGGCAATTGGTTGCCGAGGGAAAGGATGTCGTGCTGCTCGATATAGACAGTGAACGAATCGAGCAGGCGGTATCGCGTCTTGACTGCATGGGTGTCGTCGGCAACGGAACCGATCCGGCTAAACTGGTCGAAGCGGGAATCGAGAACGCCGAAGCGTTCATCACCCTTACCGACAGTGATGAGATCAATCTTATCTCCTGCGGATTGGTGGAAGCATCCTACCCCGGCGTTCGAACAGTGGCGGTGATTCGCTCGCTCACCTACACCGGGGCAAAAGGACTTCGGGAAGGACTCTTGGGAATCGATTATATCGTCAACCCCACAGCGGAAACCGGCCGATCGATCAATACCCTCATCGATCAGGGGGTAAATCCGAATATCCTGAACTTCTCCAATTCGACGCTCCTCTTGTACAATATGCATGTCGGCCCCTCCAGCGCGTTCATCGGCTCGAAGGTGATGGATTTGCGGACAGCGTTGAAAACTGATTTCATCGTGGCCGCGATCAACAATGACAATGTACTGCGAATACCTTCCGGTGAAACAACCATCGAAAAAGGCGATGTTCTTTCCATTGTCGCAAATGAAGGGGAAGTTCATGAAATCCTCAAGGCGGTCGGAGACCTTGAAAAAGCTCCCAAGCGGATGGTCTTTGTAGGAGCGAGCAAGATCACCCGGGCGCTCCTGAACAATATGCGCCCTTCGATGCGAAGCCGGGTGACCTTGATCGACAAGGATGCTGAAACATGCGAAGAATTCAGTGAGCTCTTTCGGGAAATCCTGGTCATCCACTCCGACATCACCGATGAAGACATCATGCAGGAGGAACAGTTGGCAAACAGCGATCTGCTCATCGCTCTTACCGATAATGACGAGCTGAATGTCATCACCGCCAGTTACGCCAAGCGAATGGGAGTCACCCGGTCGATCGCCCTTATCAAACAGAACAACAACTACATTCGGATGGCTCGTTTCCTCGACATCGACGTGGTGATCTCCACCACCGATACGACGGTGGAGTCGCTGCTCCGCTATCTGCGCAGCACGAACGTCTCATCCGTTCACACCCTCTTTGACGGGCAGCTGGAGATCATTGAATATGTCCTTCCAAAAACGAGTCCCCTCATCGGAAAGGCTCTCAAAGACATTGATATGCGGACCAAAGCGCTTATCGCGGGAATGACCGGACCGGATGGAACAAGCCATATTCCTACAGGAAATTCAACGATCGAGGCGGACTCGACCCTGTTGGTCGTACTGAAGCCCGAACACACCGAATTCATTGAAGCGCTATTTGGACGGGATCGGTGATGATCAACTGGAAGTTGGATTTACGACTCATCGCCCTCATTGAGCTCTTCATCGCAGCCTTGATGGGTGTTCCCACGATCATGGCGGCGGTTCTCGGTGAACATAACGCTCTCTTCGGATTCGGAGTCACCTATCCAGCAGTCGTCCTTTTCAGCGCAGCGATTCTCATCGCCACGGCCAAACCCGCAACAAAGAACTTCTATGCTCGGGACGGCTTCTTCGTCGTAACGCTGACCTGGATCGTCGCCACCGCCTTCAGTGCCTTGCCGCTGTATATGAGCAAGTGTCTGCCGGATTATTCTTCGGCATTCTTTGAGACCATGAGCGGATTCACCACCACCGGAGCGACAACGTTGAGCGAAATCGAGAGCCTCCCCCGGTCGATCCTCTTTTGGCGCTCCCAGACCAACTGGCTCGGCGGGATGGGGATCGTGGTGCTCTTCGTCGCCCTCCTGCCCGCTTTGGGAGTGACGGGCACGATGCTGGTCGGGGCCGAGAGCGTCGGACCCACGAAGGATAAATTAACACCGAAGATTAAAACCACCGCCCTGCTGCTCTGGACGATCTACATAGGATTCTCGGTTGTACAAACCATCCTTCTTCTGGTGGGCGGGCTTTCCCTTTATGATGCGGTTACGGTCACCTTCTCGACGATGAGTGCCGCCGGCTTCACGACGAAGAATAATTCGATTGCAGGGTTTGGAAGCACCTACGTCGATATCGTGGTGACGGTTTTCATGGCGATCGGCGGAATGAACTTCGCCCTCTACTGGCGGCTCTTCGTCGGCAAGGCGAAAAGCGTCTTCCGTGACACCGAGCTCCGGGCATATCTGGGAATCCTGGGGACTTCGATCATCGTTTCCGCCGCATATATGACGATCAGCAAGACGTTCCCATCTTTTTGGACGAGTCTTCGCTACAGCGCATTTCAAAATACCTCGGTCATGACCACCACCGGGTTTACCTCCACCGATTATGAGACTTGGCCCGCCTTCAGCCAGATGATTCTCTTCTTTCTCTTTTTCATCGGCGGCTCGGCGGGTTCCACCGCCGGAGGAATCAAGGTGGTTCGGATCGTCGCTCTCTTCAAGCTGGCCCGGTATCAGCTGAAGAAGCGGATCCACCCCAAAGGGGTGTTCCAAGTCCGCATCGGGGAGACGATCCTCTCCCCCGACGTAATCAGCGCGATCGCCACCTTCGTCGGGGTATACATCTTCACCGGCCTGATCGGGGCCCTGATCCTCTCCTTCAGCGGAACGGACGTGTTCACCAGCATCAGCGCTTCATTCCTCTGTCTGGGAAACATTGGAATCGGCTTTGCCGGCGTCGGTCCCACAGACAACTTCGGCTTCTTTCCCGCTTTCTACAAATGGGTCTGCTCCTTTCTGATGCTGGTGGGCCGGCTCGAACTCTTCACCGTGTACGTTCTCTTCACCAAGACGTTCTGGAAGCGGTAGCGATCGTTCTTTCTTTTCCCCTCCGGAAGCGGTACAATATCTTCCAGCATCATCATTGCAAGGAGCCTCATATGAAACGCTTTCTTCTGATCCCCGATTCCTTCAAGGGAACCATGAGTTCCGCCGAAATTTGCGCGATCGTTGAAACAGGCATCAAAACCCATTATCCCGATGCCCAGGTTCGTTCGATTCCCGTCGCCGACGGCGGTGAGGGCAGTGTCGATGCCTTCCTGCAAGCCCTCGGCGGCGAAAAGAAGCACCTAACCGTGCAAGGTCCGTTCGGAAAAGCGATGGAAAGCTTCTACGGGGTGCTGCCCGGCAACGTCGCTGTCATCGAAATGGCTGCGTGTGCGGGCCTTCCCCTTGTCGGTGATACCCTGAGACCGGATCTGACGACGACGTACGGCGTCGGCGAGCTGATTCTCGCAGCAGCGAAAGCAGGATGCAAACGCATTATCGTCGGCCTTGGAGGATCGGCGACCAACGATGGAGGATGCGGAGCCGCAGCGGCCTGCGGAGTCACCTTCCGGGACAAAGAGGGCAACGCCTTCATCCCCACCGGCGGAACGCTCAACCAAGTCGTTTCGATCGATACGTCGACGCGAAATCCGATCCTCGATCGGGTGACGATTACCACGATGTGCGACATCGACAACCCATTTTATGGTGAGACGGGTGCGGCATACATCTTCGGGCCTCAGAAGGGTGCGGACCCTGAAATGGTGAAGCGCTTGGATGCGAACCTCAGATCGTTGGCCGAAGTGATCGCCTCCGATATCGGAATCGATGTGCAGGCGATTCCCGGCAGCGGAGCGGCAGGGGGCATGGGCGGTGGAATGGCCGCATACTTTGACAGCGAACTGCAAATGGGAATCGAAACGGTTCTCGATGCCGTCCACTTTGACGGGCTGCTCAAAGAAACGGATATGGTCATCACCGGGGAAGGGAAGATCGACGGACAATCCCTGCGCGGCAAAGTGGTGATCGGGGTCGGCCGACGAACGAAGAAAAGCGGTGTTCCGGTGATTGCGCTGGTCGGCGATATCGCCGATGACGCAGACGGAGCGTATGAAGAGGGAGTCAGCGCGATCTTTTCGATCAACCGCCTGGCGATTCCCTTCAAGGAAGCAAAGCTTCGAGCCAAAACGGACCTGCTCAAAACGGTCGACAACCTCGCCCGCTTCCTCAAGACAATGAAGTGGTAGAGTTCAGGCGTCCAGCACCCGCCGGGCGTTCCTGTACCAAAACCCGTCCAGAACGGACGAAGAAAATCCAACCCGCTCGAGAGCCGAATGGAGGATATGGAGATCCTGATATCCTCGAATCTCACATGTTCCGGTAAATCCATCGTAGTCGGTTCCGAGAGCCAGAATCTCGGAGCCGCCAACCTTGTAGAAATGCTTGCAGTGGGCTGCGAGCGCTTCGACTGAAGTATGGGTCGATTGCCGTATTACAAAAGGCGGACAGAACGTCAGTCCGACCACCCCGCCGGTTTCAGCGATCTTTCCGATCAGCTCATCGCTGAGGTTCCGGCTGTGGTTGCACACCCTTCGACAGTTGGAGTGACTGGCGACGACCGGCCGTTTGGCAATCGTGACGATATCGTTGATTCCCTCATCGTTGAGGTGGGACACGTCGACAAGGATCTTCAGTTCCTCCATCCGCTTGACGACCTGATGCCCGAAGGGCTTGAGAGCCCCTTTCTGATAGTGGGGAAAACCAAGCTCGTTTTCCCAATTCCACCCGATTGTCATCAGGCGCACTCCCCATGAGTGGAGAATCTCCAATCGGGTAAGATCCCCTTCAAGGACTCCTCCTTCCTCGACGCTGAGAAGGGCGTGGCATCCTTCCGTCTTCTCACCCGTGGCAACATGGTCGATCGTCTCCCCGTTTCCCCGCATCTGCTCAAGAAAGGATTGATGCAGTTCACTCACGGCATCCCACTTCCCGGGAGTCTCCTGCCCGTCAACAAAAAGGGCAAAACAGCTCGTTATTCCTTGCAGGGTTTTCATTCGCTGGAGGTCGACATGACCGGTATTTGATCGAAGATCCCCGCTCGAATACCGATTGAAAAGAGCATAGATCGTGTCGATGTGCAAGTCGATAACCGGAGTGTTCACCGTGAAGCCCCCAAGTAGTTGTCGTTAGCAAGTAAATATAGTATCTTACTGGTCGTAGCAGATGAATACACTACTATGGTACACAACGTAATAGGAGAATGGAATGATTAAACATGTAAACAAGAGCACATACGAAAGTGAAGTGCTCAAAAGTAAGGCACCGGTTATCGTCGACTTCTGGGCACCTTGGTGTGGACCTTGCCGAATGCAGGCCCCGATTCTTGAGGATTTGGCGAAACAATATACAGCTGACCAATTGAAGATCGTCAAGGTCAACGTCGATGAAGAGCGCGAGCTTGCAATGGCTTACGGAATCCAATCGATTCCGACTCTGCTCATCTATAAAAACGGCGAAGTGGTCAATAAAGCGATCGGCGTCCGCGACGGCGCCACCCTGAAACGAGCCGTCGGGCTTGCTTAAGATTATCTCTTATCGATGCCCCCACTTTTTTTGTGGGGGTATTTTTTTGCAATAAAAGAAGTAAGAAACTTATGTTTCTTTTTATAGAAACTTTTTTCAAAAATCTGTTGACATTGTGTTTCTATGTACAGTAACATCCCTGCTATTAAGGAGATTTCTCATGGCTAATCAACTGACAAAAACAATCAACACGAAAGACCTGCCAAACAACGAAGGGTACTTCGGCGAATATGGCGGAGCATATCTCCCTCCAAACCTGGAAGGGGTGATGAAGGAGATCGACCGCGCCTATCGAAAGATCGTCGAAGATCCCGCTTTCATTGAAGCGCTGATGGACCTGCGCAAGCACTACGTTGGGCGCCCCTCCCCGATTTATCATGCCAAACGGCTCAGCGAAGCGGTCGGAGGAGCGCAGATCTATCTGAAACGGGAAGATCTCAACCATACCGGCGCCCATAAGATCAACCACTGTCTCGGCGAAGTCCTCCTTGCCAAAGCGATGGGCAAAAAGAAAGTGATTGCCGAAACCGGAGCCGGCCAGCATGGCGTGGCCCTTGCCACCGCAGCGGCGTTGATGGGCCTGGAGTGTGACATCTACATGGGGAGCGTCGATGTCCGCAAAGAAGCGCCGAACGTCAGCCGGATGAAGATTCTCGGTGCGAAGGTCATCGAGGTTGAAAGAGGAACTCAATCCCTCAAAGACGCTGTTGATGCCGCCTTTGAAGCGTATCTGGGCGATCCGGTCGATCAGATCTACTGCATCGGCTCGGTAGTCGGCCCCCACCCCTTTCCGATGATGGTCCGCGATTTCCAATCGATCGTCGGCATTGAGGCGAAAGAACAGATTCAAGAGATGATCGGGCGCCTGCCCGAGGCGATCGTGGCATGTGTCGGCGGCGGGTCGAATGCGATGGGAATCTTCAGCGCGTTCCTGGACGACACGGATGTGGCGATCTACGGAGTCGAGCCGGCGGGAAAGGGACTGGACACGCCCAACCACGCTGCGACGATCACCAAGGGAAGCGTGGGAATCCTTCACGGCTTCAAAAGTCTCGTTCTTCAGGACGAACAAGGGGAAGCTCTTCCCGTCTATTCGATCGCCAGCGGCCTGGATTACCCCGGCGTCGGACCGCAGCACTCATTCCTACACTCGATCAAGCGGGTGATCTATGAATCGATCACCGACCGCGAAGCGGTGGAGGCGTTCTACGGCCTTTCCCGAATGGAAGGAATCATCCCCGCCCTGGAATCGAGCCACGCCGTGGCGTATGCGATCAAGCTGGCTCAAACGATGAGTCCCAACGAAGTCATTCTGGTAAACCTTTCAGGCCGGGGGGACAAGGATATCGACTTCGTGCTGGAGCACTATCCGCTGGAAGAGTATGAACCGGAAGCAAAGAACGGCCGGGACGGATTCAAGGAGTTCCTCGCCCACATCAAGACGAAGTAGTCCCTGTCAATAGGAAACAAGCACCCCGGTAGCCTGACCGATGAGCACCCGGGGTGCTTGTCTGTCGCGCTTTTGCAGTCTGTCGGTGATGAAAGGCCCGAGAAAGCCGAGACCTCCCCCGATCGCCGCTCCGGCCAGGACGTCATGGACATGGTGGGAGCCTCCAACGACCCGAAGGGTCGAGGTGGCTGCCGCCAGGATCCAGTTGGCGACCGCCATCGATTTCAACAGCGTCGAATCCGGATGCCACAGGCACACCGCTGTCTGCAGGTACGCGGCGGAAGCGAAGGTCATCAGGGCGTGTCCGCTGGGAAAGCTCTTGTAATCGTCGCTCCTTGGAGGCGGGGCGTCGGGATATCCCACATAGGGCCTTTGGGCGGTTATCGCCTCTTTCAGAACGGTCCGGGCGAGATAGCCGGCACCGATCACAGAGCCATAGCTGAGCGCCAAGGAGGGATACGCTTCCGTTTCCGCTTCAAAGAGAAGGGTTCCCGGAAGCGCCAGGCTCACGTACATCCCCACATCACCGATTCGGTCGAGGTCTTCGGAATATTCGAAGCGGAGCGCGGAGAGTCCATTCGAGAGGACGGCTATGATTACAAACAGGACAAGGATTCTCTTGGTCACGGTTTTACGATAATTCATCGGCGCAAGCCCTTTCAAGCCCCGTCCGAATCTCATAGGAGGAAAACCCCCATGCGCGGAGAAGATTCCGCACATCCGTATCCGGATGGTTGGTTTTGGCCCGATTCACCGCTCTGGCGACATAGGCGGCGATATGCTCTTCGGTGAAGAGTTCATCCAATGCCTGCAGGGCGGCATCGTTCCTGACTCTCCGATCGGCAAGACGCTGGGCAAGACGCAAGCGGCCTTCGGGATTCTTGCGCTGCCTGCGTTCGATGAACAGCCGGGCGTAGCGCAGATCGCTCAGCGCCCCCTCGTCTGTGAGTCGGGAAACGGCATGATCGATTATCTCTTTCGGGTATCCTTTCCGAGTCAGCTTCTGAATGAGGTGAAACGTGGTATGTTCGCTTCGGGCGAGGTACGAAAGACCTTGGGCGTAGCACCCCTGTTTTTGACTTTCCCGAAAGAGCTTGGCGGCAAGCTCTTCATCAACTTCCTGATCCACCCTCAGGTTGTAGGCGCATAGCAGTTCCGAAGAGATAAAAAAAGGGGAACCCTGTTGAGGGAGGAGTTGATACCCTCCCTTCTTGGGCTCCCTGACGATCCGTGCGTAAAACACCTTATCGTTTGGAGAACTGGAACTTTCGGCGGGCGCCGGGCTGACCGTATTTTTTCCGCTCAACCATTCGCGAGTCACGGGTCATAAACCCGGCGGCTCGAAGGGCGGGCCTGAAGGCTTCATCGTGGATGGCGAGGGCGCGGGCGATTCCATGGCGGCATGCACCGGCTTGGCCGGAGACTCCACCGCCCTTGACGTTGATGAGGATATCGTACTTGCCATCCGTCTCGGTGGTTACCAACGGTTGTTTGACGATGAACGTAAGCATCGGATTGCCGAAATAGCTATCGACATCCCGACCGTTGATCATGATCTTGCCTTCGCCTTCACGAAGATAGACGCGAGCGACCGCAGTCTTGCGGCGACCAACGCCATGCCCAAGGTTCACTGCTTTATTAGCTTCTTTCTTTGCCATTATTCGCTCCTACCTTAGATTTCGACCGGAA
>ENA-UPXM01003971-UPXM01003971.1-activated-sludge-metagenome-genome-assembly--contig:-NODE-3971-length-15514-cov-5.216767_pt1 | contig 15514 bp, 14 predicted proteins | sample MGYA00238178_ERZ772708 | MGnify/ENA primary metagenome ERZ772708 (study PRJEB29002, sample SAMN05720212) | activated sludge metagenome | isolation source: anaerobic digester from wastewater... | reverse complement strand
GATTTCCGACTAATTGCTATTCCTTTTAATGACAAGTAATGAAAAGAAAATAGATGAAAGATAAAAGAATTACAATCAGTCGTCTAAACCTCTAAAATATATTGTTAAATATTTGTTAGTCTTTAAATCCGTTTCAATTTTGAGGCGGATTTTTTTGGGTCTGAAAAATACGTGTATCCAATACGTTTTTGACAAATGTCAAAGGAATGCCTTTTTATTCGTCGCACCTTTGTACCATCAAACAAACAAATAGAGAAAATGAAAACCTTAACAAATAATCTGGGCACAATGCTGCTCTTTTTTCCGCTGGTTTTTTCTGCCCAACAAGCACCAAATTTACAGGAACTGATTCAAAGCGCTTTGAGTAGTGATGGAACTTTGACCCAACAAAAACTGGAAAATAAATACACCCAACTCGATGATCAAAAACTAAAAGATGTATTTCTTCCAAAAGTTGATATTTCGGGACAAGCTGGTTATCTCTATGCAAGTGCGCATCTCAAATCTCCGGAAATTGGCATTCCACCAATTCCAGGTGTTTTTCCGGGCGCTCTCATTCCAGAAGGTCAACTCAATAATAACCTGAATATTTCCGGACTTTCTGCGTTGGCAAAAGCCGAAGCAAGCGTTCTTTTGTATTCTGGCGGGAAAGTAAAATATTTGAAAGAAGCCAATAAGGAAAAAAGTATTTCTGAAATTTTATTAATGGATAAAAGTCGCGATGAGGTCATCACAGAGGTTTCAAAAGCGTACGATCAAATTGCTTTGGTTCATGAATCTAAAAAAGTGTTAGACGAAGCGAAAAAACGTTTAGACATCAATCGAAAAACAGCAGATAAAGCTTTAGGATACGGTTTGATTACACCATACGATCATAAAAAAATCGAATTGGCACAAGCAAATCTCGATTCTAAATTGGTGGAGTATGAAGGAAAAAAAGAATTGTTACTCACGCAAATCTATTTATTGACAGGTATTGAACGGGAAAGAATCGCGCTGATTGAACCAAAACTGCAAACGATTTCCTACGAAGTTCTCGATCAAAATATCGAAAATAGAGTAGAACTAAAAGCTTTAGACCACGGAATTAAAGCCACAGAATTTAAAATTAAAGCCGAAGAAAGATGGTGGATTCCAAAAGTTCAGGCACAAAGTTCACTGAGCTATTTTGGCTTGTTCAACAGCAATATTGCGACATCCAAAGAATTGTTACCGAATACCGGAAAGAAATTGGATATGAATCCTGCAAATACGAGTATCTTTCCTTTGTTTCAAGCAGGAGTTGGTTTTAAGTGGGATATTTTTGACGGAAATGAAGGAAAACATCAGGTTGAAAAAGCCAAAATCGAAAAAGAGATTTTAGAAAACAAAAAACGCGATGCTTCCAAAAAACTGAATCTGAATTTAGCCAACAATCAAACCAATTACACGATTGCAAACACGCAAATTAAGTTGAAAGAAAAATCCCGAGAAATTGCAAAACAAGGTTTAGAACAGGTGGAAAAAGAATTCCGATATGGAACCAAAACTTCCTCCGCTTTGATTGATGCGGAAAATGATTTGGAAAATGCAGAACTAGAACTGCAAACCGCCATTTTTAATCAAAGAAGAAGTGCAATTGAGTTGATGAAATCTACACAGAATTTACAGATTGAAAAGCTTTAATACAAAATAGACGAGTAGAAAATAGATTTTAAGAGAAAAGAAAAAGACGCAAAAATTCAAACAAACAAACAAACAAAATGAAAAATACGGTATTAAAATCTTTAGCCTTGGTTAGTGTCATCACACTTTGGGGCTGCAAAGAATCAAAACCTGAACGAGAAATGGTCGGAAAAACGAAAAAAGAAATCGTTTCCTTTTCCCCAAAAATTACAGGAAGAATTTTAAAAATTAATGTAGAAGAAGGACAAATCGTAAAAGTTGGCGATACTTTAGCAATTTTAGATGTCCCTGAAGTTTCTGCAAAAATTGCTCAAGCAAGAGGCGCAACTTCTGCCGCAAATGCTCAAGTTCAGATGGCGAAAAATGGTGCAACTGCCGATCAACTTCGCCAGTTGAAAGCCAAACAAAAAGGATTGCAGGAACAATTTCAGTTTGCACAGAAATCCTTTAACCGGGCAAAAAATATGTACCACGACAGTTTGCTTTCTCCCCAAAATTACGATGAATATTTTGCGAAATTTCAAGGGGCAAAAGCACAGTTGGATGCAGTAAACGCAGAACTTCACGATGTTGAAATAGGAACGCGTTTCGAGAAAATAGAAATGGCGCAAGGTCAGCAAAATCAAGCAATGGGTGCATTGCAGGAAGCAAACGTGGCCTATTCTGAAAAATACGTCATCGCAACCAACGATATGGAAATTGAAACCATCGCTTTGAATAAAGGAGAATTGGCAACCGCTGGTTATCCGCTTTTTACAGGTTATATTCCCGATACTTCTTACTTCCGATTTACCATTCCGGAATCTAAAATCGAGAAATATAAAAAAGGAAGTACAGTAAAAATGATGGTGAATTATAGCAAAAAAGAATTTTCTGGTAAAATTGTAACGATCAAACAATTGGCAAGATATGCAGATATTACTACCGCTTTCCCCGATTACGAACCGGAAGAAGCAATATATGAGATTAAGGTAATTCCAGAAAATCAACAGGAAGCGAAAGATATTTTGGTGAACTCAAATGTGACTTTAAAATAATGACAGATTAAATTAAATCTCACAAAATGAAACAAATAAATTATTTATTAAAAAGGGAATTTCGCCTGTTCTTCACGAACAAAACCATGTTGTCGGTTTTTTTTATGGCGCCTGTTTTTTATGCTTTGCTCATTGGTTTTACTTATCAATCGGGGAAAGTTGAAAATATTCCCGTGATTTTGGTGAACCACGACAATACACCTTTGTCGAATCAAGTGGTGGAAATGTTGCAAGACAGCAAATCGCTAAAAATTCTTAATTACATCAGTGAACCAGCCAATCTGAAAGACGAAACCATCAAAACAGAAGCAGCCGCGGTGATTGTAATTCCGGAGCGTTTTGAAGCCATGATGCTGCAAAAAAAATATCCTGAAGTCAATGTTTATGTAAATACTTCGAATGTTTTAACCGCCAATTTTGCAACCAAAGCCATTCAACAAATATTGGGAACATTTTCTGCGGGTGCTGAAATTAAAGCTTTACAGAAAAAAGGAATGAACGCCGATATTGCAAAAACCCAGTTCGAACCGTTCAAAGCAAATTACATTACACTCTTCAACACGACCAGTAATTACCTGATTTTTATGTGGCCTGCAATGATGGCGGTTGTTTTGCAACAAGTAATTTTACTCGCAATGGCGGTTACATTTTCCGAAGAATTTAAAAGAGAATCTTTCCTAAAAGATTTTGCCGGAAAAGAAAAATATGCAATCGTGGTGATGACCATCAAATGTCTCCCAATCTGGATTTTTGCGAATTTCAATATTCTCTTTTTTTATCTGTGCAGTTTGTATTTCAAAATTCCAGCTCCGGATCATATTGGAAATTTTTTCTTGCTCACCGCAGCTTTCGTGATTGCAGCAACCAATTTGGGCGTTTTGGTAAGTATTTTAGTTCCAGATGCTTTGAAAGCGACACAAATTTTAATGGTGATTGCATCTCCAGCTTTTATTATTAGTGGATTTACCTGGCCTTCTTATGCGATGCCAGAATTTATCAAAAGTTTTACGGCGATCATTCCTTTAACGCCTTATTTAGAAGCTTTAAAGATCATGGTTGTACAAAATGGTTCTGATTTTTTAACCAAAAAACATTTGGTTCACCTTTTAATTTTAGGTTGGGTTTATTTTATTTTAGGATGGGTTGCTTTAAAAATTAAAATTCATTTTTTAATGAAAAAATATAAAATTTCTCAAAATTTGATTGAGAAAAATGGAGTGGAATTTATTTCTGTTGAAGAATAATTCCAAACTAAAAAGATAACAGTTTTCATACTGTTTGTTTGTTGGGAGCGTCTGGATTTTTACAATCTGGACGTTCTTTTTTTTTGTACATTTTTGATATATATCAAGTGTTTAACCTTTTATTAGTTGCAACTTTGAAGTACAATTAGCAGTAGAAAATAATAAAATTTAAAAAAATGAAAATAAAAAATGTGACCATTGCAGGAAGTGGAGTTTTAGGTTCTCAAATTGCCTTTCAAGCAGCTTTTCACGGATTTCATATCGTTGTTTTTGACATTAATGAGAAGGTTCTGGATAAAGCTAAAAATAGTTTTCAAATTCTAGCAGAAAATTTCAAGAAAGATTTGAATGCAAGTGACGGACAAATTGAAGCGGCCTTCGACAGAATTTCTTATTCCACTGATTTAAAAGAGGCGGTAAGTGATGCCGATTTAATGATCGAAGCAATTCCGGAAAATCCCGCAATTAAAACAGAATTTTACACCAAATTGGCGCCACTTGCACCAGAGAAAACTATTTTTGCGACCAATACTTCTACCTTATTACCAAGTATGTTTGCAGCAGTTACGGGAAGACCAGAGAAGTTTTTATCGCTGCATTTCGCCAATGAAATCTGGAAACACAATACCGCAGAAATCATGAGTCACGCCACAACAAACCCCGAAGTTTTTCAGCTTGTTGTAGACTTTGCAAAACACATAGGAATGGTTACTTTGCCGCTCCACAAAGAACAACCTGGTTATATTGTGAATTCTCTATTGGTTCCGCTTTTGGATGCTGCGACCAGTTTATTGGTAAATGATGTCGCCGATGTAGAAACGATTGATAAAGCTTGGATGGTTTCAACTGGCGCTCCAATTGGTCCATTTGGAATTTTAGATGTGGTAGGAATTACAACAGCATACAACATTAATTCCATTAAATTCGAAAAAACCAAGAGTGAAACTGCCGGAAAAGTGGTCGATTACTTAAAGAAAAATTTTATCGATCAAAATAAACTCGGACTTTCAACTTCGGAAGGTTTCTATCAATATCCAAATCCTGCGTTTAAGGAGGCAGATTTTTTGAAACCCTAGAAAAGTGCTGTGAATTTTCACCTACAAAAAGAACGTTCCCTATTTTAGAACGTTCTTTTTTCGTTAAATTCGCAAAAAAGCTTTCCATGGAACTTATCGACGCTCTTCCTCCAAATCTGAAAACCAATCCGGATATTGAAAAATTCTTATCCGAAGATTTTCAAACCAAAGATTTCAAAAAGGCAGAATTAATCAGTAAACAGGATCAGTATAATAGAAATGTCTATTTCATAAAGAAAGGTTTGGTGCGCTCTTTTTACTATGAAAACGGAAAAGAAATTACAACCAAATTTTATACAGAAGGAAATTTGATGGCAAATACCGATACGCTTTTTCAAAATAATCCCACGAGATATAATTTTGAGGCCATCGAAGAAAGCACGGTTGAATTCTGCAATTATGCAAAACTCGAGGAATTGTGTGCCGTATCTTTAGAGAGTGCCAATTTCAGCCGTTTTGTTTTAGGGAATATTATTACCCAAATGACGGATCGCATTTCTACCCTCCAGTTTCACACCGCCAAAGAAAAGTATCTTCGATTAATCCACGAAAATCCCAATATTATCCTTCGCGCACCTTTAGGAATGATCGCTTCTTACCTTGGAATTTCTCAGGAAACTTTAAGCAGAATCAGAAGTGAAATTTAATCGAAATATTTCTCTAAAAAATTCTATTTTTGTTAGATAAAACTAAACTATGCAAGATATTTTTAACACTAAAGATGCACAGAATTACATCGACAGAATCAATAAACTTACCCCAGAAACAATAGGGAAGTGGGGAAAAATGACGGTGGATCAAATGTTGACGCACTGCAACGTCACTTATGAAATGGTCTATGAACCGCAAAAACATAGAGCGCCGAGTGGAATTGCAAAATTCATTTTAAAGAAATTTGTAAAGCCCAAAGTCGTCGGAGAAAAATCCTATTCTCAAAATTCACCTACCGCACCGCAGTTTTTAATTAAAGAACGCCAAGATTTCGATTTGGAAAAAAAACGATTGATCGGCTTTATCCAGAAAACACAGCAATTGGGAAGAGAAGCTTTCGACGGTAAAGAATCCTTTTCTTTCGGAAAACTTACCGCCCAAGAATGGAATAATATGTTTGCGAAACATCTCAATCATCATCTCGACCAGTTTGGCGTTTAGTTTTTACCCTCCATTTTAAAAACACGACCATGAAAAAATATCTACTCTTGCTCATTTTTTTAGGCGGTTTTATCGCTGCTCAAATGCCAAATATTTCCAGCGTTTGGATGAACAATTCCCAACCTTATGTGGGAACAATCACTGCCCAGAAAATCCCGATGAAAGTGAAAATCAATATTTCTGAACAAGATAAGAAGAATGATCAGGAATATTTCATCTCTGGTTTTTCTTTGGTTGAAACGACGCACACCAATTTCGAAGGCAAACTGAAAATCACAAAATATAAAGTCGGCAATAAAAGAAATACTGTTTTTGGTGAATATCAATTTTCAGAAGAAGGCGTGGGAAAACATTCCGGCGTTTTGAAAGGAAAGTTTATTTACACCTTTTTATGGAACAAAAAAACCGAGAAAATAGAAAACCAATTCATAGAATTTATCGGGAGTTGGAAAAGCTATGACGGCAAATTAGACTACCCAACCAACTGGAAAAATCAATAATTAAATCAGAAAAAGATGGCAACAATCAATGCATATTTAACCTTCGACGGAACTTGCGAAGAAGCATTCAATTTTTACAAATCCGTTTTCGGCGGTGATTTTCCGATGGTAGGAAAATTTGGCGATATGCCACCACAAGAAGGAATGCCACCAATTTCCGACGAGGTAAAAAACAGGATCATGCACATGTCGCTCCCCATTTCTGCGGAAACCGTTTTAATGGGAAGTGATACCATGCCCGGAATCCACGATCACCAAGTCGGTAATAATATTTCCCTATCCATCAACACCGATTCTCGGGAAGAATCGGATCGTGTTTTCACCGGACTTTCTGCGGGTGGAAAAGTTTCGATGCCTTTAGCAGACACTTTTTGGGGCGCTTATTTCGGTATGTGGACCGATAAATTTGGCATCAATTGGATGGTGAATTACGATGATCCAGCGAAAGTTCAGGCGCATTAATTTTTTAAGGAGCACGAAATCCCGATAGCTATCGGGATCGCTTCTTACAAAACCCGTCCCGCTTTCCACTTTATCTTTTTTTCGTCGTACCTCCTCAAAAAAGGATGCCGTTGCAATCGGGGCTAAAATAAAGTTTCGTTTCTAAAACAAAACCCTTTCAGCTTTTATAAGGTAGAAAGGGTTTTCATTATTTGTTACACTTAAAAAGTTTGAATAGAAACTTTGTGACTTTTGTGGTTTTATTTTTTTTCGCACAGATTCCACAAATTTATTTTTTCATTCACCTTAATGCATTTTTAAAAAACTACAAAAAACTTTGTGACTTCCGATAGCTATCGGAATGTGGTTAAAATCTATACATTTTCATTCTCCAAAATCACCGCGTAACCTTGTCCAACACCAATACACATCGTTGCCAATGCATATTTTTTACCGGATTTATTCAATTCCAAAGCCGCAGAATACGTAATTCTGGTTCCGCTCATTCCAAGTGGATGACCGAGTGCAATTGCACCTCCATTGATATTTACGCGTGGATCATCGTTCGCCAATCCCAGTTCTTTTAAAACCGCAATACTTTGCGCGGCAAATGCTTCATTCAGTTCGATCACATCAATTTGATCCAAAGTCAGATTGGCTCTTTTCAACGCTAATTTGGTAGCATCAACCGGACCAATTCCCATAATTCTGGGTTCAACGCCCACCACGGCGGAACAAACAATTTTCGCCAAAGGTTTTAAATTGTAATTTTTTACCGCTTCATCGGATGCAATAATTACTGCAGCTGCTCCGTCATTTAAACCCGAAGAATTTCCTGCCGTCACAGATCCATTTTCTTTCAAAAATGCAGGTCTTAGTTTTCCTAAAATTTCTAAAGTTGAGGTCGGTTTGATGAATTCGTCTTTATTAATGATGATCGGTTGTCCTTTTCGTTGCGGAATTTTGATTTCCGAAATTTCTTCAGCCAATCGTCCGCTTTGCTGCGCTTTCGTGGCTTTCATCTGGGAATTCAAGGCAAATTCATCCTGCTCTTCCCGGGAGATTTGAAGCATTTCAGCTAAATTTTCTGCCGTTTTTCCCATGGCATCAATTCCGTACATTTTTTCCATTGCAGGATTTACAAATCGCCATCCGAAACTGGAATCATACATTTTTTGATCCGTTGCAAAACCATTTTCAGATTTCGAAAGTACATAAGGCGCTCTCGACATTCCTTCTACACCACCTGCAATAAAAAGATCGCCTTCACCGGATTTTATCGCTCTCATCGCCTGAACAATCGCGCTCATTCCCGATGCACACAACCGATTCACTGTTTCACCCGGAACATTCATAGGAATTCCCGCCAAAAGTAAAGCCATTCTCGCCACATTTCTATTATCTTCTCCGGCTTGATTGGCGCAACCGATGATCACGTCATCAATTTTATCTACAGGCAAATCCGGATTTTTTTCGATCAGACTTTTCAGTACTGAAGCCATTAAATCGTCGGTTCTTACTGCAGCCAGACTTCCTTTAAAATTTCCAATCGCAGAACGGGTTCCGTCGATGATATATGCGTTTTTCATGTTTGTTTTTTAGTAAGCGTAAATTTAGGAAAATTTAGGAAGGAAACAATTTGAGAAAATCAGGTCGATTTTTATCCTGTGTCCAAATATTAATTCGCAGTTTTTTTGTAAAATATTTTGATGCCGCTGCTAAGAAATAATAGTCCTGCAAAAGCTAAAGCAGTACTATAAATTGCTGAACTTGCTTCTCTATTAGCAACTGCAATTGCGATCAATGCCCAAACTGCGACCAAAGCGAAGATCGGTGCATTTTTTTTCCAGGTCATGAAAAGATGAATGATAGCCGCGATTACAATTAAAATAATCGTCCAGTTCACCTCCGAAATTCCCCAACCGTTCCAGCCAATTTTGGTAAGCCAAGCTGCGGTTGCCGCAATCAAAGCAACACTTACCCAACCGGAATAAATTTGAAACGGAATATTGATCCACCACTTTTGAGCTGCATTTTTATGATAAGGCAACGCTTCCTTTAAAATAATTAAAAGAGCAACTAAAGAAATAAGCAGCACAATTACCGACAAACCGGTAAATCCGTAAAGCCAAGTGACGATCCACGCGCAATTTGCGACGCAGGAAATAACAAACCACCAACCGATTTTTTCCACAAAACCATCGACCTCATTTTTTGCGGGATTAAATAAACTTCGACCGGTGTAAATCACAAATCCCAATAATAGCAGATAAATTATTCCCCAAATCGAAAAAGCATAACCAGCCGGAGTGAATAAATTGTGGTACTGATTGGAAACATTTCCTATTGTTTTTCCATTAAAAATCCCAGTATTGCTGAGGTAATTGAAAATGACAGTAAAAATCAGAAAGAAACCGTTTGCAATTTGTAGTTGTTTTTTCATTGTTTTGACTTTAAAATTGGTAAGAAAAGAGGCTTAGAATAAAACTGAATCGAAAGTACCAATAATAAAGCGAAATTTCAAATGAGCACTTTACTTAATCATATTTTTTCCACCATTTTTCATAAACTTTCGCATCGTCTTCCCAATGTACCATTTCGCCGATTTTTGGGGTGATTAATCTTTGATTTTCCTTTTCATTCAAGGTAGTAATTTTTTCCAGTGGTTCTTTCCACGAATGAAGTGCGAGTTCAAATTTTGAATTGTGAACCGCGATGACGCGTTTGGTTCGAAGGTTTTTAGCAGCGATCAAAAATTCTTCCGGCATCATGTGAATGTAGCGCCAATCTTTGTTGTACTGTCCGTTTTCGAGAATAGCCAGATCAAATCCGCCATATTTGTCTCCAATTTTTTCAAAATGATCATCAAAACCAGAATCTCCGCCAATGTAGATTTTTCTTTTTGGAGTTTCAAAAACAAAACTTGCCCAGATTGCCTGATTTCTTTTAAAAGTTCTACCTGAAAAATGTCGCGCTGTTTCTGCATACACCTTAAATCCATTTCCTAAATCGAAGTTTTCGCCCCAATCGAGTTCGATTATTTTTTTCGGATCATAATTCCAATATTCCAAATGTTCCCCGGTTCCTAATCCAGTGATGACCTGTTTTACTTTGGGATGCAGTTTTTTTACGGTTTCATAGTCTAAGTGATCCCAATGATCATGAGAAATTATCAAATAATCGAGTTCCGGAATATCTTCTGCGGAGTATAAATCAGCGCCATCAAATGCTTTCGTCGTAAAACTTACGGGTGAAGCATTTCCACTAAAAACGGGATCTACGAGAATTTTTTTGCCATCAATTTGAATAAAGTAGGAAGAATGTCCCATCCAAACGTAAATATTTTGGTTGGGATTAAGATTTTTCAGGTTAGTTTTGGTGAACTTGAAATTTTGCTGAGGTTTTGCGTGTCCATTTTTACCGAAAAGAAAACGAAACATCACTTTTGTCATCGAGGCATCTTCGGCAAGTTGCGGTGTAAAACTTAAATTATCAAACTGTCCTTTTTTGTAATGCGGCGATTTTTGAATGCGCTCCAAACGTTCTCCTGAAGGTGCTTTTCCAAATTGCGGTTGTTGCATGAAAATGAAAACAGCCACCGCGAAAAGTGCTGCAATAATAAGAAGTGTGATCATGGATTTTTTTAATAAATTCAAAATTGTAAATTAAATTTTTAGTCTTTGATAAGAACGATCAAGAGCGATTTTTACTTTAAAAAATATTTTCAAATGTAAATTAAATTAGAGAATTCCTACGGTTAGGTTTAGATTTTTTATTCTTGATTTCAATGAGGAGAACTTTAATCAAATCAAAAAAAAAGATGATGCACGAAAATGTAGGATTTACACAAAATGGAAATGCTGCTTTCGCTATGTTTTGATGCACAAAAGGGTGGAGAATTTTTCACCTCACGGTAAAGATTTTCAAAAGCAAATTTTCACCAATAGCTGGACCGAAATTATCGGAAAAACACAGACGAATAGATAGGGAAATGATCATAAAAAAAACGGACTGAAAAGCCCGTTCTTATTTTATTTTTTTGGAAGATTGGATGTCGCCTCCAGATTCCGTCGTTCTAATTTTTTAAAGGTATATGCACTCATTAAAATACTAAATTCATACAATAAAAGGAGCGGCAAAGCAGCCATCACCATGCTTAAAACATCAGCAGGAGTTATGATTGCTGCTACAACCAGAATTAATACGATTGCATGACGACGGTAGGTTCTCATGAATTTTGGCGTCAAAATCCCGATCGTTGTAAGGAAATAAACAATCACGGGAAAAAGAAAAACAACTCCCATTCCTAAAACGACTTGCATAAATAGAGTGGTGTAATCACTCAAATCGAAAAGCTGTACGATGGAATCTGAAATCTTGAAAAGCAGTCCAAAATTAATGGCAAAAGGTAAAATAAGGAAATAGCCACATAATATACCCAACATAAATAGGATCCACACAAAATTGATGATAAACACAGAATTTTTTCTTTCGTTCGGATGCAATGCAGGTGAAATAAAACGCCATAATTCCCAAATGATATAAGGAAAAGACAAGACCATCCCGCCAAAAACCGAAACAGCCATCATGACATTGAACTGTTGAAAAAGTTTTTTCTGCTGTACTGCAAAATGACCGGGCAAAGTAATGCTGTCGTGACCAAGAATTTCGCGCGAATAGTGATTCACAACTCGAAAGGTAAAAAAGTCATTTTTGGTTGGACCGAAAAAAATATGATCCATAATCCAATTCACATTAAATCCAATAATAATCCCACCGATAATAATAGCGATCACTGAGCGGGTTAAGTGACCTCTCAATTCTCCAATGTGTCCCCAAAAGGACATTTCTTTTGCCTCGCCCACGAATTTTTTATTTTTAAAGTTTTAAAGCTGCGAAATTACTTATTTAAAAGTAAAGAATATCGTATCGCCCCCGTTTTTATTAATATACGAGAAGCAGGTTCGATAAGATTTTTTTTTTAGATAATTCCTTCGTCTAAGAGACGGTGAATATCGATAATGCCGAAATATTTATCATTTTCGGTGACGATTAATTGTCCGATATTTTTATCTTTCAAAATAGCCATTGCTTCTTTTGCCAAAGCATTTTTATCAATGCTTTTCGGGTTTTTGCTCATAATATCTTTTGCAGAAATTTTTGAAACGTCTTGATCACTCATCAACATTCGGCGCAAATCACCATCAGTAATGACACCGATAATCTGGTCCTGTTCGGTCACCACCGTAATCCCGTGAGAAGAACTGCTGATAGAAATGATAATTTCTCGGATGTTCGCATTTTCGGAGACTTGCGGTTTTTGAGAAGACAGAAACTGGTCCACTTTTGCGGTAAGGTTTTTTCCTAAACTTCCACCCGGATGAAATTTTGCAAAATCACTTTCTTTAAAATTATTCATTTCCATCAAACAAACGGCTAAAGCATCTCCCAAAGCCATTTGAACCGTCGTAGAACTTGTAGGCGCTAATTTAATAGGGCAAGCTTCTTTTTTTACGGAACTGTCTAAAATAACTGCAGAAAATTCCGCCAATTTAGAATTTAGATTTCCGGTCATTCCGATTAATGCTGAAGAATAATCCTTTAAAAAAGGCAAAAGATTGACGATTTCTGGCGAATTCCCTGAATTAGAAATACAAAGCACAACATCGGTTTTTTGGATCACGCCCAAATCTCCATGAAGTGCTTCGGAAGCATGCAAAAATTGGGAAGGTGTTCCCGTTGAATTTAATGTAGCCACAATTTTATTTCCTACATGAGCAGATTTTCCAATTCCGACAATGATTAGTTTTCCTTTAGAAGAATTAATGATTTCTACTGCTTTCAGAAAATTTTCATCGATGCGTTGTTTGAGGCTTTCGAGTTCGGAAATTTCTATACTGATGGCTGTTTTAGCGATTTGAAGGATTTCGAGATGAGTCATTTCTTTAATTTACCAGTCAAAAATTTGTTATAAAGTAGAACACCCTTTTTTACATAACATTCAAATTAAAAAATCAATTATGTTTTTTTCGGGAATTATTCTTTAACTTTGGGTAAATGCAAATTTAACAAACAATTTTAGATGTAGCGCTAAAGACGAAAATAATTGTGTCACAATTGGGTTTCTTGGCGTTAAATCTGTAGCTATAACAGTGAAAACGATCAAATGAATACAAAAAACACCGATTTATCAAAAGAACTCAAAAAATATTTTGGCTTCTCCAAATTTAAAGGTCAACAGGAAGAAATTATAAAAAATTTACTTGAAGGTAAAGACATCTTCGTTCTCATGCCTACAGGTGGTGGAAAATCATTGTGCTATCAACTTCCTGCGCTTATTTCAGACGGAACTGCTATTGTAGTTTCGCCCTTAATCGCGTTGATGAAAAATCAGGTCGATGCCGTAAACGGGCTTTCTTCCAATGAAGGTGTAGCTCATGTGTTGAATTCTTCTCTTAATAAAACCCAAACCAAACAGGTTTTTGATGATATTAAAGCTGGTAAAACCAAATTATTATATGTTGCACCTGAATCTTTAATTAAAGAAGAATATATGGAATTTCTTCGTGATGTAAAGATTTCTTTCGTAGCGATTGACGAAGCGCACTGTATCTCCGAATGGGGACATGATTTTCGACCGGAATACAGAAACTTAAAAACAATTATCGATAAAATTGCTGATGTTGCCGTAATCGCTTTAACAGCCACTGCAACGCCAAAAGTTCAAGATGATATTCAGAAAACCTTGGGAATGAGCAATGCTTTAGTTTTTAAAGAAAGCTTTAATAGACCTAACTTATTTTATGAAGTTCGCCCCAAAGTGAATATTGATAAAGAAATCGTAAAATTTGTAAACACACACCAGAAAAAATCGGGTATTGTATATTGTCTGAGTCGCCGAAAAGTGGAAGAGTTTGCGCAACTTCTTCAAGTCAATGGAATCAATGCGCTTCCTTATCATGCAGGTTTAGACCAAAAAACTAGAGTTGCCAATCAGGATCGCTTTCTGATGGAAGATGCAGACATCATTGTAGCGACCATCGCATTCGGAATGGGAATCGACAAACCCGATGTTCGATTTGTCATCCATTATGATATTCCAAAATCTTTGGAAAGTTATTATCAAGAAACAGGAAGAGCTGGACGAGATGGTGGAGAAGGAATTTGCTTAGCTTTTTATGACCCAAAAGATATTGAAAAACTAGAAAAATTTCTCGCGCAAAAACCGGTTTCAGAGAGAGAAATTGGTCTTCAGCTGCTGAATGAAGTTGTTGGTTATGCCGAAACATCGATGAGCAGAAGACAGTACATTTTAAACTATTTCGGTGAACAGTTTGATCCTGTAAACGGTGATGGAGCGATGATGTGCGACAATTCTGTAAATCCCCCGAAACTTAAGGATGCAACAAAAGAATTAAAATTGGTGTTGACTTTGGTTAAAGAATTGGAAGAAAAATTCCGAACCAAAGACTTAATTTTTATTTTGGTAGGAAAGGAAAATTCGGTGACAAAATCTTACAAATTAGAAGCAACAAAACATTTTGCAATCGGTAAAAATGAAAATGAAAATTACTGGAAAACCATCATCCGACAAGCAACAGTTCAGAATTTTTTGCAAAAAGATATTGAGACGTACGGCGTTTTAAAATTGACAGAAAGAGGTCTCGAAGTCGTTGAAGGAAAAGACAAGAACTCTTTTATGATCGCAGAAGACAGAGAGTATGATTTGGCGCAATCCAAAGCAGATTCTGATCAGGATCAGGTTCAACAAAGTGGGGGTTTAGATCAGGTTTTGTTCGGTCAATTGAAAGAACTTCGAAAAACCGTGGCGAAGAAAGCCGGAATTCCACCTTACACCGTTTTTATGGATCCGAGTTTAGAAGACATGACGGTTCAATATCCGACCACCATTGAAGAAATTGGAAAAATTTATGGGGTTGGAGAAGGAAAAGCCAAAAAATTCGGGAAAGATTTCGCTGATTTTATTAAGAAATATGTAGCGGACAATGCAATCGAAAGAACGCAGGATATGGTTTTGAAACAAGTTGCCAATAAATCTTCACACAAAGTTTTCATCATTCAAAGCACCGACAAAAAAATCGATTTGGAAGATATTGCAAAGGCTAAAAATCTTTCGATGGACGATCTTTTGAAGGAAATGGAACGAATTGTTTATCAGGGAACTAAATTGAATATCAATTATTACATCGACGAAAATTTTGATGAAGATGTGGTGGAAGAGTTCATGGATTTTATGAAAGGAAGTGAAAGTGATAGCATGAAAGTTCTTTTAAATGAATTCGGCGATGATTTGAGCGATGAGGAAGTTCGAATGTTGCGGATCAAATTTATTTCAGATGTAGCCAATTAAATCATAAATCATGGAAAATTCAGTGATT
>ENA-UPXM01003958-UPXM01003958.1-activated-sludge-metagenome-genome-assembly--contig:-NODE-3958-length-15547-cov-8.061516_pt1 | contig 15547 bp, 25 predicted proteins | sample MGYA00238178_ERZ772708 | MGnify/ENA primary metagenome ERZ772708 (study PRJEB29002, sample SAMN05720212) | activated sludge metagenome | isolation source: anaerobic digester from wastewater... | reverse complement strand
TTTTGAAGTAAGGATAATAGAGAGATAGTATATAATAGGGTAGGAGTAAGCAAGGTGTTTACTCCTACCAGTCTTTAATATAAGTTATTATCTTTTAAGAGATGAAGAAAATGACAATTACAGAACAGTGGGATTATTTAGTAGATAATGGATATGTGCAAGAAGATACACTCCGACTATTATCATATGTATATGGGTATAGTCAAGAGATGATAGATAGTGCTGTGTATGCATTAACAGGCTATAATGACATATACCAACTTATAGAAAGTGAGAAGTAGTATCTTATAGTGTAGGGATAATGTAATAATTATCCCTACTATATAAGGTATTAAGTAATAGGGCTTGGCTTATAGTGTTATGGGTATTGACATTTGAAACATTTTAGTGTAAAGTTGGGCTACAATTGAAGAATAAAAGTGTGTGGTAGGGGTGCATGTAAAATCTATATAGAGATTAACACCTATACAAGCATAATGCTGGGTTTTGTATCCCTACCATATAAGAGTGTTAAAAGTTAAATTATAATCTTTTAAGGTATGAGAGATACAAAGTATTTCGGCAACCTTATCAATGAACGACAAACACCTTACAAAATAAGGGAGTTTGAAGAAAGGGCTATTGCTCAAAAGAAGTTTAGAGATAAGGGATACCAGTTATATATCATAGATGATAATTATGCAGTAGCAAGAGTGAAGAATGGCAAGATTACAAGGTATACGATAGTTGGCAATATGGACGATTACAAGGAGTTATACACTAACAGCAGAGATAATGAAGCAGTATGCAGACAGGCATTGTATCACGGGGCTTGTTTACTAACTAGGAGAGCAGGTAGAACAATCGGACTGGGGTATGACCTATAATATAGCAGGTTGGGGTATTGATTACGAAATACTCCAACCTTACTATAAGATACTTAAAGTCCCATAGTAGTGATTACTATAAGTATTTGACAAGGACTTGAAAGTATGATATACTAGGGTATAATAGAAAAGTAAGGAAGAAACAAGTTAGTTAAATTATAATTAAAATAATATGAAGAAGATACCATATGAGCAGTATAGAATAAGAATGAACTTAGAGAACTTTGATATATTAAAGATAGGTGGAAGATATTTTAGAAGTAGTGATGAAGATATGTATTATAGTGAGATAATAGAGATAGGAAAAGATGAGTTTATAAGATATAAGAAGTATACTCTAAAAGATAATGGGACAAAGAAAATTACGGAAAATGAGAAGAAAGAATTGAAGAAACATGCAGAAGAAGGACTAGACTTTATACATAAGTATCTTGGGTATTAAGACGGCTCTATTACATAAGTTGTAAGAAAGGTAAATACTATATAATATATTTTAACTTATTAAGTCTTTAAGTATGAAAACATTTTACATAATAGATACTAGCAATGAGTATAAGGGGTTATCAATACCATTCAAAACAAGAAGCGAAGCATACAAGGTATTGAAAGAATTACAGGAAGTATATGGTAAATTAAGATTTTATATAACAGAAAAGAATAGTTAAATTGTAAGTAATATAAAATGGAGATTAAAACAAAGTATAATATAGGTGATGAAGTGTATGAAGTAAGCGACTGGGGAGAATATCCAATTAAAAACTTGATAATAAGCGGTATTGTTATTGATGAGTATGGAATAAGTTATCTTGATGATGGTGGCTGTTATTCTACGGAGTGGCATACTGCTAGTGAAGAAAATTGTTATAAGACTAGAAAAGAAGCAGAGAAAGAAGTAAAAAGGAGGCAAAAGATAGCAACTAGTAAAACAAATAAGTTTTATGAAGAAGTAAACGAATAGAGTAACTACTATATAGTAGAATAATTATCTAAATTGTAATACATAAAATAAAAATAAAAATAAAAACCTTGTTTGTCTGTAATTAAATTATCAATCTTATTAAAATGAAAAGAAAGTGTTTCAGTTGTGGTCATGAGATAGGAGATAATGATGACTACTTAGAATATAATGGAGAGATATATTGTAGTGAGTGTTATGATGAGTGTGGCGAGTGTGGCCAGTTGTTCCCTAGTGTTATGATAACTTATGTGGATAGTAATGATACTAAGGTGTGTAATAGTTGTCTTGATGACTTTTATAGGGGGTGTTATGAGTGTGGGGAATTGTTTCATCTTGACGATTTACACTATATAGACGAAGGAGACTTTTATGTATGCGATTATTGTTTTGATAGTGGGTATGGGTGGTGTGATGGGTGCGACCGAACATTCCGCATAGACCACCTAACATATTCAGAAGAACAGGATAGGACATATTGCTCGGAGTGTTATGAAGAATATGTAGATGATGAAGAAAAGAATACCTTTTCATACCATTCAGGATACGGCAGAGATGATAAAAGTGATGGGTATAGGTATAGGGTTGGCATTGAGTTAGAGAGAGAAGATATAGACTTCAAGAAAAGCATAAGTGCATACGACTTCTTGCAGAAAACAGGCTGGGTTGTTGAAAGGGATTGTTCACTAGACGGCCTATCAGGTTTTGAAGCGATAAGTCCGATATACCCATTGAAACTTGGGCAATTAGAAAGGATATTCAATTCAGATGACATAAAGAAACTAGCAAGAACAAAGTATAGTTGTTGCTGTGGTGGGCATATTACAATATCAGATACTAAAAGGACACCATCAGAGTTAATAGATGATATAGGTGGATATCTACCAATATTATATGCAATGTTCCCAAAGCGAGTAAACAATGGATACTGTTCACCACTTAAAAAGGACAACTACAAATACCAGTCAGGACATTATGCACTCTCTAAAAGGGGTAATGGTAGGGGTAATGGATTAGAAATAAGGCTGTTTGATGCACCGAAAGATGAGAAAGACATACTCAATAGGTTCAGGTTGTTAAAGTATATGTTACAACATAAGGCAACAACTATTGAACAGGGACTAGAAAACTTAAACGAAATTGATGGATTAAGAAAAGCAGTAAAGTATCACCTTGATATATACGATATACCATACAAAACATTCTATACCAACCTTGTAGAGTATGCTAAAAACATAGACCTTTTAGAAGTAAGGGCTGATGTTGAACAAGTAGAGAGTATTTTAAGTAAATAACTTATATAATTTTAGTAGGAGATTAAAAATATGTGTGGAATAGCAGGAGTAATAAATACAAAAGAAGAATACAAAGAAATATCTAAAAAGATATTCAAGTCCATTATAATAAGCAACGAAGAAAGGGGTAAGGATAGCACAGGTGTTCTTGCAATAGATAGAGAAACAAATGGGTTCTCATTATTCAAAGACACCATACCAGCAAGTAAGTTTATGAAAAGAAAGAAGTTTAGACAAGTAGAAGCAGATATATGGATAGGACATACTAGACTGGCGACAACTGGCGAAGTCAATGTGAGAAATGCTCACCCACTTCAAAGGAAAGAAGTGTTCCTAGTCCATAATGGAGTAATAACAAATCATAAAGAACTTGGAGATAGTTTGAACTTTGAACATGAAGTTGATAGTGAGATACTTATACCGATAGTTGAGAAGAAAGACTGGGACTTGTTGCAGGAAGTTAAGGGTAGTGCAAACTTCATTGCTTGGAATAGAAAGGAAAACGAATTGTATGTAGAAAGACACGACAACCCACTCTATTGCTTAACATTAAGAGATATGGGGATAGTTATGTTTAGTTCTGTAAAAGATGTTCTACACTTTGTAGCAAATCACTACTCAAATAATGATGAAGTCTTTGAGTTTCCTAACAATATGCTGACAATACTAGATATGTATGGCAGACCAAAGCAAGACTTACTAGCATTGAAGTTCCCAGTAGAAGTAGTAAACGAAATTATATATCCCTATCAGGACGGAAAGAAAAGAAAATGGGACACCTTTGATGATGAAAGATACCCATACTACAACGATTATGATGATTACAGGAAGAATTACTTGAAGGATATTAGAACAAAAGACTTAGTAGATGATGGAGATGATGAGAGCGACATCTTTGATGGTATAGAAAACAGCGAGTTCTGTGAAGTGTGTGGGTGTGAGTTAAGTAGAGAAGAAAGTGAAGAAGGAATATATGAATGGGGAGTTCCATTATGCTACTCATGTTTGACAGACCTAGAAATAGCAAACGAAACAATAAGAGATGGTGGAGAGATAGATTTGAAGTCAGAACAATGGAAGAGATACAAAGATATTTTAGAGCCTTGTATTTAATTTTTTAAGGATAAAACAATGGAAAACAAAGAAATATTAGACAAGTTAAAAGAAAGGGCTGTTCAAAGATATTTAGAGGAGTTTATATGGAGAGGGAGAAGTTCATCGGTAAGAGAGGAGGTAGAAAATGCTCTTAGAGATGAAAAGGAAAACTACCTAAGATTAACAGAAGAATTAAAAGATAAGGTTGTAATAACAGAACTTGGTAAAAGCACGGTAGTATCAGAGATACCAGAACTAGACTTTGAAACATTAACAATAGGTGGAAACGAAAAGTATATTAGACTTGGGTGTATCTTTGTTTATCATATTCAAGGTTCTAGTCCAATGGAACTTGCAATAGATAGGGTGTTAGAGAGGGTTCGTAGGTTGGATAACAGAATGACAATAGAAGAAACAGATGAGGAAGATGATTACGGAGAGCCTTATTGTACAATGGTACATGATAATGATGATGGAGAGTATTATCCACAGGATAACTTAAATATCTTGGTTGATAAAGTTGAAAAAGGTAAGTCAATGGTAAACCTAAACAAACCCCATTGTGCATGGATATACTTCTCATCTCTTGGTAGGTTTATCTCAATAGATGAAGAAACATTTAGAATATTAAAAGGAATAGGTCTAGTAGAAAGGGAGTGTATAGGGTGTGGCTCAAAGATTTTAGGTGGAAAAACCGTATGTCCATTATGTATGCATGAGTTTGAAGAATGTAGCGACTGTGGAAAAGAAGTTAGAGTGTCAGATGGTAAGGTTATTGGTAATAGGTTTGTTTGTAATGAGTGTGCAAGTTTACCTAGATGTAGAGGGTGTGGATACCCACTTAGAGATACAGAAGGGGTTCTGTGTGAAAGGTGTTCTGGGATAAGGGGTATATTAGAATATCATAGTGGGTTAGGAAGAAGGGACGAAAGTGATGGGTATAGATACAGAGTAGGAATGGAAGTTGAGAAGGAAGATGACTTCTGGGTTCACAATACAAAGACAAGAGAAGTATTAGAAAGGACTGGCTGGATAATAGAAAGGGACGGCTCATTAAATAGGGATATAGGGTTTGAAATGATAAGTCCAATATACCCGTTAGATGTTACAGAAATAAATGCAAGAATAGAACCTATAAGTAAACTGCTAGGTGCAAAGACAACTACAAGATGTGGTGGACATATACATGTGTCAGATACAAAAAGAACACCATACGAAATACTGCTGGATATAAGGGGTTATCTTCCATTGTTATATGGGCTGTATCCAGATAGGGCAATGAATGAATATTGTGAGGCAAAGGAAGTTGATAGTTATTTAGAAAGGGGACACAGACAAGCCATTAACATAACAGATAAAACCTTAGAGTTTAGAATATTCCCAGCAGTTAAGAATAAGGAACAACTGCTATTCAGACTAGAACTGGTGGAGTATATGATTAAGAACAAGGAAACAGATGTCCTTAAAGTTGGAGAATTGTTACTAGACAAAGATAGTGAACTATATAAGATACTCAACAAGAGAATAAGTGATGAGAGGTTAAAGATAAAGGCACAGGCATTCGTAGATTATACCAACTACTTAGATAGAGATGCACTTGTCTATACAGAGAATAAGATAGAAAGAGTGATAAAAGTTCCAAAGATAAAGGAAGATAAAGAAAAGGAGTTTGAAGAAAGGGTTAAACAAATAGCGAAAAATTATAGAAACGACCACCGTGGATACTACTTTGCAAGGAAGCCTATATCAGAAGGAAGATACGGATACTTCGCAACACTAGTAAAAGGATACAAGAAAGAAGAAGCATAATTTAATTTAATCTAATATAAATATGAACATAATACTATCAAAGACAACAAGTAAGGATACTATAAACGAAGTTATATCCTATATGGATAATGAACTTTCACCATTATTGTACAGGTTAAGCAAACACAGGTTCTCTACAAGACCACCTAGTTATGCAGATGTCTTAATCAGGTGGGGGTGTTCAGCCTCAGTTGACACGGAGAGTGAAGTGGTGTATAATAAAAACATAAAGCAAATAAAAGACAAAGGGGTTGTTAGAAAGTTGTTAGATGAAAACGATATTCCAGTTCCCGAACCTGTTGACCTGACAAAAGTTGACCCCTACGAAGACCTACCTCTTGTGGTAAGACCTGCTACTCATCAGAAAGGTAGGGACTTTCTGCTCTTTAACAATATATCAGATGTTCTCGATAAGGGATACCTAATTAGCAGGTTAGATAATCCCTATGGGTCTAGGCTCTATCCCAAAACTCATGAGTATAGAGTTCATATAGGACATGGTAAGGTTCTCTTAGTTCAGGAGAAAGTCCAAACTTCTTTTGAACATGTCGGAGAGAACTGGAACTATGAAAATGGCTACTCTTTTGTGGTCATTCCTTGGAAACAATATAGAAAAGAGATAGTAAGCCTAGCAGTAGAAGCCTTAGAAGTGGTCGGTTTAGACTTCGGTGCTGTGGACATAATGTCCGACCCACTTGACCACTTTCTTCCTATTGCAGTAGTGTGTGAGATTAACACATCGCCACGATTAGAAGGATACACGGCGCAAAGATATGCAGAATACTTTGACTGGCTGATAAGAACAAAGGAGACTAGGCACTTTGAAATACCACCTGATTTATCTGCAAGGCATTATATATTTAAGCACAGGGAGTTAAGAGATGGCGACTACGACCTAGACTTTAAGGAGTAGAACAAGTCCGAAATGACTATAAACTTCTAGTCTAATTACAGACTTAAAACAAGGGGAGACCTAGGGGTGAGGTCTTAACATATCACCCCACTTATCTAAATTATTAAGGGGAGTAAAATGGAAGACGAAGACTTTGACAGAGATGACATTGAAATAGACTATGACGACTATGGTGGATATGGCTGGACAGGAGAAGACGACGAAGATATTGACAGTCTTATAGAAGACATCTGTCCAAACTGTGGCTCTGACAATGTCCGCAGGGACGAACATGACTTCCTTGTGTGTGATGACTGTGGATATGAGGAAGTTCCGAAGGACGCCATGGGGGTATGCGAAAGGTGTGGCACAGATACACCAGAAGCACTACTGATAAATGGAATATGCCCTGCCTGTGTGGACGAAATAGAGGGCAACGATTAAATTAAACTATAAACATATATGAAAATTACATCTAGGTTTGTTCTAAAAGCACCTATTAAAGACATTCCTTATTCAAATGAGGAAGTTGGTCTGGAAATAGAGAGTGATGAGATAGAACAGGGGGACTGGACTGCTGTTAAAGCACTCATGTTAACTCAAATGAAAGAGATAGTAAACGATTACATTAACAAACTGTCTGATGAAGTGTTAAAGGGTCAGTCTTCTGTTGTTGAAAAGATACAAGTAGAACTTGCTAAACAGTATGAAGACAAACTGGCAAAGGCAAGTAAAGAGATTTACAGGTTGAGAGACCTGTGTGATAAGCATAATATAAATTATAAAGAAGAAGAAAATGGAAAAAACTAATAAATATCTTAAATTGGGGTTATCATTTGTTAATGTAGATGACTTGTCAGCGATAGAATATATATCAAAGAAAGAAGAATATTCTGTTTACGACAATAGTAAAGTGGGTAAAGACAGATTTACTTATAGAATACACTTAAAGACAGGAGTATCCTTTGAAACCACACTTATTGGAGAAGAGGAATTAAGTGTGTTTGATAGTTTGAAACTCATATCTAAATTATTAAAAGAGAAAGAAAATGAATGAGTTTAATATAAAAGATGTTAAGATAGAAAAAATTAGTTTCTTTGATACGAAGAAAGATGGTTCTCCACTAATAACAAGAGACGGAAAGCCCTTTAAGAAGGTTCTTATTGACATTGACCCCGATACAATACCCAACATGGATTCAACATTTACAGGAAAACTGTCTATGCTAGACTTTGACGGAGTAGCAGATAACTGGAAAGTTGGAGACGCGATAACTGGAAAGATAATCCACGACGGAGAATACTGGAACTTTCAAGTGCCAAAGGTTGACCTGAGAACTAGGGTGGCAGAACTTGAAAGGGAAAATGCAGAGTTAAGAAAGAAGTTAGCAGAAAAAGATGATGTTATAACTGACGAAGACCTACCATTTTAATTAAGCACTAATGACATGAGACACTACATAAAAGACGGAAAAGAATACCAGTCTGTAACAAGCCTGTTGGAAAAGATATTTCCTTTTAATAAAGAGGCTTTTGAAAGGTGGTGTCAACAACAGGGGTATAACCCAGACGACATAAGAACCTTGTCGTCATCTATTGGAAGCAAGGTGTCAAGTTGGATTAACAACAAGACAAGGGGTGTTCTTTACTTAGACCCTCCAACAGTAGGGGTTGCAGAAGAAGGGCTTTACAGAGGCGTACAGGACTTCACAGACACATATAAAGTGTTGGAGTCAGAGGTAACTGTGTTCTGTGATGAGTTTATGTATGCTGGAACACTAGATGGAATAGTAAACTACAAGGATAAAGAATACCTGATGGACTGGAAAACATACGGTGCTTGGAAAGGAAATTACAAGAGAGACCCAAAGAGAATAAAAGAGGTCTCATACCAGTTAAGTATGTATAGGTATGCTCTTGGCAAAGAATTGCCCATAGCAGTCGTAGTCTTTAAGACAGACGGAACATACGAAGTTGAGGAACTTGCCTATACAGAAGACTGGATAGATAAATTATTTAAGGAAAAAGAAGATGGACATACTAAAACTACTCAAAAGAGAGAATGAAGGTTTGAGAATTGCAGTATATATACTGCTAAACAGAGGAATAAACAAGGGTGATGAAATCGACTTTATAATTAAGGATAAACATTATATACTTATAAGGGATAAATAATTAAATTTATAAAGGAGGTAAAAAATGAGTAAGATAGAACATACATTTTATGCAAAGGATTTGACAATAAAACTCTCAGTAGAGGGAAAGAATAACGGTGAGGTTAAAAAGATTTTTAAGTCTCTTGTTAACCAAATAACTCTTTCAATGCAAGATGTTATGGACAGGGTTGCAAAAGAGAGAATATTAGGTAAGTCCCAAGAGCAAGGTGAGTGGAAAGAGAGATTGGCAAAATATCTAAAAGGAACAGAGTATGCATTATGGTATGGTAATGAATGGGATTTGTCAGACGAGGTTGAAGAATTCATATCTCAACTACTATCCGAGAAAACATTTAACAAAGAGGAACTAAAATATCTAAAAGCATGTACTGGGATAGTTTACGATGAATGGAAAATAGATGGTAAGAAAATAGACACCACTATGGTTGAGAGATTAAGGCTTAAGATATCTAAATTGTTAAAGGAATAAAAATGAAAACTAATAAAGAAACAAAAACAAAACCATGTATATTTTGTGGTGCAGAGTGGGATACTAACACACGATTAGCCAATGGACAGTATATCTGTGGGCTTTGTAGGGCTTGTAAAGACGACGATATGTGGAACTTATTAGAGACTCTTTATAACAACATATACACAAAAGGATATAAAGTTGGGTTTGAAAATGGTAAGAAATGTGCAATGGCTGTAAATGAACTGGTTCAGGGCTGGTCTGTAGAGGAAGTTGAGAAGAGAGAAGTTCCTATCTTCACAAAGAACGAACTCTTTATGTTGGAACTTGCAGTAAATGATATTTATAACAACGGGAATAATGCCTATGAGGGCATTTCAAAGAAAATATCTAAACTATTAAAGGAATAAACTATGCCACAAATACCAATTATTATGCAAGGTGGTTTTGAAGAACCACTGAGAGTTGGGGAGTGTCCAATAAACGACTACGACCCAGAAGACGAATATGATATAGACGACGAATATAATCTAGATGATTATTTAGACAATATAACATGGGTATCAATAGAAGATGATACGGAACCAGAACCAGTAATAAGACTTTCTCCCGAAGACCTTCATAGGGCGTATGAGATACTTCATAGAACACACCCAACTCTTATATTTGAAGAAGTAGAAAACCAGCCTAGACTAAACCACCTTGAAGAACTCTCCGAAAAATATAAGGAGAACGTAGAAGAATTAAATTATTAATCTAATAAAATGAAAAGACTTAACATATTTAAGTGGTTCGAGTTCAAAAAAGAATCGGTAATAGTCTTTGCGAACTTAAAAAGAAACCAAAAGGCATACCAGTGTCTAGACGAATACGCAAAGGCAATATGGATTTTTGCCTATATATGTGGTATGCTGGTATACGCGCTCGTAGCCGAATTAGTAGAGTTCCTTAAAATAATATGGTAATCCTAAAAATACTAGCCATGCTCGTCTTGTCGCTTTTCTCTCCATTGGGAGGTATTATTGTATGGATAATAAACGTACTTGACAAGGACGACTAGGTGTGGTATACTATAATATGAAACACGAAGAAGTCCACTTTACTGTGAGGGGTTTGCCTCCAACATCTAACCATGCCTTGCTACAAGCAAGAGGTGGGAGGAGGTATCCCTCCAAGGAATATAAGAAGTGGAAGGAGTTAGTTAAAGCATTGCCAGACAAAAAGATAGACGAGAGTGAGTGGTATGAGTGTGAAAGGGTTTACTACTTTCCTCTCTACTATAAGAACGGAAAGGTAAGGAAGAAAGACCATACTAACTTAAATAAATATGCCGATGACGAATTGTGTAAGAAGTTAGGCATAGATGATAGCCGTATTAAAACAAGCCATGATGACAAACAAGACTGTAAAGAAGGAGAAGAAAGAACAGAATGGACTATATGGGTTGTGGGATAAAGAGTGTGCTAGGTGTGGAAAGAACGACACCTACCCAGAGATAGTCCTAGAACCACACCATGTGATTAAAAGAAGCACAGGTGGAACAAAAGAAGACATTGTGTGGCTATGTAGTGAGTGTCATAGGTGGGTTGAAAACCACCCTAATGAAGCAGAGAAGTTAAGGTTACATAGTAGAATATATAAAATTAATAAGTAATATATATGAAAAAGATAGAAAAGCTAATACACATAAACACAGATGAAAAGCAACATGTATCTCCCGATACGGTATTTGAGATGTGTTGTAAAATAAACGAGATAATAGATTTCCTTAACCAGTTAAAAGGGCAACAAGTAGAATTAACAAATAAACAAGTAACAGATTTTGTTAAACATACAGACCAAAACAGAGAACTAAACCAAATTGCCAAAGAGTCGGAGAAGCAACCAGAGAGGTGTGATTGTGATTATTGCAAGGCATACAGATTCTCAATGGAGAAAGAACCAGAAGAGAAACTTAAAAAAGAAGATATGTTAAGATGGTTAAGAAATGGAGGTATATTAAAAGTAGAATCAGAGAAGCAAAATGAGGGGGAGAAAACAGATTTGAGAAAGGAAATAGTAAGAATATTTGCAGAAGAAGAAATATCATTATTGTTGGCTGATAGTTTACAAGATAAGTTAGTTGATTTTATATCTAAACTACTGAAAGAAAAAACCTTTAGTAAGGAAGAGTTAAACAGATTATCTATATGGTCTGGAGATGTGGGTAGTTTCGGCGTAGTGTCTGACGAAGACGCGGAGTTAATAAACAAAATATATAAATTATTAGACGGGGAGAAAGAATGATAAACGCAGAAGAACTAGCCATTGACGCTAACTTTAAGTGGGAGGATAAGAAGGATACTAATGAGTACCTTGCTAAAATCTTCCACATTAAGAAAATACTAGAGGATAAACCTGTAAATGAATGGCAAATGGACAGCCTTATAGACCATGTGTTTACTCTTGCTAAAATAATGAGCAACCTATCTGACCTTAAGGACTATGCTACTCTTGTCGCAGAAGCAAGTGAGGAGGAGTATGACTCAACAGTAAGAGATGAATACCTAAAACTTAAAGAGAGTGAAGAAAAAATATCAGATGCAATGGCCAAGGCTAAAGCAGAACAGATGTGTGAGAAATTAAAAGAAAAAGAACTTACTGCTAGATATGAAGCAAGGCTGTTGAATGACCTTTATAAAGACTGTGAAAGATTAATCTCATTTACCCAGACTAAAACAAAGTCAATGGTAGATGATAGAATAAGAACTAATTTATAACTTGACTAAAATGAAAAACAAATACAAAGTAAGAAAATTATATACCTCTGGCGTTCCAGTAAAGGAAATATCCGAGATGCTTGGCGTAACACGTGAGGCTATATACCAGAAACTAAGAGGTGCAAAAGGTTGGGAGGATATGAAGAGGCTTACCTCGCTGAATCGTTCGTCTATGAGGTTCACAGCGCTTCAGGAGAGGTCTGACGAGATAGTTAATGGTTGGTTATCAGGTAAAACAATAGACCAGTTGTCAAGAGAGTTTAAGACTTCTCGTAAAAATATTAGTAACATAATAAAAGGGGTACTCGGAACTACTAGAAGAAGGTATCAAAGGGATTTAGAGATAGTAAAATTGTACAGAGATGGAGTTACACAAACAGAACTTGCTAAGAGATATCATATAAGTCAGCCCTGTATAAGCAGGATTGTTAGAAATTCTCAATAAGTAAAATCGCGGGGTAGAGCAGTGGCAGCTCGTCAGACTCATAATCTGAAGGTCGTTGGTTCGAATCCAACCCCCGCAACCATTCAGAATTTTAGTTGGATTTTGAAAGAACATCGAGGCTCTTTGAGCACTCTTTAAGGTTGGCTACCGTCGACAGTATGCCAACCAACAAGATTGCTCAATTGCTAATCTTGAAGAATTATGTCATTTTAATAGAGCTTTTGATACATTAAAAACCTTTCTGTCCTTAAACTCCTGAGCTTTTCCTGGATTCCATTGTGATACTGGTCTTATGTACCCAACGCACCTAGAATATATCTCTGTTCTCTGTCTTGTTACCATTGTCAAATAATTGTTAAGTTAATTGTAAAGGGGGCGGGCTGGAAATGTAGTCGGAAACCAGCCCTATTTTATTTTCTTTCGCCGAACCCCCAATGCTGTTATTCTTACCCCTTTATTACCAGCAGCCCTGCTGAACTTATCCGAGTTTTTCGGGGGTACAGGGCTTTTATTTCCATAACATACGGAAAAGCGTATGCTTTAGAAATCATTGCATATACTTCCACATGGTCTTTATCATTTTATCTGTATCCATAACACTTATCTGTTTTGTGGCATGGTCAAACAGTACCCAATACATTCCTAACTCAGCGCCACTCTGTTTCCTATATCCACTGTCCTTTGTAAATTCATTTTCTAATTGGTAAGTTCCACTCATCAGACTATAGGTCATTCTTGACTTATTAAACTCTTTTACTGGCTGTTCAGAAAACCCTTTCCTGTGTGTGTGCCCAGCAAATACTAAGTCTAATCCTTGTACCTCACGATGTCCACGAACAGCTGGGTGTGCATTGTTATAAATACTACTTCCCATTAAACGATGGCTACCCATTAGCCTATAGTTTACATCATTTACATAAAGGTCTACGAATGCACTCCCATAAAATACAGGTGCTTCATATCTTTTACTCAATCCAGCATACTTACTTATTCCGTTTTTTCTCTCCCACTTATGGTCGTGGTTGCCTTTCCACATAGCGAGTATTCTGTCTTTTCCTATGTAGTCTAGTATACTTAACATCCATGCCCTCTGTTCTTCTAACGATAAGAACGCCTCGTCCTGTGCTGGATTAAAGTTTGCGCTATCCGTTAAATCACCCATTAAAAATACCCCAGAAACAAGAGGGTGATTCGCCATTATATCCACATCTCTCTTTAACATCTCTGTGTCTATAGTAGAGCCAAGATGCCAGTCCCCTGTTATTCCTATACACACGGGCCTGTCGCTTACCAGTTCTATTTTTGCATAATCGTAAACATCTTCTGTTTCTGCACGCGCTTTTTGTCTTCTCTCGGCCTCTTCAAACCACTTCTCTGCATCCAACCCCTCTGGTCTTGTAAAGGTAACTTTTGCCTTAGGGGTTTCAATCTCTGGAACTACCTCTTTGTAACTATCCTCCCTGTCCGAATAGTATAAGCCATTCTCTTTCTCTGGCATTTCACTAATATTAAAAATTATTCTTTACTCTCTCCTTCTACATATTTAGCAATCCCATAAATTGCAGTGTTAATGAACAAATAGATAAGCAAGGTTGCCCAGTAAGGCATCTCAAACTGTGCAATAACATCTAATAATCCAGTTAAGAAGAATGTTGCAGTTCCCGACAATGCCATCCATTTTGAAGCTTGAGCTAATCTTCCAGAAGCATAGGACACTCTCTCTTGTTTAGTTAATTCTGTCATGGCCTTGACAATAAAAATTTAAGTAAAATATAAAAACATAGTATAAAGGCAGAACTGTATATTATATTTAGTACGGTATCCACCCTTTTTTCCCTTTCTCTAATTATTTTTCCAACACTATTATAAGTTCTAATAGTCTTGTTCTCTTCAATTTAAGCCGTTCTATGGAAGACCTTGGTTATACGTTTCCACAGTTCAGCAAGAAGTTCCCCAATACTAGCACTCTTTACTGTTCCATTCATAAGTAATTCATTTTTCTCTGATTCAAACCTATCCCTCTCCTCCTTAATTCTGTCTAGTTCTATATCGGTTTCTCTTATTTCGTCGTCCCTTGATTTTAAGGTTGCCTCTAAGAACTCAACCCTCTCACCTAAGAGCTTCACCTGCCCCTGTGAGGCCCCTAGAGCCTCAACAAGGCCCCTGTTTTCCTCCTCGAGTGTTTCTATACGTTTTATATATTCTTCGCAGTTAGGGGCACTGGGCGGCGTTACGGGGGGTGTTTCTGGTTTTTCGTACTTTTTGAACTTACCAACATCGGCAACCCAGTCAGAGCCCTTCAAATCATACCAAGTATACCCATCAGAGAACCTTGGACCATCTTCTATCTCATAAACATCTCCTACTTTCGTTTCTCCCGTTGTCTTATAGCTTGTTCCACTTCCTTTTCTTATATTCTGAACCCCTGTAAATACTATAACATCTCCAACCTTAAAGGTCGCTTCTTTGTCATTCATTACATATGGGGCTGGGTCAACTCGTGTATTCAAATCGTCCCATTTAGTCAACCACTCAAAATGTAGGTGGTCCGCATGGCTGTGTCCTGAATTACCAGTACAGCAAATCTGTTGACCAGCAACAACTGTATCACCAACCTTAACTTTAACATCTTTTGGATAACTATGAATATATCTTGAGCCTGAACCGTCCTTATGCTTTAAATAGATAATAGGTGCATCCTTATACTCAACTCCATTCTTCTTATAGCCAGGCAATATCTTCCAGACTGTTCCACTAACTGCTTTATTGGGTAAATAGATTGGCTGTCTTACAACTCCACGAG
>ENA-UPXM01003939-UPXM01003939.1-activated-sludge-metagenome-genome-assembly--contig:-NODE-3939-length-15603-cov-11.042642_pt1 | contig 15603 bp, 10 predicted proteins | sample MGYA00238178_ERZ772708 | MGnify/ENA primary metagenome ERZ772708 (study PRJEB29002, sample SAMN05720212) | activated sludge metagenome | isolation source: anaerobic digester from wastewater... | reverse complement strand
TTTCGGAGGAGGTTCCGGAGACACCACTCCCCCATCAAGCCCAAGCGGATTAAGTGCTTGTTAGAAATAAACAGAAAAATTGGAAATACATGAAAATATGTTGCAACAAAATAGAATAAAACTTTATTTCAAATCATTTCTGGTTATATCCATAACATTTCTTGGATTCTTTTGCTTTGCGCAAAATTCCAAGGCTGTAATAATTTTTCAGGAAAACTATGATGGAATAACTTCAAATAAAAATGCATCGGGCTCTTTTTTTCCATATAATCCGCCAACAACAACACAAGGTGCACAGATGGATTGGAGCCATTGGTCAGCGTCGCCTAGCGACTATCAAACCCTGAATGAAGTTTCTCATTATTCGGGCGATATATCAGCGCCAGGACGTGGAGAAACAGGACAAGCGTTGAAGCAGTGGCGTAGAAATGGGCCATATTTCATGGATTACACTGGCTATCTTAATCCGCAAAAATTTAATTGGAATACACAAAAATATAGAGATTTATATTTCAGATATTATTTTAAATGGCCTCATAACCTTACCGTCCCCACTGGAGTTGGCACCAAGTTTAATCGAGCATATGCAGGATCATCTGAAGGAAGTTCAGATGGAGAATTATATTTAGGCGCAGAAGGAGCCTTGGGTGATTCAGGCCATTTTTATATTTATTTAGCTGGCATGGGAACAGGTGAACGGACTTTCAGATCAGAAAGTTTTTTAGCTCTAGGTGTAAATGATGGAGATTGGCATTGCCTTGAATTCCATGTGAAATTTAATACGCCAGATCAAGGCGATGGTATTGTAGGATTATTCATTGATGGAAATGCCTTGAATTTAAGTTATTATCCTCACCAAACTGATCCAGAAGTATGGTCAGACGGTGAATTCACTTCGTGGAGCGGCGTACCATCAGACTATTACTTCACGCGAGCTTTTGTACCCGGAATTGGAAACACTGGAAATAGCGTGGCTCCATATGTTATTTCTCCTGATGAATGGACTGCAATGGAATTTGATGACTATATTGTAAGCACAACATATATTGGCCCTGAATCGGTTAGCGGAGACACTACTCCCCCCCGCCAGTCCTTCAGGATTGATAGTTTCATAAGATGGCGAGGCTCGCCTTAAGGCGGCCGTTGAGCCCAAGCGGACTTTTCATCAGCTAGCTTCATTGGCTTCTAGCTTTTAGGAAATGTAAATAAAAACATATTATCATTTTACCGACGGTGGCATTAAAATGAAAATTTTTCAAAATGCAAAAGAGAGTACGAGCGAGGGTACGGACGAGGGTACGATAGAGGTCACCATAGAGTCCTCTATAGAGGACTCTATGGAGTACTCTACGGCGCACTGTTCTTGCATTACTCGAAAAATCAGCTGCTGGAACAAACTGCATGCGGACTGGAAAATTCGGACAAAAGGACTATAATGGAAGATACATAAGTCTTTTTAATTTTGCTCCAAATGGCTAAATACAACCTTGCAAAATCCACTCTTTGGCTTGTCGTTTCGGAAATTATTTTCAACCTTTCAGGCTACATAATCCATGCGTTTGTGGGCCGGATCTTGGGCCCTTCCGACTATGGGCGCTACGGCCTCGTGGTGACACTCACGACAATGGTGATAATCCTCATCGGAAACGGCATTCCGACAGCCATGGCAAAATACATCAGCGAAGTTTTCGAAACGAACCCGAGCATGGTGCTTGCCATCAAGAAAAAAGCTGTTCTCCTGCAATCGATTCTCATCGGATCGGTGACGCTATTGTTTTTTCTTTCGGCGCCTCTCATAAGCCGCGCGCTCGGCGACCCGAGCCTCACTCCCCTTTTCAGAATTTCAACTCTGATCATACCGGCGTTCGCCATGGCATCTTTTTATTTTTCATACTACACGGGGCTTCACAAGTTCAATCTGCAGTCAATTCTGAAGACTCTCAGGTCTATTTTCAAGGTCTTGGCCATAGTCGGCCTGGCTTGGGTTTTCAGCGTCGAGGGCTCGATTGTGGGATTTGCGCTGGCGGCATTTTTTGTCTTTTTGATTGCTTTCGCCTTCGACCAGCTCAAATATACCAGAGACCTAAAAAAATCCGCCAAAAGCCAAAATTTGAACTCTCAGGCCCATTTTGAGACCAAAAAACTCTTGAATTACGCCTGGCAGATAATTCTGTTTTTCCTGGCATACGAACTCCTCATCAGCATAGATTTATACCTCGTAAAAGGCATTTTGAGAGATGATCACTTGACTGGAATATATAACGCCGCCCTTACTGTTGGTCGCCTTCCCTACTACATTTTCTATGCTCTCACAATCATGCTGCTTCCCGTGATTTCCAGAACTACATCTGCAAACGACATAAATTCCACAAGAGGAATAATCAATCAGTCCATGCGCATCATGATTATATTGCTCGTTCCCGCCGTTATCCTTATGGCAAAGTTTGCCGAACCGATAATAAACATATTTTACAGCTCAACGTACGGCGAAGCGGCTCTTCCAATGTCCATCTTGGCATACGGAGTAGGATTTCTTACGATTTTCTATGTTATGAGTTTCGTCCTTAACGGCGCAGGAAAAACAAAAATAACGATGTGGATTTCGATTTTCGGCGTCGTCCTCAACACGATCCTAAACTATATCCTCATAAAGCAATACGCCCTCGTCGGAAGCGCGGTTGCCACGACAATCACGTCTTTTGTCATCATGCTTGCGATCCTATATTACATCCATACCTTCTTCGGAAAATTCATCGGGATCAGAAGCATCATGAATATTTCCGCCGCCGGTCTTTTGATGTATTTCGTCTCGTTCTTCTTTTCCGAGGGAAAATTTGTTTTCATAATTTGGTCCGTGATCCTTTTTGCCCTATATCTGCTCATGCTCTATGTTTTCAAAGAAGTGACGAAAAAAGATTTTGAATATGTCAAAAAAATGGTCTCGAGAAAAAAAGAAGAGAATCTCAAAGAAGAATTATCCAACAAAAAAGCAACTATATGAAAAAATTAAAATCATTTCTACAAAAAAAATCAAGCACGTTGCTGATACTTTTAGTCATCTCCATCAACCTGTTTTTCGGACTTCCAAGGATTGCAAATTTTTCAGCCATAGATGAGCATCTTTGGACTTATGACAGGATACCCCAGTTCTGGAATGCGATTGAGCAACAAAAATGGAAACAAACAAACATCAACGACAAGCCCGGAGTGACCGACGCCATAATTTCCGGAATAGGGCTTCTTTTTGTGGATCCGCTGGAATACAAAAGCATCAGACAAGAGCCAAAAAGCGAAGAGCAGCTCGCAATGATGAAAAAAATAAATACCGCAATGCGCCTGCCGATATATCTGTTCACCCTTGCAATGGCGCCGATTTTTTTCATCTTTCTTAAAAAGCTATTCAACGAGACAATAGCGGCAATTGCCGTCGCAATTATCTACCTTTCTCCAATTATTTTGGGAATATCGCTGTTCATTAATCCAGATTCGCTTCTATGGATCTTCTCGTCGCTCAGCATAATATGCTTTTTGCTTCTCCAAAAAACCGGAAAATCTTCCTATGCACATGCAAGCGGCGCGTTTTTGGGACTCGCACTCCTGACAAAATACGTTTCAACGCTGCTTTATGCATATTTCCTGTTGCTAATATTCCTTAACTATGTTTTATCAAAGTCAGAGCATGATCCCGCAAAATATTTCAAAAAGGCTTTTTCGGATTATTTAAGAATGTTTCTGATTTCTTTTGCGACGATCTTTGTCTTATACCCCGCAACCTGGATAAGCCTGAAAGTTTTTCTCAAAAGAACGCTGCTCAGCAGACCTTTCGAACCTATTTGGGAATTTTTTTTGGCGTTTTTGGTGTTGTTCTTTGTAGATGCGTTCCTTCTTAATGGCCGAATTTTTAAAACTATTTTGGATCCGTTCAAAAAGTACAAAAAGCATATTATTCTGTTTTTCTTTTCCTCATTCCTATTAGCCGGAGCAGTCGTACTTCTCAATACCTACGGAATAATAAAAACATATGATTTCGAACTTTTGCTCGCATCCCCCAAGGGCGGAGACCAAGATACCTTTAGAATCATGCGCTCTGCCGGCGGTGTTTTCACCGGAATCTTTGTCTTGTTTTTCGAAATGAGTCCTATCATCTTCTTGTCTCTTATCTTTGCGGTTGCTTCTTCGTTCAAAAATGATCTTTTTGAGAAAAAAAGCACCTTATCGATATTTTTCCTACTTTCTTTTATCATGCTCTATTATCTCGGCTCCGCCATAAACCATATAGAATCGACCATACGCTATCAGATTTCAGTCTTGCCCATAGCCGCCGTAATAGCAGCCATAGGAATTTACAGGCTCGCGAATATCAAGCGATTAAAAAGTTTCTTTGAGCAACGGATGTTTCTTCTCTATGCAATGCTTGCAGCCGCTCTGACGGTAAGCCTGATATCGATAAAGCCATTCTACTTTTCCTACGCTTCAAGTTTTTTGCCAAAAGATTATGTTTTGAACGTGAAAGATATGGGAGACGGAAGTTTTGAAGCCGCCCGGTATCTCAATTCCCTCCCTGATGCCAAAAACCTCACCGTCTGGGCGGACAAAGTTGCCGTATGCGAGCTTTTTGTGGGCACTTGTCATGTGAATTTGCGACCAAATGTGGTCAATGATGAAATCGACTATTTTGTTGTCTCAAGAGGAAGGACAGAAAAATCCTTGTCATTTTCTTCGGAAAGGTTGTCCGCGGAAAGAGCCTCTCATTTCAGAGAAATGTATTCCTCCGAATGTGAATGTGAATATGAGATAGAAATAGATGAAAGGCCCGGCAATTTCATAAGGATCATAAAAAATAAAATGATCGAAAATGTGGATGAAAAATGAGAAAAAAAATATTTTGAAATTATCGCTCGTCATAATTGCGGCTGTAGCTCTGTATTCTTCCGCTGTCTTCTTACAAAAAAAACTGGCAAAAGAAAATGAAGAAAACATGTTTGTCAAAACGGAAATACCCTCATCAATTCCTTTCTTTCCTGACAGAACGTGCAATATTGAAGACTTCGGGGCTGTCAGAGACGAACGATCATCGGTAAACACAAAAAGCATAAATGATGCTGTTTTTGATTGCGCAAAAAATGGCGGAGGAAAAGTAATCATCCCGAAAGGAAAATGGCTGACCGGTCCGATAAAACTACAAAGTAATATAGATCTGCATCTTGAAGAAGGAGCTGAAGTATCTTTCAGCACAAATTTTTCCGACTATCTTCCTGTCGTATTTTCACGTTTCGAAGGCATTGAACTATACAACTATTCCCCGCTCATATACGCGAAAGATTGTGAAAATGTCGCAATAACGGGAAAAGGGACACTCGACGGACAAGGAGAAGCCTGGTGGAGATGGAAAAGAGAAGGACTGCAAGATTCCGGGATCAAAAAGCTCCACAAGATGGCCGAAGAAGGTTTGCCGACGGAAGAAAGGATTTTCGGCAATACGGATGACGCGTTAAGACCCTCTTTTATACAGTTCGTAAACTGCAAAAAAATTCTGCTTGAAGACATCGAGATTAAAAACGGCCCGATGTGGACAGTGCACCCGATATACAGCGAAGATGTGCTCATCAAGAACATATCCATAGAAACACCGGAAGGTGTCAACACGGACGGAATAGTGATAGACTCTTCAATAAATATCCTTATCGAAGGATGCTATATCAATTCGGGAGATGACGCAATCGCGTTGAAATCAGGAAGAGACAAAGATGGTCTATCCATAAACAGGCCCTCTGAAAATATCATTGTCCGAAACTGCCGAATTAAAGAGGGGCACAGCGGAGTAGCCATAGGCAGTGAAATGTCGGGAGGAGTCAAAAATGTGCTGATTGAGAACTGCAAGATTGACCGCGCTGATTTCGGATTTCACATAAAATCCGTGCGTGGAAGAGGGGGTTCTGTCGAAAACATCCTGATTCGCGACATTGAAATAAACAAGATTAAGAATGAAATCTTCCGCTTAGACATGCAATACAACAGAACAAATAACGTTTCAAACGAAAACTTGCCAACTTTCAGAGATATTCATTTTAAAAATATCTCTTGCCAAAAAGCCGACTTGGCATTTTTTCTCAGAGGCCTCCCCGAAAAACCGATTGAAAGCGTTTCCTTTGAAAACATTACAGCATACGCAAAACAAGAAATGAAAAAAGAAAATATCGTAGATGAAATTTTTAAGGATATTTCGATAAAAACGGAAAAAAAATAACTTCAGTCCCCGCGTCTCGGAACAAGAATAGCCGATGTCTGGACATTGTTTCTTTTCGTTCAAAAAAAATAATAGGAAAATTTGCACTAAAAAAATGGGTTCTAAGCCCGTTTTTTCTGTTATGTAAAACACACCTTAACGCTTCCTTTCAAGCGCGGCGATTGAGAAACGTCCATAGCTTGCCGAGTCTTCAATGGAATATTTTTCTCGCATTGATTTGCTGAGCTCCCCTTCACTTTCCAAATTTCCAATTGTCATAATAAGCGCATCCTCTGGCGGAAGTTCTTTTTTGGAATAGGCCTTGAGGTCAATATCTTTCATTTTTGTAAAATATCGCAAAGGCCTTACGTATTTAAAGAGATATGTCTGTTTGCCGTCAAGATAAACCGTTTTGCTCTGCCCAACGTGCGATGTGATATAATCCGCGATAAACTGGGCTTCGCCGAGCGTTATGAACGATTCACTGTCATTGTCGACACCGTCATTCCCGATATTTTCCGGAGAAAAAAATGCTCCGAACATCTTGCTTGTTTTATACGCGTTACTGACCACAAGTAAGACAAAGCATAATCCCAAAGCCGCAATGGCGAATTTCCTGCGTTTTTCTTTTGCCCATCCCAACACTGTATTTGCCCAAAAGCCAAATAGTAAAAATGGGATGAATTCAAGTGTAAGATAAAATCGTGTTGATATTTCCCTGGCAAGAGGAATCAGGAGCAGAAACATTACTGAAAAATATATCCCCAAAAGAACAAGAAAATCTTTCTTTTCTTTTTCCTTTTCTCTTTTAATACATCTTGCCCACAAAGCAATGCCTCCAATCGTGAATAATATTCCCAAAAGTGTTTCCAAAATTATGGGAAGTTTTTTGTCAAAATGTTTATGCCTTTTTAATTCGCTCGAAATGACAGTTTTTCCACAATCACCACTGGGTCCTATTGCAGAAATTATATAATTATTAGATTGTATTTGGCACAAAAAATTTTCAACGATTTTTTCACCAGCATTCATTTTGGTTTCCGATTTTACAAGAGCTCCTTTAAAAAAAGCCAGCATGTTTTGACCATCATTTTTAAATTCGCCGAATATTTGAGGAACATTTAAAACCAACGCAAACAGAAAAATAGCGATGAACTCTTTGGTCATTGTCTTCCCTGTAGTTTTATATATATATTCAAGAAAAATCAAAAGAACTATCGGCATGGAAATTAAAAGAGTTGTGTGAAGCTGAACACCCACACCAAGCGCAACTCCTGCTAAGGCTGCCCAAAAAAATTTCTTTTTTGTCTTGGATTTTTCCATCGCAAGAAGCGCATACAGAAAAAGAAACACAAAAAACGGAATCGAGTTGGGGTTCCAGGCAAATCTGGAATATTGCACGGAAAACATAGAAACCGAAAGCAATGATGTGCAAGCGGCCGATATATATACGTTAAAATACATCCTGAAAAGAAAAAACAACAAAGGAATGGAAAGCATGGAAAACAGCAGATCGGGATATGCAATTTTATCCGGAGAAACGCCAAATATTTTTGCGGATATTATTTGAAAATAATAAAATATAGGTCCTAGCTTGAAATCCGTTCCTCCTGCTTTTGGTCCCAAAAGGGGAAGCGCTGTTTTCCCTTCTAAAAAATCGCTCACAACCACTGCATCACGCGCTTGATCAGTATTAAACCTGAGCCAATCATGAAAATTATACGTTCGCAAAAATATTCCTGCCGCCAAAAACACCAGAAAAAAAACTATAGCAATTTTTGATTTATTCTGCTTAAAAAAATCTTTCATGTTTATTTTCGCAGATTAATTAATCACTTAAACAAATCGCCCCATAAAATTCTTGGGTATTTTGATTTTATTTTTTTCTCCAATGACCTGTTTTTATCGCTGGGTTTTTCTTCCGGAAAAGATTTTGTCCCTGGAACATCAGGATACCATCTTACTATTTCCATATCCCCCAAATAGAAAGATTCGTCATGTTTTTTGTTGTAAAGAAATTCCGGCCGATCTTCTTTAGCGGCAGAAATATAGAAAAAACAGCTGTCATATTTTTCATAATCATCTTTGTATTTTTCCTTGCCAAGAGCTTTCAAATTTTCATCACGCTGCGCTATGACATATTCAAACTGGCGATAATAATCACCGGGTTTTTTGGAAACAACGACAAGTATCGAATCTTTTTCGCAATTTTCATCCATATAGGCGGCAGCTTTTTCAAAGCGTCCCCACATCCAATAAACCTTTACATTTCTTTTTGTTTCCCTGGAAACTACGTCAAGATTTTCCGATTCATTCAACCCGTAAAACCAGGCTCTTGTTGATTTCACGTTAATAAGTATAAGAAAAGCAACAGCAAATACCGCAATCAACCTAACAAGCTTGGACTTTTTTTCAGCTCCAATTTCACGCATAAATGCAAAAATATATCCCACAAGCATAAAAGGAATAAAAATCAGCGGCAAAAAAAAGCGAGGCCTTTTTATTTCAAATGCCAAAGGAATATAGATAAGGAAAAACACAACCAAAAAAATCAGCGACAAGACAAGAAACGTCTTTTTTTTCTCATTCTTTTCCTTTTTTATCAAAAAATAATTCGCAAAAAAGCCGGCAACCAGAACAACCCCTCCAAAAATCTTTTGCCCGAAGTTTCCCTCTTCAATTCCTGTAAGTATGTGAAGGAAATATTTGGAAAATATTTCCACATCCCTGAACAGTCCCTGAAGGATGTTCCCTCCTGATCCTTTATTTCCTATCGCATCAAGAAACAACAGTGAATTTTTTCCATGAGTCAGGACATCAAACACGATAACGGGAATATAAAAAATAGCAATCGTACCAAAAAAAGCGATTGCCATTTTCCAAAAAGAAAATTTTTGAGTTTTTTTCCAATTAAATATTGCAAATAATATAAAAATTATAGGAAGACCTAAAAAAGCGCTGAAATGCATCTGGGAAGCTATTGCAAGAGCGCCGCCTGAAACTGAAAGCCATGCGTATTTTTTCCAACAATCCTTTTCTTCAGAATTATACGCCTTGAGCAGCGCAAAAAAGAATAGAAGTGAAAAGAACGGAGTTGAATTGGGGTTCCAGGCAAATCTTCCTGCTTCTATTGCCATAAAACATGTTGCAAGCATTGCGGTTATGGCCAAAGACCAATTTAACGAAAAATATTCTCTGAGCAGGAAAAAAAACAAGGGGATGGCCAAAATGGAGAATAATAAGTCCGGATAAGCAAAAACAACGGGACTTGTGCTTTGAAAAATGCTTCCGGAAATATATTGAAAGTAATAAAATATAGGACCGAGATGAAGCTGAGTTCCTCCCGCGCGCGGACCTAAAAGAGGCAAATAGCCTGAACCTTCTTGTACTGAATATGAGACAAGTTTCGCATCACGAAGCGTGTCTGTCTGAAATTTCAACCAGTCGCTGAAATTATATGTACGAAAAAAAATACCTACCAGTATGATAAGTGTCAGTATAAAAATATGAGCAGGGATTGACCGCAAACGGTTTATGAATATTTTATGCATTTATCAACGATACATTTTGTTAGTAGCTATAATTAGAAAAATCAAGATCGTAGGCGTGTAAATTTAAAATTTACTAAGCAAACATCTCATCTTCTTTAAAAAATCCATTTCGAATGATATCTATTCTTCACCTGTTATAATTTCCAACTCCTTGTCTTCATCTTGGCCAACGCCAAAAACGTCTTTCCAGAAAATACGGTCAGTTTTTGTTTTGGGACGATTAAATCTGAAGTCGGCTGAAATATCTCTGTTATTCACCAATATTTTTGAAACCATGAGTTGCCCGAATTCTCTGCTTTCCAATAATGTGATGTCGCTACCAAATTTTTTATATACGGGCTGCAATCCATTTTTGGTTGGAGTAACTGCAAAATATTCCGCATTAGGATCTTTATTTATCTTCATTGTTTCATACACGAGGTTTTTGTCATCTTTTAAGTACAGCAAATATTCTATTGGTCTTACGTGTTCGGGTTTCACGTAGAAATATAAAGTTTTTCCCTCTTCATGGCGTTCATATATCCAATCCGAAACGTTCTGAAGATGTGACAGTAAAACACCGTCTTTTGCTTTCAGAATAAGGGATCTTTTGATCGGAGTGACTTTTTCTTGAGAATCAGCCTGTTCCCGGAACCATGCATAAGTACCGTAAGAATTCCATAGCAAAATCAGAGATGTCATAAACACAGATGCCGCAAGCGCATGTTTTCGTTTTATTATGGTTTCCAGATACTCATAAACAAGACCAAGAATAATAAATGGAACGGCAAAGACCACAATAAAAAATCTGGGTCTGAGCTGAAATGCAAACGGTATTGTGAGAATAAAATAAACCGCAATCCAAACCGCAAGAAGGATTAAAAAATCTCTTTGCTGCTCGTCCTTTTCTTTTTTAAGTTTCCGAAAAATAAGAGTCATGCCCGCAAGCATGATGATTACCGTAACAGCCTTTGCGGCATTTTCTTTTGCTCCCTCCTGCCCATAACATTGAGATGTAGTTATCAGACAATAATATTTTATATTTTCAGAGATATTCTTGGATATTTTTTCCGTAAGAGGCTTATCCTGAGGCTTTGAGCTAATGGCAGCAAAAAAATTTTTCGTATTTTCTCCCCCTTTTTGGACATCACTTATAATTACAGGGGAATAAAAAATAACAAATATCAAAAGAACAAGCGTTAAATATGATGCAAATTTCGTCAAAGATTTTCTCGTCAGATGTTTCAGCAATTCATCTTTCTTCCAAATTTGAAGCTTTATCGCAATAAAAAGACCGGAAATTCCTATAAGACCGAAAAATCCAAAGAAATGCAGCTGCGATCCGATTATTATTCCCAACGCCCAAAGCAAAATCCATGCAAATTTCTTTTTTTCATTTTTTTCTCTGAAAAACTTAAGCAGCCCATAAAAACTAAGCAACAAGAAAAATTGCAGAGAATTCGGATTCCAAGCAAAACGAGAATACTGGATAATTATAAAAGAGAAAGCATACATCGCGGTGATCATCAATGAATGCTCTCTTGAAAAATACAATCTTGCGAAAAGATATAAAAGAACTATCGCACCGATGGAAAAAATAAGATCGGGATAAGCAAGAACGTAGGGTTCGGCTGAATCAAAGAGAAGCGTCGAAATGTACTGAAAATAGTAAGACGCCGGCCCCAGACGCAAAAAACCGTCCACATCCGTCGCTCCGGCCCTAGCTCCCAGCAATGGCAGATATCCGGGACCGTTCTGGAACGCATTATTTATCATGAATGCGTCTCGAGCCTGATCCATCTTAAAATATAGCCACTCCTCAAAATTGTAGGTACGAACAAAAAATGCTCCCAGAATAATTAGAAGTAATGCCGCAAATGTCAATTTTTTGGCGTTTTTAAGCATATTTGCATTATAGCCAACAACGAATCTTTTGTAAATATTTAAAAATAAAAAAACGTGCCTGAATGCACGTTCCAAAAAGTAAACCTATTGACTAAAAAATTCTGGAAAACCATGAAAACACTACTTGGAAAAACTTTTTAAAAATGCCACTTTCCTCTTTTGCAGAGTCAGAATCCTGTTCTTTTAAGGCAGGCTCGGCAGAAGTCTGTTTCTCTGGTTCTTTTGCTATAACGTCTGGATGAATAAAATCTTCGGCAGTCTCAAAAAGGGAATTTTTTTCATCGACGTCGTCTGTTTCAGCGGCTCCATTATCAGAAACTTCATTGTCGGAAAGCTGTGGCCCTAGAACATTTTCTTGCTGAACATCCTCAAGGTTCTGTGTTTTTTCCTGAGTTATCGGCGCCACATTAGTTGCCGCTTTCTTGGTAGGCTCAACATAATCAGTAGTCATTTTGGCTTTTTTCTTCTTGTAATCAAATTTTATCTTTATCGTTTCCCCGGGATGAGCTGTGAGCTTTATTTTTGCAAAAGTCTTCCCGTCCTCCCTCTGGTCCTTCACCATATAGTCTATCGAGTCCCCTCTTTTGGCCTTTATTACATAAACTCCGTCTTTTGCGTCATCAAATAGCCCCTGTGTCCCCCATTCCGCTTCAACATACTTGCCTTTTTTGTTATACATGACAGCCTTGTATTCTTTTTCGCTTCCATTATAATTTACGATTTCAAAACGTATCAATGTTCCCCCATGATTAAGTATCCACTTGTCAGGCTTAACCCCTTCCCCCCACCAAGATTTGGCCGAAGAAAATTCAGGACATAAGAGAAACATAACCGCTATGCATGCAAAAGTTTTTTTTATTATCGCATTATATCTCATTTCTTAAAAATTTTTTTATACACATTTATTGTCATTATAGGGCGCTATGCATCAAAAAGCAAGGAATTCACTCAATGTCGCTCCGGCCCTAGCTCCCAGCAATGGCAGATATCCGGGACCGTTCTGGAACGCATTATTTATCATGAATGCGTCTCGAGCCTGATCCATCTTAAAATATAGCCACTCCTCAAAATTGTAGGTACGAACAAAAAATGCTCCCAGAATAATTAGAAGTAATGCCGCAAATGTCAATTTTTTGGCGTTTTTAAGCATATTTGCATTATAGCCAACAACGAATCTTTTGTAAATATTTAAAAATAAAAAAACGTGCCTGAATGCACGTTCCAAAAAGTAAACCTATTGACTAAAAAATTCTGGAAAACCATGAAAACACTACTTGGAAAAACTTTTTAAAAATGCCACTTTCCTCTTTTGCAGAGTCAGAATCCTGTTCTTTTAAGGCAGGCTCGGCAGAAGTCTGTTTCTCTGGTTCTTTTGCTATAACGTCTGGATGAATAAAATCTTCGGCAGTCTCAAAAAGGGAATTTTTTTCATCGACGTCGTCTGTTTCAGCGGCTCCATTATCAGAAACTTCATTGTCGGAAAGCTGTGGCCCTAGAACATTTTCTTGCTGAACATCCTCAAGGTTCTGTGTTTTTTCCTGAGTTATCGGCGCCACATTAGTTGCCGCTTTCTTGGTAGGCTCAACATAATCAGTAGTCATTTTGGCTTTTTTCTTCTTGTAATCAAATTTTATCTTTATCGTTTCCCCGGGATGAGCTGTGAGCTTTATTTTTGCAAAAGTCTTCCCGTCCTCCCTCTGGTCCTTCACCATATAGTCTATCGAGTCCCCTCTTTTGGCCTTTATTACATAAACTCCGTCTTTTGCGTCATCAAATAGCCCCTGTGTCCCCCATTCCGCTTCAACATACTTGCCTTTTTTGTTATACATGACAGCCTTGTATTCTTTTTCGCTTCCATTATAATTTACGATTTCAAAACGTATCAATGTTCCCCCATGATTAAGTATCCACTTGTCAGGCTTAACCCCTTCCCCCCACCAAGATTTGGCCGAAGAAAATTCAGGACATAAGAGAAACATAACCGCTATGCATGCAAAAGTTTTTTTTATTATCGCATTATATCTCATTTCTTAAAAATTTTTTTATACACATTTATTGTCATTATAGGGCGCTATGCATCAAAAAGCAAGGAATTCACTCAATAAATCAATACAATTCGTTTGATTAAAAATTTCCTGCCAATATTTTCTTCGTCAAAAAAGCCACGGAAATCTTTAATTTACGCCAATACCATCGCAAATAACAATTTATAAGCTCATTTACAACCGTTTAATTTTATCATATAATTTTACTAAGGGCATTTTTTAATATTTATTCCAAAATGAAGCAAAAAATCCTCATTATTTTAATATTCGTTTCCATTATTGTTTCTTCGCTATATTTCGGCTTTCCCAGATTGGAGAAGTTCTCTGGAGTTGATGAGCCATATTGGTCCTATGATCGCGTTCCAAAATTTTGGAACGCCATAAAAACAAAACAATGGAAAAAAACAAACCTCTGCGACAAACCCGGAATAGTACTCGCAATGGTTTCCGGAATCGGACTTCCATTTGACGGCGAAGACTATGAGAGCATAAAAAACCTGAAAAAATTGCGCTACGAACCCAAAACCCCAGAGGATGTACAGCGAATAGAAAATCTTTATTTCCACCTGCGCCTGCCGGTTTTTCTGTTTACCCTTGCCGTGCTCCCGTTGTTTTATTTTTTTATCAGAAAGCTTCTCGGACATAGCACTGCGGTATTCGCTATTGTCTTTATCGGGCTTTCTCCGATACTGCTTGGGATTTCACTCATCATAAATTCGGACGCAATGCTTTGGATTCTTGCGGGACTTTCAATCCTCAGTCTTTTTGTATTTTTGAAAGATGGTCAAAAAAAATATCTGTTTATTTCAGGCTTTCTGCTAGGCGCTTCTGTTATAACAAAATATGTCGCAAACGTGCTTTTCGTATATTTTTTTCTGGTTTTTCTTATGGAATATTTTTTGCACGCCCGCCAAAAAATGGAAGTCAGAGAATATCTCAAGCAGGCACTCATCAATTATGCCATTCTGTTTGGTACGGCAATAGCTACGGCATTTATTCTCTTTCCCGCTACTTGGGTAAAATTCTCCACATTAGTCAATGCCACTATCGGAAATGACGTTTTTTCTTCCACTTGGCCTTTGTTCGTAGGAATCATCGGCTTTTTTGCGCTTGACACTTATTTTTTCAAAACAAAATTTTCCACGATAATTTTTGATTTTCTCGCTAAATATCGCAAAATTTTGATAAAAACTGTTGGAGCAGCTTTTCTTTTACTAGTAGTCATAGTTTTCATCCACGTATACGCAGGAATTAAAATCTTTGATATAGAAGAACTTATTGCCTCACCGAAAGGAATCGGGTCAGGAAATATCCTCTACAAATACAGCGGAGCAATTACGGCCGACGTATACAGTCTAATTTTCAGCATATCCCCTCTTATTCTCTTATTTTTCATTTTTTCAATATTCAGCTTATTTTACGCCAAAAAAGAGCTTGAACGCAGGGATATAACAACATTTTACATTCTTGTGTTCATACTTATCTTCTATCTTGGCTCTGCGGTAAATGAGGTCACCACGACCGTACGCTATCAAATTGTGACCTATCCTTTAGTGTTCGTATTGGCGGCCATAGGCATTACCAGTTTTCTCAGAATAAAAAAAGTAAAAAAAGTTATTCCTAAGATTGCCGCACTTATTGCAGTTTTTGTCATTCTTGAGTTCAGTCTTTTCTTTGTAAACCCCAACTTCTTGGCTTACGCATCCGAAATCCTTCCCAAAAAATTCATAGTAAATCTTAAAGGCATGGGTGAAGGAAGCTATGAAGCAGCAGACTATCTTAACCGGCTCCCGGATGCACACAATATGATAATTTGGTCTGACAAAGGGGCCGTGTGCGAAAGATTTGTCGGAAAGTGTTTCATCGATTTTAAGAAAAAAACTTTTTCGGAAAACAA
>ENA-UPXM01003932-UPXM01003932.1-activated-sludge-metagenome-genome-assembly--contig:-NODE-3932-length-15615-cov-16.062339_pt1 | contig 15615 bp, 10 predicted proteins | sample MGYA00238178_ERZ772708 | MGnify/ENA primary metagenome ERZ772708 (study PRJEB29002, sample SAMN05720212) | activated sludge metagenome | isolation source: anaerobic digester from wastewater... | reverse complement strand
CTGGGCATATTGTTGGCTCAATGTGTTTCAAAGCAATCTCAATCTTTTTCGGATCGAGATTGCCTCTTGCCTTATACATGGCTATATGGCCACAAGAATGCTTTACTGTTATAGTCGTGTCGGTGCTGTAAGCCATGCATTCGTTCCTTTTGCTGAGCTCATCCAAGGGTCAAAGGCTCGTTCGAGGGACCTCTTGACTTTCTCAGCTTCGTATTTCGAGTCACGCCTTGCTATCAAAAGCAGGCCCTTCATAACCAGATATTCCGTTTTTCGGGTGGCTCTGTTCCACCGTGAGATTATCACCATTTTCATGTGAACCTCCAGAAAACGAGGAAAGCCTCGAGCTTTCGCCCGAGGCTTTTTCCCTTATTTCGCTTCGACAGCTTCGAAGCCGAGGTATTTGACAGTGGCTGACACACGGTCATTTTCAAGCTTATGACCTTTTTTCTTGAGGTACCAGACAATGGAAGCAATTGAGTTGGCATCGTACTTATAGTCGGCGTCGCCGGTCCGCTTCACGAACTCGCCCAGAGTTTCGTTCTCGTTCATTCGTTCGCCTTGAGGTCCACGAACTCCAATGAAAAGATATGAAACTGTCTGACCGACTTTCGGCTCTTCGGTCCCGAACATCTGGACCAGGTAACCTTCGCGGCTTCCCATTTGACGCGGGCCTTTCTCCAATCCTGAACCCTGTTTGACTTTTGTCAAGAGGTCCATGACTTTCGGGCTGACCTTAAGAGCGACGAGTTCCTTCTCGAGCTTTTTGAAGTTCTCGAGTGTTTCCTCGCGGCGCTTGTCGTACATGGCCTTGCGCTTGGCACGATTTGCTGCCTTCTCTTCCGCTGTCCATTCAGAATACTTCTTTCCCTTAGCCATAGTTGTCTCCAGCCGAGCATTGACACTGTTCGAGTGCAGGTCTACGACCCATGTCGAACTTGGTATGACTTCGGCATATATATTCACGGACATAGTCTAGCGGTCCGATGAATAACTATTTTGCTGACACGGAATATCGTGCATATGTCAAAGAACCCTCAGGGGAATGGGTCGCTATCCATTCACCTTTGCTTGCTCGCCTCCTTTCCTTTAATCTAAGTTCATTATACACGATATGTGGAGTATACTGGGCGAACGAATACAAAAAGAGACACAGAAAAATTTTTCCACGTGACTCTTATCACAACCCAAAGCAGTTGCTTACAGCTCAAAGCGGCGCGTCTCATCTGATCGCGTCTCTCTAGTCACGTACGCTTCACCGGCGGCGCGTCTCTCTAGTCACGTACGCTTCACCGCGTCTCTCTAGTCACGTACGCTTCATCGTGTATCATGGAGCAGTGGTCCTGCCTTCGGCCTTGCGGCCTCAGGCTCTTACAACGAGTGTAACTTTACGTGCCGCGTGTGTATAGGATATCGTCTTAATCGCCGTAAAACATCGATTTCCTTGTGAATGTACTAGGTAAAAAAATACCATAAAAATTAACCTTAGTAAACAATCCTCTGGCATGTCGTAATACCATAGGGTTACCTAAAGGAAAAGGAAAAAAGGAATAAAATCCACTTAGTACATTCACAAGGAAAATATGCCGACCGGTGTTTATAGCTGTTGCTATATGATGACCGCGGCATATTTTACTGTAATTAGTACATTCATAAATTAGACGTTGTAAAGTATAATGGTATTATGACAGAGAAGAATATCAGAGCAAACATGACGCAAGAAGAGATTCAGCGAAGGAACGCTGAATGTATGTCCACGCAGCGTATAGCAAACCTGTTTGGATATACGGATAAATACATTCGTAACGTCATACACGCAAACAATATCCAGAACTGGACAGTTGCACCTACGAACCATAGGAACGGCAAGCCACGGCTTCTTTATCATCCTGATGACATACGTAAATATCTTAAACCTCGATTTGATCTCAAGGTTTTCAATCTCTTACACAACAAGAATCTACTGAGAGAAATACTCAGAGAAAATAAAATACTGTTAGACACAGTACGAGAAATAGTAGCGGAGTTGTCATGATACAGATCAAATGCAGCGATACCGGTAATACCGCGTCGCTTACTGAACTGATCGCTTTCCAGGGAGAAAGCAAGAAGCGATCTGAACAAGATGTACGTGATCTTGGTCAGAGTCTTTTGGAGGATGGTCTACTACAACCTTTTAGTGTCTGGCGCAATAGTGAAGGCGTGTTAAAGATCTTAGATGGTCACGGCCGTAAAGCAGCTTTAGAGTATCTCGCTCTTGAAAACCCGGATATCCTCGATCAGTTATTCCCAGTGATTTTGATCGAAGCTGACACTGAAGAAGAAGCGATTAAAGCTTGTCTTCAGATGATGTCTACTTGTGGCAAGATTAACAAAGCAGGCGTAGTGAAGTTTGCAGCGCCTGTTATTGGTTATAAGGCCCCTATTGTCATGAAGTCTACAGCGAAAGCAGTAAAGGTAAAAACCAAGACTGAAAGTAAACCTAATAAAGTAATCATAGGTGTTGAGGTTGACAAAGACAAAGTTAGTCAACTAATCTCTATACTGAAAGATGTGGAAGGCGTTAATGTCATTGTATGAAGATGATGAAGACATTACTGAAGAATCAACATCAGGCCAGTCTTTAACTGCAACCGTTAAAGCTTTCCTTGAGGGAGACGTAGATGGCTATTATCAAGAGCTGATGATAGCTCCTGATACAGACTCTATCTACGCGAAGTCTCAAGCAGCAGGTCTCACATTACAACAGTACGTGCAGAGAGACCCTGATAAAGCTATACGTGAAGCTGAAGGATCTCTACAACAGTGGCTTGAAATACAAGCCGCAGGTTCCCTTGAAGGTGTAATACACACGACTGAAGGCAAAAGAGTTCTCAGTCGTAACATGGCAAAGCTTCTTGATAACCGCGTAGCTTATGCGCAGAGAATGTTAGACCAGGTTAATGAGTTTGCATACACGGCATTTAAGGATGGTGAAAAGAGAAAAGACCATCTTATACGTACAGCATACACGAGAGCTACAGTCAAAGGTGACACTCGTATGCTCATCTATCTAATGGACCGTGTTGATGGTCGGCCTGGTGAGTCTAAAACAGTCGACCTTGATTATGACAATGCCTATAACGTGTACCAGATTATACACACACTGTTTGATAAACAGCTTGAAGTATTGAACTCTGGCTCTGGTACGAAGCTCATTTGTTGTTCTCGACGAGCAGGTAAAAGTCATTTGTTGACAGCAGCTTGTTTCATAGAGGCTCTTAGGCAGTCAAATACGACTGTACTATACATTGGCCAGACGATGGAAAACACTGAGTACATCTTCGAAAGCGCAGCCAATAAAATTATTGATAAGTGTAAGCTGAGAGACAAAAGAGGCAAGCGCCTCAATTGGCGACGTCTTGATAACGGCAGTCGTATACACATCTGTGGTCTAAGTAACACTCAAGACCCAGACAAGATTCTTGGTTTTGGAGCCAAGATCATTGTTGTTGACGAATTCTTCGCGCTGAAGGACAACCTCCTTGATTACCTTATAAAGGAAGTCCTTCGTCCAATGCAAATGGACTACGCGACTGAATATAAGTTTATCTGTGCAGGTACTCCCCCACGTATAAAAGGTACGTACGGTGAATATGCATGGAAGAATTGGAGCGTGCCTCACTACTTCTGGACTTATAAGGATAATCCATTCCCTGTTGACCCTGAAGCAAAAGAAGCTTATGTATTGAATGAACTCGCTGAAATGGGCTTGGACATGAACTCTGTGTATGCACGCCGAGAGTATGGTGGTGAATGGATATACGACGAAGACCTTCTGCTATATCCTGAGTTCCATACATATGATCCAAGAGAAGCTTATCCTAACTATAATATTGATATGATTCTGTTTGGTATTGACTACGGTGTATCTGACTCTGACGCACTAGTAGGCATCGCTTGGGATACAGCTGGACGTCGTGGCTATGTATTCCATGAAGATAAGTTCAGTCGTCTTGACATCAAAGACAGGACCATCTCTCAGCTGCAGCATCTTGAAGGTCAGGTTAAGTATGCGTGGGGTAGAGCCTTGGAGTTCTTCCCAACGCTTAGTCCCAAAGAAGCTAACAAAAGAATCTTGTGGGACGCCGATGACAGTGACCAGAAAGTATCTGACCATTTCAATATGAACATACGTCTTGATGAATATCCTGATCTACGTCTGAATATACAGAATGCGCATAAGACAGGCAAGACGATAATGTTTGATAAGATTCGTGACCTTCTCAGGACAGCTGGACTCCTTCTTATAAAGGATGGAAAAACAGCTAATGAGTGTGAAAAGACAGTCCTTAGAAGAGGTCCAAATGGTCAGATATATCCGGAGGTAGACATGAAGGTGTACCATCCAGATATTCTTCCTGCATTGCGTTATGCTCTGTGGAATGTAATCGGTGAAGAAAGTGCACCGAAACAAGGAACGTAAGTATGAGAAAGAAGAAAATTAAACAGCCGTCTTTTATTCGACAGGCTTGGGATATCTACGTTGAACGACATAAGACTCGTAAAGCGCTGAGACTCTTAAGCAAGCAAGAATGGTCTGTTGAGTTTCTCACTGCGATGTTGCTTAGGGCAGCGAATTTAGCTCATCAGCCTTTAGAGATGACTATCACGAATAATAACACATCTATAAGGATAAATACTGTTGACAATATAGACTCGCCGTATCGCGACGATAGTATTTTCAACCATCTCGATGACAATCTTAGAGTAGAGCAGTTCATAGCGAGTGTGAATAAATGACAAATAAACAAGCTCTAAAAATCTATGACGATTATCTTCCTCAAATACTTCATGTTATTCGTCAGTACTATAAAGACTTGCCAGTAGACGAGGGTGAAGACGCTAACTTTTTTGGTGAGTATGCAACAAAGCAAAAGTTAAGAGAGATGAGAAACGATCCTCTTCAAGAGAAACACGCGAAGTCTATGACGTCTCAGAACATTGATGCTCTAAGTGAAGAAGAGTTTATACAGACTGAAATTATTGAAGCGATAGCTTCGAAGATCGCTGATCGTTCTAATGGAGAGCTTAGTGAAGAAGAAGCTATAGAGCTTCTTAAACATGCTCTTAATGAACGAGCACTGGAGGAGTATCTCGATGAACTACCTGAATACTTATACCGTGGCACCAATGAGGAGGTAGACTTTGAGAAAGAAGGATTTGAAGGAGTCGAAGAAGAGTATCCTGAAAGAGATGACGCGTCGCCTACAGGCAAAGTGGTCTTTGTATCTTCAGAACCCTCTGTGGCGTCGTCCTATGCTCGGAAAGATAAATTTGATCGTGCAGGTTATTTGCCTACTAGTCATGGTGATTTTGTTTATCGTATTAGGACACAGGGTCTAGATCCCTCTCTATTTAAGAAAGATGTCGGAGCTACTCATGATGAATTAATGTATGGGCCACAGTATCGCTATAACAGTTCTATACCTCAAGAGCAGATCACTATTGTAGATTCTAGTGGTACAGAGAGAGTGGTACCTCGCATAGAGAAAATATCTTACTTAAGTGACGCCTTATGTAAGGACATAATTTTTCCACCTCATATCATTGATGCGATAAACAAGAGGTTCTAAGATGATAACAGCAGCTAATTACCAAAAAGACAAAATCTCTAAGCTATATGTGCCTGGTCGTTATCCTGGAAAAAATAATGACGAATGGGTTTTGCCTGAAGAGATACGCACAGACTATGCGAAGCTTAATTCTATTATAGAAACAAAGTATACCAGAGAGTACCTGAAGATTTGCGCGTTCTATAATAAAATACTTCCTACGCTACGTTCTGGTGGCTACGTCACTTCTTCTTATAACGTGCCTTCATTCACGACGATGGACCAGGAAAGAACTGATACTGGAACAGGCATGTCAAGTAATTACTTGAAGCAGATAATTGACCAGGTTGTAAGTCGAATAGGTACTGTTACTTTCGAGCCTACTCTCATAGCTGATGTGCCTACACTAGAATACATCGTGTATAAAGACGAAGTTGAACGCCTCATGCGTAAAGCTATACGCAATGAAAAAATAAACCGTATGTGTATGGAAGTATTCCATGACGCGTCTATTGTATGTTTCAGTCATGTGTTTATCGACCCGATTACGCATAAGCCTGTAAAAGCGAATGACTACGAAGTTGGCATGTTTGAATCTCAGTTCACTTCTGATGATGTTAAGCAGATGTTATATCGTAACTATAAGTTCCCAACTACGTCTTTAGCGCCGTATTTAGCTAGAGAAGACGACGCGCTTAAACAAACTCTCTTAGATGAGATAGACAACAAAGATAGCGTAGACTTCAAGATGTACTTTGATTGTCCTGAGAAAAGAGTGATCATCACGATCAACGGTAAAACACTAAAAGAGGTTAACTATCCATTTGATACTGTACAAATGGTCACTTTTGGCTGGGACATCGGCTTTAGCAAGGTTACCGCGTCCTCTCTGTTTGACTTACTTTATCCTACACAGAGAGAGCTTAATAAGGTTAACGCAAAAATACAGCAGCTTATACGTATGTATAAAGGCGCTGTACCTGTATTCAATAATGACGTAGACCTCGCTATGAAATCTATCTCAAATGGTTCTGGTGAAGCTCTGTACGTTGACTCTTCAAGACCAATAGACTCTTTGATGACTGTTATAAACCCAACGCCAATTGACGCACAGCTATCTGCTACAAAAACAGAACTAAAGACCGAGATGTATGAGCTCGCTGGTTTGCAGCAAGTCTCATTCGACATGGAGAATATGAGAAGCGCGGCAGCTGTTATTGCTATAGACCAGACTAGAGACACCGTGTTCCAAGCTCAGTTGGATGGTATCAGTCGTTTTGTGTCTCAGCTTTTTAGAACCATAGTGAACTATAACGCAGAAGTGTTTAAGGATGAAGACTCTTCAATGAGTTGGGCTGACGTTAAGAAGCTAGTAGACGAAGCAGAGGTAGACCTTAAGCCTGTTACGATAACGTCGCCTCTTGGTAATAAGAATGAAGCATTGAAAGAAGAACCTGATTATAAGCAGATGAGTGTTGCTCGTACGATTACACGTGTAATTAAAAATGAAGTGTCTTGGGATACTGTATCTTTTGCTGTAGACAAAATGTCTCTTAAGATGATGGCTGCTATTACGATAGTTAAGTTTGAAGCTCTAGGCATTGAAGTACCTGACTCTTTACAGAGATTTATAATCAGTGCCTTTATTGAAGATATACAACTAGGCTTAGTAAGCTTAGTAGGAGATGATAGTGGACGAATCTCAGAACTTTAACATACCTTTAGACTCTCCTCTTGACATCAATAAGTCAGACATGCTTGTTAATGTTAAGCAGCCGAAGTTCTCTTTCAATAGACAGAAGCTGCTTGGTGGCGTTTTACAGACGTCTGTTCGTTATGAAGATGACGGCTATTTCGCTGGATGGTGGCGGCATAACTTTGACTTAATTTCTATAGGCGATAACTCTATTCGACCGAACTTGTATGGCTTAGACGACATAGAAGATTTGCCACAGATAATTGAGCTTGAAGCTCGTAATCTTGTTATACACAACAGAGAGACTTCTCGTGGTGTTCCTTTTTATGTACTACAAGAAAGACAGACAGGCCTCAAGTTTTCATTTGCTCTTGAAGACTGGGCGTACTGGTCTACTGGATTTCCTGTAACAGGCCTTGGCTTTCAAAGGCTCAACGATACTGATATACGTATAGTAGGTCGTACTCAGAAAAATGTACCTTTTTCACTAGACGTAGATATATACACTGGTGAAGTAAAGTCAACATTGCCTGTCGCTCCTACTGATGAAAGTCTTTTACCGACTGTTCTTTTTGAAGACGACTCTCTTCATGTCATTGTAAGTAGAATACTCGAACCTAAAAATGACTGGTTCATATACAGAGCTAACTCGCCTTTAATTATCAGTGGGAACACTCTCAGCTATGAAAGAAGAGAAGACGTATCTATATGGGGAAAAGGCTTAAGCAGTTCTGGTGAATTTAAGCTCACAGACGATGGTGTATTAACATCTATAGGTGAAGAATTTTCAATTAAAGACTACGAAGTAGTAGACGCAGGCACCTTAAAAGAGCGTGTTCTTGCTACAGGTATGAATAATACTGAAGCTGATCTTGTTGCGACTATTGAATACGATGAAGTTTGGACATCTCTTAAATACTCTGACGTAGAACCTTTGAACGAATTTATAGGTAATGCTTCAAGTAACACGAGCATGAATAAACAGACAGTAGCTACGCATGCTACAAATGGAGATGGTACACACTATGCTGAGATAGATATAGCTCACGGATTGCCTATTTGGTACAGCTATGCTGTCAAAGGCATCAGTATGTATGTATCTAACAGCAGTGTAGATGCTTTCCAAATAACTCTTGACACTAAAGATTGCTCTCATGAAGTGTTGCTGCCTTCAAGTGTACCAGCAGCTCTTCCAAGTTCGTACGTCAAATGGCAGGTTGGGCGCGCTAAAAAAGGTGACGTAATAACAGAATGGTTAGACTTTGGCACAACTGCCTTTCTCATAGACATACCTAAAGATGTACACTATATTGTAGCTATTCGATGTATTTCTCAGAGCAGTAACTTTATTGTTCCTGCCAATGAAGCTTGTGTTACTTTGTCTCACGAGTTTTATATAGACTCAGAAGCTACAGCGACAAATTTGTATAGAGAGTCTTCTCACTACAGTGTGTATGATCTTAACGTATTAAAAGACGTCGAAGTCTCTAGCTATGAGTCTAAGTATCATAGAATGTTGAATAAGCTTAACTATAAACAAGACATGAATCTTGCTAAAAGGAATAGAGTTAGCAGTTCAGACAGAATCTCAGAACTATACGTACCTGTGTGTATTCTTGGTTACGCGTTCTACAGAATAAGGCCTACACAATCTCCAGGGCTTATTTCTTCAAATGCGAAAGCTTTTGAAGTAATAACATTGACTCAGCGAGAAGCTTCTTACCCGACCTGCATACGTATAGATAACAAAAGCTCAGGTTATTTTAGCACAAACTTCGTTAAACCAGTATTAGCGTCAGTTAGTACAGGCAATAGTCTCAATGAACAAATAATCTCTGTTGCTTTAGAGTCATTAGAAGGGTCTTTACCACTATATATTACTAATGTACCTGAAAATGCTGTAGATGATGACGGTAATAGAATAGTGTCTCCAGGTATGTACCCTGTATGGACTATCACAGGCGACCGTTCCCCAGATGCGCCGTCTAACTTTTTAGCTACTTCAGAGGAAGTGAAGCCTTTTTATCCTTCTCAAAGTATGGGTACAGTATCTCATATAACAGGACTAGTCACGATATCTAAAAAGATAGTTGACGTGTCATTTAGTACTGAGTATAAACGGTCTTTATACAACACAAACATTTTTGATAGACTTGAGCCTTCGTTTTATGTGACTGAGCTATATTCAGGAGGGTCTACTCAAACATTAAAAATCTACTTAGACGCAGGTAAGAGAGAGTACGTATCATTCACGTTTAATGTTTCATCAGGCTTTACTAATAGTGTAACAACAGAGCTATCCACGTATGAAAATAGTAGAAATGTAACGCCAGCTTATGACGCTCAAATACAAAAACTTGTTGTAACTCTAAAGTCTTTAGAAGAGTTTCCTTTAGTATTCTGTCCTGCGTTTATACACAGTGTAAGTGGCTTTACTACACCAGATTTACATATACTCTCTCAAACGAGAGACGTCGTAGAGTTGTCTCATGGTTATGGGCAGATTGATTTAGCTTTGTCTAATCTACACAGTTCTAGAGAAGTATCATTTATAAATGTTGAAGACGTGTCTGCTGATGAGGGTATAGACGTCATGTATAGACTTGACGAAGATTGCAATCTTTTTGTCACTACAGAAATACAGTCGATAACAAATACTTCTTTTAGAATAGATGAAAATGGTAATATATACGTGACATCTGAAAACTCTGACGTAGAGTATGACGCAGACACTGAAGGTGATTTTTACGCTCGTAGTGACGTATACACTATTGTAAAAGAAAGTAATCTCAAGTTTACTTCTTCTCGTTACTACATAGCAGAGAACAATACGGCTTCAGTACGCTTGATACCTCAAGGTATTTTTCAACGGAAAGGTGACGGCATTGTCAGTGGCCCTCGTAATGTCAGCTTTAATGAAGATGAAGAGTATTGGCATATAGCATTCGATCTCCCAGGAACAAACACAGGCTCTGAAGTAGAACCAAACTATCTTTATGACGATCATAGAGTAGCTCATGTAGATAAAGAGACTAAGCTTAATTTGCTATATGAGACTAAAGACATACGTGATAAGTCAAGTCCAAAGTCTATATACAAGAATGATCTCACAGGAATGAGGCAGTTTGTAAAGCAGTTCTGGTCTAATGATGATGATACTGAAAACTACTGGTGGATTAGTCAAGACTACGTGCTCGAGAAAACTCAAGACGAGCTTGTTTTATGGAAGAAGAACGTAGACGAAATAGACGATTGGATGGGTAACAAATGGTCTGTGTACAAGCACGGCCCTCATCAGAACTTTTTTGGCATAGAAGATATTTATTACGCTGTGTCAAATGCTAAGGAATCGTATCCAGTACTATACAAACTTCAAGCATCGCACAACTACAGCATGAATACAGGCTCTATACGAGTGCTCTACATGAGTCTGGACCCCACTACACTGCAGCTTATTGACTTTAATAATCCTGAAGGTTTTTGGCAGTCGACTAATATCGACGTAATCACTCTGCCTTTTGGAGAAGTGCTACGCACAGGTCAAATCTCTGCTTTTATTGAGCTGAATCCAGCTTCAATAATCAGCTCTTCAAGCATAAGTTCTACTGTTGTAAACGACGTGTTCATGCTAGGCTTCGCGTATAGTAGAGGCTTATTACAGTGGACTATCCGCTTCCAGTCATCAGGTGCATATGACATAGTCAATGGTTACGGCTGCGTTGGTCTTGATGGCAGCCTTACGGGTGGCCAGATACCTGTATTTTCTTCTGGGCCTAATGGTTTTAGTGAAGTAGTGTATGATATCAAAGACTTAGAAAGTTTTGAAGCACGTCACATAACAAACGAGCCTAATGCCACAGCCTCTATATTGCCTAACAGGTGCTATGGTTCAGGTTCTACAGTATGGTTTGTGTACAATCAAGTTAGTGGTATAGTTTCTCATTATACTTGGGAAGACAATAGACATGTGGCTCAAGAACTCAGTCTAACGTCTAATGCTTTACGTAGGTATGAGTCATCTTCTTTCCAAGCCAATGGCTTGTTTGACTTAGTACTACCACCACTGTCATTTGGTAACCTTATGGAGTCTTTATTTGACTCTAAACCTCTACGTATAATAGCAGACATAATGCTGCCTTTACTTTTCTATCTTGATCTAAAGTATGTCATGCTGTCGTACATTAATCACAGCTTTGGCCAGTACGCTTACACGTGGAGAAACTCTACTAAAGACCACTTACCAGACGGGAAAACTGACCAAGATATCAAGTTCCTTGTAGACAAGTATACTCAAACATTTGAGCAGTCTGCTGATAAAGCTAGTGCCTGGGTATCTATTATATTGAAGTCTGTAGAGTTTGCAGACTCACAGCCTACTGAGTATAGAGCAAATCCCGCTCAGAATCAAATGTCTACGGATGATAGTAAAGGTCGTAAGTTTAGCCAGTTCTTTATAGACAATGTCACAGACTCTATCATTGATGGCTTGATTTCTACAGGCTTCAATATCTCTATGAAATCGACTATTTCTCAGTCATACACGTTAGATATGTTCTACTCTATAAGTGACAATTGTCAGTGCTTTGCTGGGCCAGGCTTCGTTAACCATAACTTTATCGGACAGTGTGTTGCTCAAGCTGTCACAGACACTCAGCTGATAGGCAAACGTGTTGGATACTGGTGTACTCTTAAGACTCTTACAGAGGTCGTAGTTGCTTTTAAGGTTGCTGTATTTGAAGCTGTACAGAGAATACTGTTGAGCACCGCAGATAAATGGACAGGTGCTACTATCGGCTCAATGCCTGGACCAATTATTAACATCGGTAGTGTAGTTGGTACAGCGTTAACCACAGCTGCTGGTGTTATGAATGCTCTTATTGTCGTAAATAAACAAGGACTTCGTGTTATAGGACAGCTAGCTGACGCTGTTGGACCTTCTACGGGTAAAGCGTACAATGCAGGTACTCTGCAACCGAAGACTGTCGGCATGTCTATTGAAGGCACTCACACGTACGGCAATAAGCCAATGAACTTTTTCTGGCCAGCTTTTGGTATTTCAAAGCCTGTTCGTTATACGAATGAAAGAGTCGATGCTCAAGGTGATAGTAATGAACAAGACATATCTTTTACTGGCTGTGAGCATGAAGTGTTTTTTAACAGAACTTCTGGCTGGTCAAGAGGCTTTAGTAATGAAGCTTTCTTAAAAGGTAAAGGCCGCCTGCCTATGAAAGGCAAGATTAAGTCTGTTAACATCAAGTGTAGAGGCGTATCTACAGAAGCTATAGCTCCAGAGAACATGGCTGTAGTAGAAGGAGCCAAGTCGTTCTTATCTCCTGATTTGTTTAAGAATGAACAAATAGGAGTATCACCAGCTGTCTTTGCCCCGCCGCCGATACATGACTATATGCTAGACTCACAATGGCTTCTTGGAGTCACAGCTAGTGGTGGTGAGATTATCTGGGTAAGCTGTGATGATACGAAGCTTATAGATGGGCCGCCTTCTAATATAGTCATATCGCCTACATTCTGTGGCATAGCGTCCTCATATGTAGCTATGGAAATAAAGAGTCTTTACGATCATGCTTACTTGCGACCATACGCTGTAACGCCTCAAGCGATAGCTTTGAACATCAATAAAATGAACTGTGTACAAAACGCGTCTGTGTACCATGGCTTTGATGGACAAGGTAATCGTATAGTGAAGTGGTCAGGTGGCTCTGGCATGGACAAAGCTGTTTTATATCAGCAGTATCAGTTCCAGGTTAACGACCACTTCAAGAGAAGTAATATCTTGCCGCCATCTCAATTCTTCGGCATCTTTGAAGGCCCTCCTTCTATTGCTATGCGGTCTCTTTCACCAGGGGAAAGAGTAGCGAATCTCATTCAATCTTTTGCTAAAAGAGAAGGCCTTGAAAATGACGTTCCTGGTGAGCAGAAAGATCTGCAGCGGTTCAGTATCCCAGTGCATAGTTATCAACTGAGTACTCTTCCTGCAATGGTAAGAATGCTAGCTCCTTATAAGCTGCATGTTGTTGAAGGTATTACGTCTCTGTGTACAGACGTTAGAACGACACAAACACAATATAAGGCGCCAAACTCAATAGACTTCAACATATACGCAAAGCCTTACAGAGCTACTGACGAGTTCTTGTGTGAGCTTAATGCTCAAGATGGAGTAATAGCTGTACAAGACATTTGCGCTACAGCAGGCTTGACGTTTATAGGTGCAACTACAAGAGAAGCTTTCTTCTTTTCTCCAGCTACTCGTATGTACTATTCTTTCTCTGATGGTCGTGAGATAAGAAAAGTTGATATCATGAACCGCTTCCTCGATCTTAAAGAAGGTCGTTGGGACTACGTTAACCAAGAAGTTATCTTCAAAGCTTTACTCAGTGAAGATGAGACGATAGTCGTACGACTAGATAGAGATGTTCTTGGTGAAGTATTTCCACCGAACAAGACCATTTACTCAGAAGAGTCTGGCTATAAGTTGTTGTCTATGGCTGGTGGCCTTGTGTATCAAGGACCTAAACGATTTATCGTCAATCGTTTTATAATCCTTGACTACATGATAGAAGACATTGTAAAATATAACCGTCGAAAGTTCAGTGTGATATTCCCTGAAGAATATGATAGAAAGAACTGGAGAAGAGTGTCTCGAGACTTCTACGATCAGAAACGAGACTACGGCTGGGAGTACTATGACTTCTTAAACTACTTCGATGTAGTTAGAAATGATCTTGAAGACTCGATAATCGCTCCTTCACCATGGTATGCAATACATGGCTGGACGCATAATCCAAAAGGTCTTGTTACAACAATGCTAGGCATAGACGATATAACAGACTGTAAGTTTGAATGGTCTGTCACATTCGCTTGGACAGAGCAGATGGACAAGATATATAAACAGAATGAGTATGCTACTGTCAATATGAGAGCAGAGACAGTCACACAAGGCGGCACTGTTCTTAGTGAAGTAACAAGAGTGTTCTTATTCAAAGAGTGCTTTACTCGTTCAGATAACGCAGGTTACTACACTTTCAGATTCCAATCTAATAATGGCACTGGCAATCGTGAGAGACTGTATCTATGGGGTGATGGCATTACAGCTATACAAGATCTTCGATTAGCTTGCAAAGATATTACGTCTAGGCGCACGCAGCCTCTGCATACGCAGGTAGATGTACAGGATTTGACTGAGCTATAACTGGTACATTCATAAAGGTTCTATTATAGAGTATAATTAACTGTAAGTAGGAGAACTATGACTACAAAAACAAAACCAACAAAACCAGGTACCACTGTCGGACAAAAGCTAAATGGCTTTATGTGGAATGGTCGTAAGTGGGTAGAAGAAAAAATACAGCCTCTGCCTCGACAGTCCGTAGTTGGACGTATCATGTCTACAGCTACGCCACAGCAAATCATTGGTGGAGTGCAAAAAGGTGATACAACTGCCGCTGCGTATCAGAAAGAACTCGCAGCAAGGTCATCTAAGCATGCTGGACGTGTTGAAGCAGACGAACAAAAAGCTCGCCAGAAAGCTGGTAGAGATTTTCGTGTTGAAGCAGACAAGGATGCTGCAGCAAGGGCCGCTTCAGAGTATAATCAAAAAATGTCTCAGATATCTGGTGCTGCAGGTGGTGGCGCTGCAGCTCTGGCTTCTATGAACGTAAAAGACCCTACAGCTACACTACAGACTCATATGGCTCGTCAAGATGAGCAACAGATGAGAGCTGAAGACTTAGCCTCTCAAGCTGAAGCAGAGAGACAAGAATCTGTACGTCGTCAATTCGAAGCAGAGAGACATAATGAGATAGCTAGAGATGAGTCACAGCACAACTTAGCAGCTCGTAGTTTATCTACAGCGACGTCTGTAGAGCCGGCAGTTTCAAAAGACCCTGAAGAAGAAGTAGTAGAAGAAGAAGAAGAAGAGACACCTGCAGAGCCAGAGCCAAAGTCTCCACAGATTCAGGATGTACAAGCTGTAAGAAGAGCTAACAATGCTGTTGGTGGCATTCGTGGTATTGTCTCTGATGACGAGCTGCAACAGGAAATAGAGAACTTCTCAAAAGCTTTTTCAGAAGGAGATGAAGCTTGGAAAAAATACGCGGTTGACTTTAATACGAGATATCGTTTAACAGGCAAAAATGCAGCTAGTCTTTCTCGTACTGAGTCTACGGCTGGAGATTATGTAGGCAAATGGTCAGGAGAAACTGGAGAAATTGTTCCTCCAGACTCTCGTGTTAAACGTATTATAAACGCAGTTCATAGGAGGTTCTAATGTCGCCAGCGTTAGCTATGATAATGGCTCGTATCTCTACAATG
>ENA-UPXM01003924-UPXM01003924.1-activated-sludge-metagenome-genome-assembly--contig:-NODE-3924-length-15648-cov-5.681588_pt1 | contig 15648 bp, 6 predicted proteins | sample MGYA00238178_ERZ772708 | MGnify/ENA primary metagenome ERZ772708 (study PRJEB29002, sample SAMN05720212) | activated sludge metagenome | isolation source: anaerobic digester from wastewater... | reverse complement strand
CTGATGCATTGCTTCCCCAGCACACGACCGTCCCGTCGGACCGGAGGGCCATCGTGTGCGTATCCGCAGCAGCCACCGCGACCGCGTTGGACAAATCTGAAGGCACCAAGCATTGCCCGTATGTGTTTTGCCCCCAACACACAACGGCCCCGTTCGTCAGCAGCGCCGCGGTGTGACCGGAACCCGCAGCGATCGCCGCAACGCCGACCAGCCCGGTCGGCGCCACCGATTGGCCGTAGTCGGGGTTGTTTCCCCAACACGACACCGTGCCGTCATTCCGGACCGCCACGTTATGATACCAGCCGCACGCCACAGCCACCAATCCGGTCGCATCGGCAGGGGGCTGGCACTGACCGTAACTGTTATGCCCCCAGCAGACCGCGCAACCGTCCCCAGAAATTGCGGCCGAGTGTAACCATCCAGCAGACACATCGACCAGATTCGTTGCCGAAGCGGGAACTTCACACTGTCCGTATGTATTAAATCCCCAACAAACCGCATCGCCGGACTCTTTCAGCGCGACATTATATTGGGGCGACAAGAAGAAAAATGCATTTGCAGCGCTGACCTTGACAAGCTTGCCGAGGTGCTCCGGCCGTTCAACATACGTAGTTGTGTTCGTCACCATTCCCCACATCATGATCCGCGAGAACACCTCCTCCGCGTCGTCGAGCCCGTCGCCGTCCGTATCCGCACGGGCCGGGCTGGTGCCGTAGATGTTCACCTCTTCGATGTCGGACAGTCCGTCGCCGTCGAGGTCGCCGAAGGTCGACGCCTCGTACGCGCCCATGTCCACGCCGCCACCTTGGAGCCTGGAGGCGCCAAGCAGATCCGTCCCGGCCAGCCAGGGAGACACCCCGCCCGCATCGATGCAGGGTGACCCGCTCAACAGCCGGAAATCCGCATGCGAATGATCCGCGAAACAGGGATCGGCGCAGATGTTGCCCTCGCCGGACGGCAGCGGATCCGTGCAGGAGTAGCCGAATGAACTGTCGCTCCAATTGTTTGTTTGCGATGGCGAACCGTAGTTATGATTCCCACACACAATGGAATTGGTGACCGCGCAGTCCCGCACCCCACAGCCAATCATGCCGCCAGAATAACCACCCGCCGTATTGCCGGTCACCGTGCCATTCACCACCAGACTGGCGCAGGCGCCGCCTCCGTCAGTCACCGCATCGTTGCCGCTCAGGACCACATTCACCAACCGCCCGCCGTATGCGCCGCCGCCATAGTGCGCCGCACCGCCGGTCACCACACAGTTACGCACCTCTGCCCCAGGTCCGGCCCCGTACATGTTCACCCCCCCGCCGACGTGATCCACCGTAAGCAGTTCCCAATACCATTCGTGAATGGTTGAAAAACCGCCGGAAAGCGTGAACCCGTCCAGAACGCCGTCGGTCATTCTCACGCACCGGCAGTTGTTGGCAAAAGGCGAGTCAAAGGTGCCGGCCCCCTCGATCACGGTCACCGCCGCCCCGCCGACGCTGCGCACCGTGACCGCGTTCGTGATGACGAGACGGTTCATCGACGTGCCGCCGGGCGTCTGGCGTGTGCCGATGCTGTAGACGCCGTTGGTCACAAGCACGGTGTCGCCGTCGGCGGCCAGATCCACCGCTGCCTGGATGGTCTGCTTGGCGGTCGCCCAACTCAGTCCATCGCCGCTGTCGTCCGGCCGCGAGGCGTCGACATGGAACAGGCAAGGCAGATCCGCTTCGTAGGCCCCCATGTCAACGAAGCCGGCCTGAATCCGGGGAAGCCCCAGCAGATCGAGTTCCGACACGACAAGACTGTTCGCCCCCGCATTGACACAGGGGGAGTTCGTGACGAGGCGATAGTCACCGCCGGAGGCATTCAAAAATAGCGGCGCTGCGTTTATGTTGCCGGCCCCGGCCTGCAACGGCGTGACGCAGGAGTAACCGACTGAGCAATCATGACAGTTGTTTTCAGCGCCATAGTAGTTCGTGTTGCCATACGCGATTGAATTGGTTAATCCGCAGACAAACGCGCCGCAACCTCCGCTCCCGGCATAATTCCCGGAAAGGGTGCAATTCTTCAGATCGCACCGGTAGGCCCCGCCACCCCAGGTCGCACGGTTCCCGTATAACACGCAATTGACCAGTTGCCCCCGGTAGGCCCCGCCCCCATCATAAGCTTCCCCGCCATAAATCAGACAGTTCCTGACGGTTGTGTCGGGGGCGGCTCCGTACATACTGACGCATCCCCCGCTCTTGTCCCGCTCGTCCGTTGATGTCCCATGGCTCACCGCGGCTCCCTCCCGCAGCGTGAAACCCTCCAGCAACCCCGCGCTCATGCACACGCAGCGTATCGCGTTGGTCGTGTCGTAAGTTCCCTCGCCGGATCCTTCGATCACCGTGGCCGCCGCGCCCTCGACACTTTTCACGGTGATCGCGTTCGTGATCACCAGCCTGTTCTTGAAAAGCCCGTTCGGCGTGAGTCGGACGCCGATGTTGTAGACGCCGTTGGTCACAAGCACGGTGTCGCCGTCGGCGGTCAGATCCACCGCGGCCTGAATGGTCTGCTTGGCGGTCGCCCAACTGAGCCCGTCGCCACTATCGTCCGGCCGCGCGGCGTCCGCGTAAAACAGCGTGTTCGATCCGCCGCCTCCGCCCATGAGCGTCCGCAGGTCACCGGAGACCTCCGGTTCATCCTCCTTCCGCGCCTTGTTTGTTGGCCCCGGGACTCTTCCCATGGACCGCCCGTCACCCGAAGCGGACCGCCCGCCTCCTTTCCGCACCGACTCGGCCCGCGTACCGTTCAGGCCACCCTCGCCATCCGTTTGATGTTCAGGATTTTTCGCGTCAGGCAGCAGCCAGGCCGTCATGACAACCCACGCGGGATCGTAGAGACGCTCATCGACCCCGTCGGGAACACCGTCGGGGAACTTCGAACGCAGCAACCACAGGGCGTCGTAATCCGGAGGCGGTTCCAATTTGAACGCCTCGCTTCCTTCCACATTCAAAAAAACGGTCTCCCGCGTCAGCGGATCTTCGTACAGCGTGACGGGCCACCGCTCACGCCCGTCCGTCCCCGCGACAGGCACCAGCGCCGCGGCCAAGGCCAGAGCCGCGTCGGATTTCCCGGTCAGCACAAACTCGCCCGCATCGAAAAAGAGAGGATATTCACTGCCCGGCAACAACGACTCTTGGGCTTCCCACAATTCTTTTCGCAAGCCGTCAGGGCCGTCAACAGAAGGGATTTGCCCCTCTCCGTTCTTCGCTGCGGCCCAGAGCAAGCATATCAGGACCAGCCCCATAACCAGCGCAACACGCACGGCGAGAAAACCGTTGGCCTTTAACATTTCCGCTCCTTTATTCAGATTAAATTACATACATTTCCAGAAGCATTTAGATGGTATATCAGCGTTAAGCTGAAAGTCAATCAGATTTTTTTTTAAAAAACAAACATTGTTACAAAACACTTGTAGTCAACATTTTACAATGCTTATAGTAAGAAATAAAGCAGGTATTCAGACTTTGCTATCCAAAAAAAGAAAAGGGCTGAAATGAATGTCAAAGGCTAAGTTATATAGACAATACTGAAAAACAAAAGGACAGAATTTTTCGCAAACGCCGTTCCGTCAGACGAACGGGGCGCGGTTCGTGCGGCCCAGCAGATAATTGGCTGCGGGGTCGCCGATCGCTTCTTCTTTCACGCTGTCCCAGACGATCTTGCGCTTCAGGCGGAACGAGGCCAGCGCGAGGTGCATGGGTAGCGTCATTTTCCGGGCGTACGGCAAATTGCTCTCGGGCAAGCCCCGGCTCTTGACCGCATCCAGGAAATTACGATGGTGGCCGGGGGAGCGCGGCAGCGTCACCGGCACGTCCGGCAGATCGTCCAAAACCTCTTTGCCGATGCGGATCTTGCGGCTCTTGTAGTCGCAGGTGAGCGTTCCCTTCTCGCCTTCGAAATGGGCGCCGATCGACATCTTCTCCGCGCCGGGCACAGGCGGCGGCCGGGTGGTCCAATGCACGTTCAGGCCTTTGAACGCAAAATCGGCGTCGATCCACTTTGGCGTGTCGGCAATGCCGTCGCCCGGGACTTCGCCGCGGGCCTCAACCGTCGACAATCCCTCGGGCTGCAGCGACATGAAGAGCACATCGGCGATGTGGCACCAGAAATCCGCGAACACGCCGCCCGAATAGTCGAAGAACGAACGGAAACTGCCGTGGCACCGCACCGGCGTGTAGTCGGCATACGGCGCCGGGCCGAGCCACAGGTTCCAATCCAGCGTGTCCGGCGGCTTCTGGTTGGGCGGGAACCCCAGCCCGCGCGTGCCGCCGTTCTTCCAGAGGCGGACCGTGCCGATCCGGCCCAGCGCGCCCGAGCGGATGATCTCGGCCACGCGGTGGTAATTGTCTTCGGCGTGAATCTGCGTCCCGAGCTGGAACACCGCCCCGGTGCGGCGCAGCGTCTGCTCCATGCGCTGTCCCTCGCGCAACGAATAGGAGAGCGGCTTTTCGCCGTACACATCTTTGCCGGCCTCGAACGCATGGATCGCGACCAGGGCGTGCCAATGATCCGGCGTGGCGCAGGTCACCACATCGATATCCTTGCGCTCAAGGATGCGCCGGTAATCGGTGTAGGTCTCCGGCTTGGCGGTCGGCTTGCGCTGCACGAGACGCTTCGCGCTCTCCGCCAGCCGCACGCTGTCCACGTCGCACAGCGCCACCGTCTCGACCTCCGGCAAGGCGGCGAACGCCTGGATGTGCGCGCCGCCCATGTTGCCGGTCCCGATGTGCGCCACCCGGACGCGCTCGCTCGGCGGCGTCTGCGCCCGCGCGATCAGCGGCCCCGCAGCGAGCGCCGCGCCCGTCTGCCTCAAGAAATGCCTGCGTCCGATGCCTGACTTCATCACGTCTCCCCGTTCCCGTCACTTGCGCAACATGCCCGACAGCCACGACACATATCCGGCGGTCGACTCGGACGGCTTAGCGCCGAGCGCCTCCCGCAGCGCCCGCGCAGCCGCGTCGCGCGCCGCCGCCTCGGCCTGCGGCGCGCTGGCCGCGGCCACAATGTCGAACAGCGCCTGCCGCGCCACGCTGCGCGCCATGACCGCGTCCCCCTCCATCACCCGCGCGAGCGGAACGATCATCGCGGGCCCGAGCGCCACCGCCGCCTCACGGGCCTGCACGCGGAAACGCTCGTCCGTCTGCGAAAATCCGGCCAGCACATAATCCTGATCCGCATCCAGATCGCGGATCTCGATTTTGCGGAACTGCGCGAATTCCCCCTGCTTGCTGTGGTTGGACTGGAAGCCGATCACGCCGGACAGCAACTTCGCGTCGAGCGCCTTGACCGCGCGCGTATCCGCCACGGTCGTGCGGCGCCCGTCGACCGACACCTCGATCACGTTGCGGTCGCAGCGGATCTCCATCCGGTGCCAAACGCCGGTCGTCTCATCGGGCCGGTTGGTGACCGCCACATACCCGTACAGTGACCCGGTGCAGTGCAGGTCATCGCGGTGAGGGGTCCACGGCGCCAGCAACTGCACCTCCACCCCGGTGCCCCACGGGTTCTTGGGATCGCAGCGGATCAGCACGCCGCTGTTGCCCACCTTCGAGAGCAGATATTCGAAGCGCAGCACATAGTTGCCGTACCGCGCCACCGTAAAGAGGTCGCTGCCACCCGGGACGCGCGTTTCAAGCAGGCCGTCCACGACAGCAAACGCCGGCTGCTTGCCGGGGAGCATGGTCCAGCCGGAAAGATCCTTGCCGTTCAACAGCGACGTGAACCCGCCGTCCGCAGCACCGCACGCCGCCGAAACCGCCAAACACAAACAGAAACACACAAATCTGAGCGCACTCACAAACACCTCGCCTCGGAATTTATCATCACATTTATGGTGATAGTTTAGATCGGCAATTTGCTGACGTCAACACCAAAAATTTACGGCGCAAGCAGCCGTTTCAGTTCACGGATCTCGTCGCGCAGCATCGCCGCGCGTTCGAATTCCAGCGCGTCGGCGGCGGCCAGCATCTCGGACTCCAATTCGCCGATCGCGCGGTGCACGTCATAGGTCTCGTGCGACTCGGCCGCCACCATGCGCTCTTCAACCCGACGCGCCTCGGAGTAGAGCGCGAGCGACTCATTGATCGCGCGTTTCACGCTGTGCGGCGTGATGCCGTGCTCGCGGTTGTAGGCTTCCTGCCGGGCGCGGCGCGCCTGCGTGACATCCATCATCGCGCGCATGGCGTCGGTCACCTTGTCGGCGTACAGGATCACGCGCCCTTCCAGGTGGCGCGCCGTGCGGCCCGCCGTCTGAATGAGCGAGGTGCCGGAACGCAGAAACCCCTCTTTGTCCGCGTCGAGCACCGCCACCAGCGCCACCTCGGGCAGATCAAGCCCTTCGCGCAACAGATTGATCCCCACCAGACAATCGAAGGCGCCCTTGCGCAGGCGCCCCAGAATCTCCACGCGCTGAATCGCGTCGATGTCGCTGTGCAGATACTCCACGCGGATGCCGGTCTCGCGCAGATACGCGGTCAGGTCTTCGGCCGACCGCTTGGTCAGGGTCGTGACCAGCACGCGGTCGCCCTTCTCCGCCGCGCGCCTCACCTCCTCCATCAGATCGTCGATCTGACGCGCCAGCGGCCTGACCTCGACCGGCGGATCCAGCAGGCCCGTGGGCCGGATCACCTGCTCGGCGGTCACCTCGCTCACCTGCCGCTCGTAGGCGGCGGGCGTGGCCGACGTAAACAGGATCGGGCCGACCTTCGCCAGAAACTCCTCGAAGTTGAGCGGGCGGTTGTCTTTGGCCGATGGCAGACGGAACCCGTGTTCGACCAGCGTCTGCTTGCGCGCCTGATCGCCGTTGTACATGGCGCGCAGTTGCGGCACCGTCACATGCGACTCGTCGATGATCGTCAGGAACTCGCCGTCGAAATAGTCCAGCAGGCAGGCGGGCGGTTCGCCGGCGGCGCGGCCGGCCAGGTGGCGCGAATAATTTTCGATGCCGTTGCAGTACCCCAGTTCGCGCAGCATCTCAAGATCAAACTCGGTGCGCTGCCGCAGCCGTTGCGCCTCCAGCAATTTATTCTGGCGTTCGAGTTCGGCCAGCCGCTCGTCCAGCTCGGCGCCGATCAGCCCGATCGAGGCTTCGATCTTCTCCTTGGGCATGACGAAATGCTTGGCCGGCGAGATCACCGCACGCGGCAACCGCTCGCCGGTCTTGCCCGACACCGGATCGAGTTCGCGGATCTCCTCCACCTCGTCGCCAAAGAAATCGACCCGGATGCCGCCCGTCTCGTAAGAGGGGAAGATGTCCACGCAGTCGCCGCGCACGCGGAAGGTGCCGGGCTGCGGCTCATAGTCGTTGCGCGAATACTGGATATCGACCAGCCGCTCGAGCATGGCGTCTCGCCCCAGCGTCCGGCCCGCCACGATATCCACCAGCATGGTGCGGTAATCTTCCGGCGACCCCAGGCCGTAGATGCAGGAGACCGAGGCCACGATCACGACATCGCGCCGCCCGAGCAGGGCATTGGTCGCGCCCAACCGGTATCGCTCGATCTCCTCGTTGATCGACGCGTCCTTTTCGATATAGGTGTCGGTCTGCGGAATGTAGGCTTCCGGCTGGTAATAGTCGTAATAACTCACGAAGTATTCGACCGCGTTGCGCGGGAAAAAGGTTTTGAGTTCAGCGAAGAGCTGGGCCGCCAAGGTCTTGTTGTGCGAGATGATGATGGCCGGACGCCCCCACGCGCGGATCACGTTGGCCATGGTAAAGGTCTTGCCCGATCCGGTCACGCCCTCCAGCGTCAGGCGGCGCGCGCCGGCGTCCAGCCCCTTCGCCAGCGTCTGGATCGCCTGCGGCTGATCGCCGGTCGGCACAAAGTCGGAGACCACCGTAAACTCTGCCACCCGTTGTTTCATACGCCGCCATTGTTCCACCTTGAACCGGGCTTGTAAAGGCATCGGTAATCGGTTAGTGGCAAGGATGCGCGATGTTTATGCGTTTCTGGCGAAAAAGGGGGCAGGCGAGTCGGGAGCGCGGGCGTCCTCGCCCGCAACAGAGTGTCTTGCAAAACGGCTGGGCGCTTCATGGCTTGAGCGTCAATCCGCGCATCCGTGTCGCGTGCGGACTTTCACTTTGCGGGCGGAGACGCCCTCGTTCCCGACTGTGCTTCGTATCAAATACGCGCTCAACTCGCACACCCCTGCCGACCGATGACAAGGCATCGCCCGCCTTCACGGGAAGAGCGCCATCAGCGCATCGGCGAACAGGGCCATGCCGCGCTCGTCCGGATGGTTGATGGCATTCACCAGCAGCGTCGAATACGGCAGCCCCTGCCGCCAGAGGCGACCCCAGCGCAGCGAAGCGTCGGCCAGCGCCACGCGGTTGTTCTCCGCGAACAGCCTGAGCCCGCGGACATAAGGACGCGGATCAAGATCGATCTCCCGCTCCCGCGCCAGCCCCATCCAGTCGGGCCGCGCGTAGTGAGGCGTCAGGATGATCCACTCTGCGCCGATCCGCTGAAAATCCTTGAGGATCGCCCCGTAATTTTCCAACACGGCGGCTTCGTTCATGTAGGCGTCGTTGATGAACTCCGACACGACCACATCCGGCTTGAGCGCCAGCACCTTTTCGGCATAGTTCCGAGGACTGCCCGGCGGCTCTTTGCGGTAGGCGGTCGTCGTGCGCCCGCCCCACCCCTCCGACAGCATCACAATGCTGGCCTTCGGGAAACGCATGCGCAGACAAGCGGCGAACTGCTCCTGCCACTTCTGCTGAAACGGCAGATACACGCACTCGGTCACGCTGTCGCCCCACGCCAGAATCCGGACCGGACGCCCCGCGCGCAGTTTGGCCAGGGTTTTAGGAAGACGCTGCTCCGCGACCGACGCGCCCTGCCGCGCGGGTTCGGGGTATGCGCACTCCAAAATCGGAAAAAGATGATCGCCCGCCAACCGGTCGACACGTCCGGCCAGCCACACATTCCCCACGCGCGTCTCGCCTTCGCCGATCTCCGGCGGACGCGGCACCGCCACATGCGGCACACCTTTGCGCACCGCCAGCGTCCCGTCCGCCTTCTGCACCACGCTGTCCAGCCGCATCATGGCGTAGCGGTAGCTCGCATAGACCGGGCGGTCAGCCGCGATCGCGCCGCCCTCCAGCCGGCCGAAGCCGGCCCAGCGCGGTTCAAGCTGATAATCCTTGCCGCGCGCAAAAACCTTCGCCGCAGCGCCGGGCCCGTCACGCACGACCAGCGATGCCGGATCGAGCGCACCTGCCACGCTGCACGCCTCGGCCTTGGGCCCCAGCAACGGTGTGCCGCGCCGCCATTCCGGCCCTTGGAACAACGCCAGCCGCTCGTATGCCTCATCGGTCACCGTGATGATGTCCGGCGGATCCACGGCGAGCACCGCCACACGCCCGCCGCAGGTGACCTTGACCTGCCACGCGCCCGCCGTCTCCATCGCCGCCGTCTCCATCGCCGCCGGGTCCGCACGCCCCGCCGCAGACCAGCCCAGCGCCGCACAGAACACTGCCCGCCACGACACACCGCACGCTCTTCGTTTCATACGCATCACTCCGTCTTTCATTGTGGAAGGCCCGTGCCATCAGGCAAGGGCAGACGCGTCCACTGACGCGTGAAAACCCGCAGACTGTCCGGCAGGTCCGCCTGCGGCCCCTGCCACACGCCGCGTACACGGCCGTCCGCGCACCGTTTGAATGCGATGTCCACGCGCTCAGGCACGGCCACGTCCGATCCGTCCACGCGCAGGCGTTTCATTCCGCCCGCCGCAAACGCGGCGAGCGCACCGTCCGGCGCGAACCGGACCGCAACGACGCCGACCGCATCGACCTCAAGGTCATGCCCCTGCCACGTGAAGCGCTCTCGAATCGGATCACCCTCCGCCTGCCTGGCGCCCGCCACCCGGACATAGGTCCCGTCCGTCAGCACGGTGAACCCTTCCACCGGCGGCGCCGCGAGCGCCCCGCCCGTATGCCCCCAACGCTGTGCGCGCGCCGTCCATGGCGTGACGGGCTGCACACCGGCAGCGGCCAGCGCGCGCAGCACCGGCTCCACGCAGGCGGCACCGTCCTTGAACACGCGCTCCGGCGCGAGCGGCAACCCGCCGTCCGCATACGGCCGAGCCTGGCCGTCGCACAGCCAGTCCCCCACCCGAAACAGCGCGCTGCCGCCCTGCGCCGCGCGCCGGAAAAAGGCGCGCTCCGCATCGCCGCCGTACTCCGGCTGATGCAAGACCACCGCCCGGTAGCGCTGCGCGCCAAGGCGCACCGAGCCGTCAGCCTCCAAGGTCAACGCACCGCATGCCGCCAAGCTTGAGGGAATCAGATCGACCGGATACCCTTTGGCGCTGAGCGCGGAGGCGATCCCCAGCCCCACGTCGTTGTAGGCGGGGTGAGTCCAGTTCATGGCGCAGGCGTGTCCGAAAACGACTGCCGCGGGACACGCCACCGGCGCTTCGCTCACCTCGTCCAGTATGCGCAGCCGCGCCATACCGGCCATCAGCCCGCTGCGCATCAATCGGCCGTTGCGTTCCGAGCGCGACAGGTCGGGCCGCGGATAGAGCGGATGCACATTCAGACGGCCGCCGCCCAGTGCGCCCGCCCACAGCTCGCCGATATAAGGCTCCAGCTCTTTCGCATAGTACTGGTTGTACCAGAGCGGATAGCCCCAGCGTTTGGCCAGCGACGTGCGGCAGGCGTAGGGCGTCGACTCATCGCTCTGCCCGACATCGCGCGTCGCGTGCCACCACGAGAGCCCGTTCTTGCGGAACTCCTGCGCGCCGGGATAAGGCGTCCACGTGGCGTGCGTCACGATCCAGGCGTCCGGCCCGAAATGCTCCTTGCCCGCGCGGTAAAAATCATCTTCGATCTCCGCGTTCCGGTCGCGGCACAGCTTGCGGTAGCGGTTGACCGCCGCCGCGCGTTCGCGCTCCCGTCCGCGATCGCCGAGCGCCATCAGCAGCGCGTCGCGGATCAGGTCGCTGCCACCGGCCGCCGCAGCGTAGGCGTCCGCCATGGCGCGGGAGTACCAGTAGCGGTCCTGCGCGGGATTCCCGGTGTGATCCGGCGGAAACCCCCACTCGTCCTTCATGATGCCGGCCAAGGGGATGTCCGCATACTGCCGGATGATCGCCCGCTGATACGCGAGCAGATGCGGCGCGAAAACATCGGGCGTCAACACCGTGTGCGCCGCGATCACGCACACCTCGCCTTCGGGCTGCGCGGGCACGCGCACCTTCAGCACGCGCGGCTCAGCGGCGAGCACGGCGACCTGCCCGGAGACATCGCGCACGCTGCCGGGCTCGATGCCGTCCGGACCGCGCGCATAGGCGTAGGCCCGCACCAGACGCGTGGCGAGGCACGTGTAGGCCGGCAGCGAGCCGTTCATGTGATCGCCGGTGTCCCGGCCCTCAAACGCAACCTCAGCCGGCGCGCCGGCCGTGAACGTCACCGGACGCAGCACCAGTTCTTCCTGCAGCTCATCCGGATACAGCGCGCGGAAATGCTGCCGCGCGAGACGGACGTCGACCTCCCACGCGACCGCAAGGCCGCGTGCGGCGGCATAGCGCACGGCCTCGGCAAGCTGCGCATGCACGCGCGGCTCCACCACTTCGGCCTGGCGGCAGGCTGTTGTGAGCAGCGTATACGGCGAACGCGCCGCCGCTTCATCGAGAAAAGCCGTGTAGCCACGCGGCTCCAGTTCCTCTTTGGACCAGAACCACGCGCCGATCACAGGGGGGCGCACGCCGCTGTCACGCACGCCCGGCCGCAACCCGCCGCAGCGCCACGCGGCGCACCCCGCGACACCTGCCGCAACGAACAATGCGATCCATGTCAGCCCACGCTTCATGCTCAATCCCTTTCATGCCTGCGCTCAACGGCCATCAAGCAACGCGCCCATCCCCGCCGCCTCGACCGCCGGCAGCACGGCAAAATCTCCAGGCGCACAGGCGCGCGAGAACCGGCCAAACACTTTAAAGGTCCACTCGCCCTTTGTCTCCGGCGGCACTTCCGCCCGCAGCACGCGGTCGCCGGGTTCAAGCAGCACGCTACCCCATTCGCCGCGCGGCATGGACGTGCCGACACGGCGTCCGTCCACAAAAAGCCGGACCGGGCCGCGGACGTGCAAGGTCAACGACACCGGCCGAGCGACGCGCAAGACCGCGCACGCCACTGCGGACTGACCGGGCTTGCGCGGCCCGAACACCGCGCCTAAAGGCATTTCGCCGTGCACCGTCGCGTTGGTCAGCACCTGCCAGGGCCGGTTGCCGGACCCCTTCGGCACCGCGCCCTCGAAGGGCCCGGCCGCCACCCACTGGCAGAGCCGATGTTCGGTCAACAGAGGCAGCGCGTGACGTGTCCGGATGCGCCAGCCGTCGCCGCTGAAGGTGCAGACGACCGGCAGCGCGAAGAACCCTTTCGGGCCGGCCGCCGTCTGCGCACGCACTGCGAGCGTCACCGTTCCGCCCGGCTTGAGCGTCTGCTCCGCCGCCTCAAAGGTCCACCCTTCAACCGGATCGACGTCCACGCGGCAGAACGTGGACGGCGCGCCGCGCGCTGCGGTCACTTCCAGCGGTAGATCGACCGTGCGAGACGCCGCATCCGCCAGGGCCCGCGTCACGCCGGCATCCCAATCGCGGACCTTGACAGCCGCGCCCAGCAGCGCATCGGCCAGCGCGCCGTCGAGCACCTGGCCGCCGCACGCATCCGACACCGCGCGCAAGGCGGACAGCAGCACCGCCTGCGCCTCCGCATCGCACGCGGGGCAGGCCGGCAGCGCGGCCAGCCGCGCGAGGCGCGCGTCCAACCCGTCCCATGCTTGCGGGCAGCGCGCGCCCAGCACGCATCGCGCGCCGGCGAGCAGGGCCGCCACCCGTTCAGCCGGATGGAGCCGTGCCTCGCTGGCCACCAGCGGCTGCAGCGGCCGCGTCACCCGTTCGAACCGGTTGCCGCGCAGCAGCACGCTCTTCACGTGTTTGCCGCTGGAGACGATGCCCTGATCCGCATCACGGACCGTACATCCTTCGACCAGACCGTTCGCGCTGGCCATGACGATACGCGCGTTATTGTGCGCGACACAGCGGCGGATCACGCAGGAGCGCGTCAAGGTCAGGGCGTTGCCATGATCGGCAATCTCGATCACGGCGTCTTGCGGCGGGATCTCGTTGCCCGGTCCGCGGTAGCCGTTTCCCTCGGTCACCTCGTTTTCGATGGCCTGCACGAACCAGAGCGGAATGATCGTGCCGTACACCATGCCGAACCCGCGAAAGCCGCCGGCGCGCGCACTGCGGTTGCGCGCCAGAACGCTTTCCGTCACTCCGCCGTAAAGCTGGATCGCGATCGATGCGTCTTCGGTTTCATTATCCACGTACAGCAGCCGACGACGTTCCGCCGCGACCACGAAGCGCGAGGTCTCATCCGGCCGGATTGTCCACGGCCGGTCGATCACGAGGTCGACATCGTTCGTGATCGACTCGATGCGTCGCGTCTGTCCCGCCCCTTTGCCATCAATGATCTGCACGTCATGTCCGATCCAGAACGGCGCGCCATGACGGTAGCCCGGTTTCTCGGCGCCGAACCGCAGGGTCATGCGCGTTCCGTCGCATGCGGCGCCCACCGTGCCGCGAAACGCGACGCTTGCGCCATCGTGCGTGATGGCCTCGCGGTTGTTGGTGAACAGATCGTGCTGACGGTTCCCGCCCCAATACAGGTTGCGCGAGATCGGCGAGATGCTGTAGGTACAATTGTAGGCGTCGTTCTTCTCAAAGATCACCTTGTCGCCGCCCACCACCGCCCAGCCGCTGCCGTTGATGCGGCAGTTGGCGATGCGCACATAGTCGCCGGACACCACGAAGAAAAGCGTGCTCGAGCCCTCTTTCGAACAATAGATGTCGCAATCTTCGACACGCACAAAACGCGCGTTGCGCACCACGATGCCGTTGCCGGGCAAATAGGCGCGCTTCTCGTACTCGGCCGTGTTCTTCAGCAGATATTGGTCGATGATCAGTTTGAACCGGACGCGCCGGATGGTGATGTCATGCGCCAGCACCTCTTTCGAAGCCGCCAGTTCGTGCCGATCCGCCGATTCGGTTTTGCAGACGATGCCGGCGCGGTATTTGCCGGCATGGATAAAAAGATCTTCCACGCCGAACGCATGCGTCCCCTCGATCAGAGCCTCGGGCGGCTCCTCGCAGTCCGGCCAATAGAGCTGGGCCGTCTCCCGCGATTCGCCGCGCAGCAGCGTGCGCGGCGGAATCCGCAAGGTGGCGTTGCACTGAAAACGTCCGCGCGGCAGATGGACGATCCCGCCCTGACGCTCCGCCGCTTTCGCCAACGCGGCCTGCAGGGCGAGCGTATCGTCCAGCCCGTCATTGGGGACCGCGCCGAACGCGGTGACATCAAACACCTCATCGCGCCACACTTCGCGGTACGGGCGGACCTCCACTTGACCCGCCGTCCGCCAGCCGTCGCGCCCGCCGCGCCCGTTATGCACATACGCGGCATAGACCCCCGGCGTCAGGTCGGGCGCGAGCGCCGCATCCAGCGACCAGACATCGCGCCGGGTCAGCGCCAGTTCGACGCAGCGGCCCTTTGCATCCTGCAGCACGGCCCGCGCCTTGCCGTCACGGTCCAGGCACCGCCCGAAGACGCGCAACCAGCCGCCTGGCGAAGCGTCAGCGCCCAAATCGCCATGCAGCCACCACACGGCAGGCTCGTTGACGATGAAGGAGGCCGACACGCCGCCGTCCGAGACGACGCGGCAGGCCAGCAGCCCCGCGCGCGCCGTTTTCGGAAATTCAAAACAGAGGCCCGTTTCCGTCACGGTCAACGGCTCGATACGGCGAGCGCCGGTGAAGTCGATATCCGGCCTTGCGCCAGGCGAGCGAACAAAACGGTCGGACAGCGCGACGGCTTCGACCACCGGATTCGTGCCCCATGCGCCGCCGTGGACCAGCACGCTCTCCCCCGGGGCGACCGGTGCCGACCACCAGACCACGCCCGGCCGCTCGCGGGCCGCCGCGCATCCGGCGAGGGCCGCGACCATCAGCATACGCCCGATCATCGGCCCGTCCTCACCTTGAAACCGGCGGCCTTGAACGCCCCTTGCGCCTGACCGCCCTTGCCGGGGTACCCGCCGCTGACCTGCACCAGCCAAATCAACGCCAGCCGCTCTTCAGGAAAGACAACCATGTTGGTGCCGGCGGCACCGCCATGTCCGAACGCGCCGTGTCCGTCCTGATCCACCGCGAAACCGAGCCCGTACTTCTGTTTGGGATTGCCGGTCTGGATTTTGGTCAGCTCTGCAAACGCCGCTTCGGAGAGCAGCCGACGTCCCTTGTAGACGCCGCGGTTCAACAGCATCTCGCAAAACCGGGCGAGATCGGCGCCGGTCGAGAACAGGCCGCCCCCCGGTTCCGCAAAACGCCCCGGACGGTCAAACGGCGGCCGCATGAACGGCAAGGGCCTCTCATGCAGTCCGCCACTCTGCTTGTCCGGCCCGTACGCCTTCGCCAGCCGGCCGACCTGCTGCGGCGTCGGGAAAAAGGTCGTATCGCTCATGCCTAGCGGCTTGAGCAAGCGCTGCTGAAGAAAGGCCTCGTAGGGCATCCCGCTCGCGATTTCGATCACGCGTCCGATCGTGTTGATCC